>Ga0115567_10006079_pt1 | contig 11605 bp, 9 predicted proteins | sample COGITO_mtgs_1204_2_FD_88679 | JGI IMG/M metagenome (GOLD analysis project Ga0115567, IMG submission 88679) | Pelagic marine microbial communities from North Sea - COGITO_mtgs_120412 | ecosystem: Environmental > Aquatic > Marine > Epipelagic | place: Germany:Helgoland, sampling site Kabeltonne...
CCCGGTGATAGCTCGCGCAGGTCGGGGGCGTTCTGCCCATCAAATCTGAACATTTCGGGCCATCCGGTTGGCGCGCCGGCCCCTTGCGCCACCAGATCTAGGTCGATGGGGCGCGACACGTCCGGTTCCGGCTGTGCGGCGATCAGCGCGCGGGTGTAGGGATGAAGCGGATCATAAAACAGCGTATCGGGCGGGGCTTGTTCGACGATGACACCAGCACGCATCACGGCGACCTCGTCAGCGATCCGCGCGACCACGGCAAGATCGTGGCTGATGAACAGGTAGCTGAGGCCCGCACGGTCGCGGATATCTTCGAGCAGCGTCAGGATCTGGTCCTGCACGGACACATCGAGCGCCGACGTCGGCTCGTCACAGACCAGCAGTTTAGGGTTCAGTGTCAGCGCGCGCGCAATCGAAAGCCGCTGGCGCTGGCCGCCGGAAAACGCATGCGGATAGCGTCCCAGCATGTCCGGGCTTAGCCCCACAAGCCGCAGCACGTCCGCGGCCTTGTCGCGCCGGTCCGCGCGCGACCCGATACCGTGGATTTCGAGCGGTTCGGTCAACGCCTGCTGTACCCGCATTCGCGGACTGAGCGACGAATAGGGATCCTGAAACACCATCTGCGCCTCACGCTGGAACATCCGGCGCTGAGTGTCCGTCATCAAGTGGACGCACAGCGGCTCGGCATCCGTATCCGCGCGAAACAGCACTTCGCCCCCCGCATCCGGTTGCACGGCCCCCAAAGCGATCCGCGCGCAGGTCGTCTTGCCCGACCCGCTTTCGCCAACGACGGCAAGGGTCTTCCCTCGCGCCAGCGACAGATTCACATCGCGGCAGGCGGTGATGACGGCAGGGGCCTTCCAGCCTCCGGCGCGCATCGTAAAAGTCTTGGTCACGCGCTTGATCTCAAGGATTGGATCATCATGCGCCACAGCGCCGGCAGGGCGCGGCGACGCGGGGATCATGGGTGCTGCCGCAAACAGCTTGGCGGTATAGCCATGCGACGGTGCAGTCAGAATATCCGTTGCATGCCCCGATTCCATCACGCGGCCCTTGTTCATTACCACGACTTCATCAGCCATGTTCGCCACGACGCCCAGATCATGCGTCACGAGGATGACGGCCATGCCGGTTTCTGCCTGCAGCTCCTTGATCAGGCCCAACACCTGCGCCTGCGTCGTCACATCCAGCGCCGTCGTTGGCTCGTCCGCGATCAGCAACTCGGGCCGTCCCACCATAGCCATAGCGATCATCGCGCGTTGACGCATACCGCCCGACATTTCGAACGGATAACTGCGCCAGGCCCGCATCGGATCGTGAAATCCGACTCGTTCGAATTTGGCCAGCACCAGGTTCTTAGCGTCTGCCCGGCTGATCGGCTGATGTAGATGCAGGACCTCAGACACCTGATCTCCCAGCCGGTGCAGGGGCGACAGTGACCTCATCGGTTCCTGGAAGATCATCGAGATCTGGTTGCCGCGCAGCTCGCGCATCTGACGCTCTGGCAGGGTCAGCAGATCCTGCCCCGCGCCCTTTAGGTTCCACCGGATGCTGCCACTGCGCAGCTGTGCCGCCTTTGGCAGTATCCGCAGGATCGACCGACAGGTCAGCGTCTTGCCTGACCCGCTTTCGCCGACCAGCGCCAGTGTCTGCCCCTTTTCTACGGCAAAGCTGACGCGATCCACCACAGGGGCGTCATCGCCAAATCCGATCGCAAGCGATGATACGGCCAGCAGTGCGGTCATGATTGTCCCTGATCCAAGTCCTGCGGAGTGAAACCTATATTCCGACCTGCGTCCAGAGCGCACGCGGACGCCGGGGGGTTAACTTTGCTTGCGCAATGCTCCATGTAAGCCATAGACCCAACAACGGAGCCCGCCCCATGAGTCGTCTAGACCTTTTCATTGCACGTATGGTTTCGCAACGTGCCTCGATCGATTTTGCCGTGGCGGACACGGCCCACCTGTCAGGCCCGGTATTCGAGCTGGGGCTGGGCAACGGGCGGACCTATGATCACCTGCGGTCGCGAATCGAGGGCCGCGACATTTATGTGTTCGAGCGCGCCATCGCCTCGCATCCCGACAGCACCCCGCCCGAGGACCGGATGATGATGGGCGACGTGCATGATACGCTCCCTGCGGCACTTGAACGGTTCGGGGCCACGGCATCGCTGATCCACGCGGACCTCGGCGGCCACAGCCCGGCCAAGAACGACGCTTTCGCGCGCGCCATTTCGCCTTTGGTCGAGCCGTTGCTGGCCCCAGGCGGCATGACGATCGCCAGCGATGCGATGTATTTCGATGCGCTGGAACCGGTGGACCTGCCGGAGGGCGCGATCAAGGACCGATGCTTTATCTATCGCAAACCGGCCTGAGACGACCCTCATCCGCTCGCGCCACAACTTTTGCTTGCGCGGGCAAGCGACTCCCCCTAGCTTGCCACATGAAATAGTGAAACAATGTTTTGCTATGCAAAATAACTTCTGGGAGGAAGACCACATGACATTTCTCAAACGTATCTCGCTGGCCGCTGCCATTGCCGTTGCCGGTTCGGCCGCTGCTGCTGAAATCACGCTGATCCACGGTGAAGCAGGCCCCAACCGTGGTGCCCGCGCCGACGCATTGCAATGGTTCGCGGATCAGCTGACCGAACGTTCCGCCGGGGACATCAAGATGGACATCCAATGGGGCGGTGCGCTCTTTAAATCGGGGGCTGCCGTGCAATCCATCGCGGACGGCGTGGCCGATATGGGGTCCGTCATCGCGGTCTATTTTCCGCAGGAAATGGCGTCCTATGGCATCGCTGACCTGCCGGTGAACAACCCCGATCCATGGGTCGGCATGCGCGCCACGGACGAATTGATGCGCAGCAACGCGTCCATCGCCGAAAATCTTGCGGATAAGAACCTCGTGTATATTGGCACTTGGACGACATCTCAGGTCAACATCGGCTGCAAAGACACCGCCATTCGCACAACTGCCGACATCGCAGGCAAAAAAGTGCGTGGCGTGGGCGCCTATGGCAAGGTCTTTGGTGAGCAGGGTGCAAACATGGTCAACATGTCGATCTATGACGCTTATCAGGGCCTCGACACTGGTTTGATCGACTGCTCGCAGGGCTATTCCTATGCCGTTGCCGCGTTGAAGCAGGCCGAAGTCATGGACAGCTACACGTTACTGAACTGGGGTCAGGTCGGCGGCCTGGGCATCTTTATGAACAAGGACACCTACGACAGCCTGAGCGCTGAACAGCAGGAAATCATCGGCCAGACCGGATCTGACATGGCGGACGAATTCGGTCGCCTGATCACGGCGGCCAACGATAAGGCCATCGCGTCAATGAAGGAACAAGGCGTCGAGATCATCGAACTGCCAGCCGAAGAGCGGACCAAGCTGGTGGATGCCGGCAAGAAATTCCTCGACGCTTGGGTAGAGACGGCCAACGGCTCCGGTCTCGATGGTGCCGCGTTGCTGGAGGAATACAGCGGCCTGATCGCCAAATACACCGAAGAGCGCGACACGAAGGGCTATCCTTGGGCAGCAGCATCCAACTAAGCTAACCTTGGGAGGGGGAACGCCATGCAGGCATCACTGGAGAAGATCCTATTGGGACTGGGGGCCGCAGCGGTTATTCTGCTGGGGCTTCTGATTACCACCAACGTGATCGCGCGCGCGATTTTTGCCACGGGCGTGCCTGACAGCGTTACGATGGTGCGCGAACTTATGGTCGCGGCCATCCTGCTCCCCCTCGCTGCGGCCACAGCCGCGCGCGCGCATGTCGCCGTGGCCTTTGTGTCGGACCGGTTCAGCGCGCGTTTCCGGTCTTTCCTGATCATCCTGGGATCCGTCATGGGAATGATCGCTTTGTCCGCGCTGATATTTGCGGGGTTCCGCGAATTTACCAGCGTCTGGTCCAAGGGCAGTTTTTTCTATGGTGACCTCAACCTGCCCAAATGGCCGGGGCGGTTGCTGTTTCTGATCGGTATCGGTGCCACATGGCTGCGTCTGGCCGAACTTGCGTGGCGCGATACCCGTGCCGTCCTGCGCGGCGAAACCGTAGATGATGAACAGCTGCATGATCTGTTTACGGAAGGTCAGCACTGATGGACGCCTCAACTATCGGTCTTATCGCGTTCGGCGCGGTCCTGTTGCTGTTGGCGATGCGGGTGCCGATCGCCTTCGCGCTTGCCTCTGTTGCAACCATCGGCACGTTCTTCATCTTTGCCTTCCGCACCGGCACTTTTATGCCCGAACGCGCGATCAGGGCGACGACGTCGATGGTGTTCTCCAACTCCTTTGACCTTATTCACAGCTATGATCTGTCGATGATTCCGCTTTTTGTGGCGCTGGGTCACATTGCCTACAAGGCCGACATCACGACCAAGATCTACCATGCCGCCAAGGTCTGGCTCACGCGCTTGCCGGGGGGCGTCGCCATGGCGTCCGTCATGGGCTGCGGCGGGTTTTCCGCCATCACCGGCAGTTCCATTGCGTGTGCATCAACGATGGGCCGCATCTGCACGCCTGAAATGCTGCGCATGGGGTATGATCCGCGCCTCGCCACGGCGTCGGTCGCGGCGGGCGGTACACTCGGCTCGCTCATTCCGCCGTCAGTTCTTTTCATCATATACGGCATCTTCACCGAAACATCGATCAGCTCGCTGTTTCTTGCCGGAGTTCTCCCCGGTCTGCTGACCCTGGCGGGCTTCATCCTTGTGATCGCCGTCTGGGTCTGGAAATCGCCAGAGATCGCGCCACCCACGGATGTCCGCTACTCCACGGCAGAGCGTTTCAGCGCCGCTTGGGAAAGCTGGCCCGCCGTACTGCTGTTCGTGCTGATCATCGGCGGCATCTACGGCGGCATCTTTACTGCGACAGAGGCCGCAGCCGTCTGTGTCTCCGCCGCGGCGGTTATCGGGTTCGCCCAACGCAAGCTGACGATGCGCGGGCTCTGGGACGCTGTGCGCGAAACCTGCATCCAGACCTCTGCGATTTTCTTCATTGCGGCAGGTGCCAAGATATTCGTGGCTTTCATCGCCCTAACCGGCGTGGCCCCCATGATTGTCGGCTTTGTATCGGATGCGCAGCTATCCGTTGTCGTCCTGATGATCTGCATCGCCCTCATCTATCTGCTGCTGGGCATGTTCCTCGATCCGATCGGAATCATGGTGCTGACCCTGCCGCTGATGATCCCGCTGGTGGAATCCTATGATCTCAATCTGATCTGGTTCGGTGTCGTCGTGATCAAACTGCTGGAGATCGGCCTGATCACGCCCCCCGTCGGTCTCAACGTGTTTGTCATCGCTAATGTGGTGGGCAAAGAGGCCCCCATAGACAAGATTTTCGCCGGTATCACCCGGTTCCTCAGCGTCGATATCATCGTCCTGATCCTGATCATGTCTTTTCCGGCGATATCGCTCTTAATTCCAATGGCCGCCAGATGACGGGAACGTCTGACCGCAAATTCGCAAATACACTGGCGCGGGGCTTGGGCGTCCTGCGCGCCTTTCGCGCAAGCGACAATGGTCTGACCCATGCCCAGATCGCCGACCGCACAGGCCTGCCAAAACCGACGATTTCGCGCCTGACGTATACTTTGTGTGAATTGGGGTATCTCAGCCACGGCGGGCGCAACGATCGCTTTCGTCTTGGTCCGGCCGCCATCGCCCTGGGCTCGGTCGCCTCCGTCGCGGTCAGCTTTGTCGATATGGCATCTGACGCGATGCAGGCATTGGCGGATGCCACGGGGACGCTTGCGCTGATTGCGGTGCGCGACGGCGACCGGATGATGCTGGTGCGTACATGGCGCCCCGCCACGGCGTCCACGATCTGGCTCGACCCCGGCCACCGCATTCCGGTCTATGGCTCGTCTTCGGGCATGGCCATGCTGGCCAGCCTTGACGAAGATCGCTTTGCCGCGATGGCACCTGACGCTGAGATGATCGAATTTCGACAAACGGGGTATGAGCAACTGCTCGGGCAGGGCTTTACCATCACTCCGACCTCGCTACGATATGCCAGTACGGTCAATGCGGTCAGTGTCCCCTACTTCGCGGGCGAATTCGGCGAGCCCGTCGCGTTCACTTGCGGCGCGCTGCCCACGGATTTGCCGCATACGCGGATGGTACAAGAGGTCGGTCCGGCCCTGCGCGATCTGGTGCACGGGCTGGAACAACGGACTGGTATCGCTCCCGCATTGCGCCGGCGTGGCTGAAGAAACAGGAGAACGGAAAAAAATGGGTAACCCGGTAGAATACATTCGCGACGGTGATATCGCCGTTCTGCGGATCCAGAACCCGCCCGTCAACGCGCTGAGCGTTGCGGTGCGAAGAGGTCTGGCAGAGGGCATGGACCGCGCCCAAACCGATGATGACGTACGCGCTGTTCTGATCGTCGGGGATGGCCGGGCGTTCATCGCAGGTGCCGACATCACCGAATTTGGCAAACCCCCGCAAGAACCGCATCTGCCCGATCTGTGCAACCGGATCGAAGGATCGCCGCTGCTGGTCGTCGCGTCCATGCACGGCGTTTCGCTGGGCGGCGGTCTTGAGGTGGCGCTGGGCACCCATTACCGGATCGCGCAACCCGACGCGCGCATCGGGTTGCCGGAGGTCCATCTGGGTCTCATCCCCGGCGCAGGTGGTACCCAACGGCTGCCGCGTCTTGCCGGTGTGGAAAAGGCGCTGGATCTGATCACCAGCGGTCGTCACGCAAAGGCCCCTGAGGCGCTTGAAATGGGCATTATCGACCGTGTCACCGAGGGCGATCCGCAGCAGGTTGGCCTCGCCTATACCCGTGAATTGCTTGACGGTGGCGCGAAACGTCGACCCGTCAGCGAAATGGATGCCCCCGACGCCATCGACTGGGATGCGGCCTATGCCGCGACACTTGCCAAAGGCCGCGGCCAAATTTCCCCCGCAGAAGCTGTGCGTGCCGTGCAGGCCAGTGTCGAACAGCCCTTTGCCGAGGGTCTCAAGTCCGAGCGTCGGATTTTCGCGGAACTGATGGAAACCGACCAGCGCGAGGGCATGATCCACGCGTTTTTCTCTGAACGTGCCGTCAGCAACCTGCCGGAACTCAAAGACGTCACGCCCCGGACGCTGAAATCCATCGGCATCATCGGCGGCGGCACCATGGGCGCGGGCATCGCCACAGCGGCGCTGCTGGCGGGATACGGCGTCGTGCTGATAGAAATGAAATCGGACGCGGCCGAGCATGCGCGCAACCGGGTGGAGACGAACCTGCAAGGTGCGCTGAAGCGTGGCAAGATCGGGCAGGACAAACACGACGCCCTGCTGAACGAGGCGTTGGAAATCTCGCTCGACTACGCGAGCCTGTCGGACGTCGACATGGTGATCGAAGCGGTGTTCGAGGATATGGGCGTCAAACGGGAAGTTTTTGCCAAGCTGGATGCGGTGTGCAAACCGGGGACCATCCTTGCCTCCAACACATCTTATCTGGACGTGAACGAAATCGCGGCTAGCACGTCGCGACCTTCGGATGTGATCGGGCTGCACTTCTTTTCGCCCGCGCATGTGATGAAACTGCTGGAAATCGTCGTGGCTGATCAGACCGCCCAAGACGTGGTTGCCACCGGCTTTGCGTTGGGTAAGGCGCTGGGCAAAGTATCAGTGCGGGCAGGCGTTTGCGACGGCTTTATCGGCAACCGGATTCTTGCCACCTACCGCACAGCGGCGGACCACATGGTGTTGGACGGTGCCTCGCCCTATCAGATAGACAAGGCGTTGGTGGATTTCGGTTTCGCAATGGGGCCGTTCGCGGTCGCGGACCTGGCGGGTCTCGACATCGGTTGGGCCACCCGCAAGCGCAAAGCACCCGACCGTCATCCCGATGAACGCGTGCCAACCTATATCGACAGGCTATGCGAACAGGGTCATTTTGGGCAAAAGACGGGCAAAGGCTATTATATTTATGAAAAGGGCCAGCGTCGCGGCGTCCCCAACCCAGAAATAACCGAACTGATTGCGGCAGAGCAGAAGGCACTTGGCATCACGCCGCGTGATTTTGCGGATGCCGAAATCGTCCGTCGCTATATGGCCGCGATGGCAAACGAGGCCGCGCGCGTCGTGGGCGAGGGCATCGCGCGCCGCCCGCTTGACGTCGATATGACGCTGCTCTTCGGCTATGGCTTTCCGCGCTATTGGGGGGGGCCGCTGAAATGGGCCGACTTGCAAGGCTTGCCCGCCCTGCTTGCCGATATCAAAACCTACGCCAAGGATGATCCGTGGTTTTGGCAACCTGCGCCCTTGCTGGAACAGCTTGCTGCCGATGGCAAGAATTTTGACGATCTGAACAAAGAGGCCGCTGCGGCCTAATCTGGAAGGAAACATCATGGACCTGAGCTATACTGACGCCGAAAAGGCGTTTCGTGAAGAAGTGCGGACGTTTCTGGCGGAAAAACTGCCCGCAGAACTGAGTGACAAGATCAAGGGCGGCAAGGAACTCGGCAAGGCCGATGTGAAACGTTGGCATGCGATCTTGAATGATCAGGACTGGCTTGCCCCGAACTGGCCCAAGAAATTCGGTGGTGCCGAATGGAACGCCGTTCAGCGCCATATCTTCGAGGAAGAAGCCGCTGCGCATCACGCGCCGCGCACGGTGCCGTTCGGACTGGCGATGCTGGCCCCTGTGTTGCAGAAATTTGGCAGTCAGGAGCAGAACGATTATTGGCTGCCCCGCATCCTGTCAGGAGAAGACTGGTGGTGTCAGGGATATTCCGAACCCGGCGCTGGGTCCGACCTTGCCTCGTTGAAAACGACGGCGGTCAAGGATGGTGACCACTACATCGTTAACGGGCAAAAGACGTGGACGACACTGGGCCAGCACGCCAACATGATTTTTTGCCTCGTGCGCACCGACAAGGATGTCAAGCAACAGGAAGGCATCTCTTTCCTGCTGATCGACATGGACACGCCCGGAATCGAAGTACGCCCGATTGTGTTGCTGGATGGTGGTGCTGAGGTCAACGAGGTCTGGTTCACGGACGTCAAGGTCCCTGTGGAGAACCTTGTCGGTGAAGAAAACAAGGGTTGGACCTATGCCAAGTATCTGCTGACCCACGAGCGCACGAACATCGCGGGCGTCGGTTTTTCCCAAGCGGGCCTCACGGCTGTCAAACGCATTGCCAAGTCAGAGATGGCTGGCGGTAAACCCCTGATTGAAAACGCCCATTTCGCAGCCCGTGTGGCACAGGTGGAAATTGACCTGATGGCCATGTCCACAACAAACCTGCGCATCGTATCCAAGGCCGCGGCAGGCGGCGCGCCGGGCGTCGAGGCATCGATGCTTAAAGTCAAAGGCACGATTATCCGTCAGGAAATCAACGATCTGGCGCGCCGTGCCGCCGGTGTCTATGCAATGCCCTTTGCCTCCGAAGCTATTGAAGGCAGCAACGAAGCCTTGCCCGATCCGCTGGCCGCAGGCCCCGTCGCCGCGCAATATTTCAACAACCGTAAACTGTCGATCTTTGGTGGATCCAACGAGATCCAGCGCGAGATCATCGCCAAGACCACGCTGCGAGGTGCACAATGAATTTCGACCTGACCGAAGAACGGCAAATGCTGCAAGACACCCTGCGCCGTTTCCTGCGCGACCGTTATGATACCGCCACGCGTAACAAAATTCTGGAATCCGACAGCGGTATCTCCACCGAAATCTGGAACAGCCTTGCTGAACTGGGCGTCATTGGTGCGCTTTTCACCGAAGACCAGGGCGGTTTCGGCGGCAAGGGCTTTGACATCGCCGTGGTGTTTGAGGAACTGGGCCGTGCCGGCGTGGTGGAGCCCTTCATGGAAACCGGCGTGCTGGCGGGTGGGTTGATCGCCGATCTGGGCAATGACGACCAGCAGGCGCATATCGAAGAGATCATCGCAGGAACCCTGCAACTGGCCTTTGCGCATGGTGAACCGATCAGCCGCTATGACCTGACCCGCGTTGCCACCACCGCGACGGCCAAAGGTGACGACATGGTTCTGTCGGGCCGCAAGGCTGTGGTCCTGAACGCCGAAGCGGCTGATATGCTGGTTGTTTCCGCCCGCGAAAGCGGCGACGTGAACGATGCGGACGGAATATCGCTTTTCCTTGTGCCCAAAGATGCCAAAGGCCTGACCGTGCAGGGCTATGCCCTTCTGGCCGGTGGCCGTGCCGCCGAAGTCACGCTTGATGATGTGACCGTCCCGACCTCTGCGCGTTTGGGCAAAGCTGGTAAAGCGAGCGCGCCTATCGAGGCGCGCATTGCCGCTGCCACAGTCGCTCAGGTGGCTGAAACGCTTGGCGCGATGGACACTGCCGCCGCGCTGACGCGCGAGTATCTCTTGACGCGTAAACAATTCGGCCGCCCCATCGGCACGTTTCAGGCGTTGGCGCACCGCATGTCGGATATGCTGATCGAGATGGAGCAGGCTCGTTCTGCCGTTATCAACGCTGCAGGGCATCTGGAATCCGACCGTAAGACCCGTGAGAAACAGGTATCTGCGGCGAAGAACCTCATGGGCCGCGTCGGTCGTTTGATTGCTGAGGACAGCATCCAGATGCACGGCGGTATCGCCATGACCCAAGAATACGAACTGGCGCATATCGCCAAGCGCATCGTGATGGCCGACCACCGTTTCGGCGATACCGATCATCATCTGGAGCGTTTCATTGCCCTCAGCGTTGCCTGAAAAGGACGGTCTGATCCGGGATGAGACCGGCACGCAAACGCTGGTTGGATACGTCGTGGACGTGTCTGATCCGTCGCGAGGACGGTGTTATCTGGACGTGGGGCCGCAACACCTGAACCGCCACGGCGCATTGCATGGCGGCATCGCCGTGACAGTATTGGACAACGCGTCGGGTACGACCGGATCGCTGACCGTGGACGCGGGCGGTCTCGCACCGTTTTTGACCGTGTCGATGAACACCCAGTTTATCGGGACCGGCCGACCGGGACGCGTCACCGCGACAGGGCGTGTCACAGGGGGCGGGCGCAGTCTGCTGTTTATTGAGGCCGATCTGGTGCAAGAGGACGGCACGCTCATCGCGAAATCAAACGGCGTGTTCAAACGCGTCCCACAGGAGAAACTGGCATGAGCGCAAGACTTGAGGATGCGGGGGACCGTCTGATCATCTGGAACGGCAACACGGCCAAGCGTGGCGCACTGTCAGAGGAGCTATATGCCTGCATCATGGCGGCGATGAAGCAAGCCAGCGATCCAAGATTTCGCGCCGTGATCCTGACCTCTGAGGGGCCCTTCTTTTGTGCCGGCGGTGATCTGAACGTGCTGATCTCGCGCCGTACCCTGTCAGAGAGGGAACGCCGCGCCAAGATCGAGGGTCTGCACGACCTGTTGCGCGCGATCCGTGCCTGCCCGGTGCCTGTCATTGCCGCTGTTGAAGGGGGTGCCGCTGGTGCCGGTCTGTCGCTGGCGCTGGCTTGTGATATGATCGTCGCTGCCGAGGGGGCGAAATTTACCGCCGCCTATGTCAAGGCTGGCCTCGTGCCTGATGGCGGATTGACCGCGCATATGGCGCGCCTTCTGCCGCGTCCTTTGGCGATGGAGATGTGTCTGCTGGCCCGCCCCGTCGAGGCCGCGCAAATGCACGGG
>Ga0115567_10006080_pt1 | contig 11605 bp, 12 predicted proteins | sample COGITO_mtgs_1204_2_FD_88679 | JGI IMG/M metagenome (GOLD analysis project Ga0115567, IMG submission 88679) | Pelagic marine microbial communities from North Sea - COGITO_mtgs_120412 | ecosystem: Environmental > Aquatic > Marine > Epipelagic | place: Germany:Helgoland, sampling site Kabeltonne...
CGATCAAATCTTCCAACACCTCGGCGTCTTCGGGATTGACCAAAGACGGGTCGAGCAGGACATTTTTGGCCTCGCCCTTGCCGTTCAGCGTGACCTGGCACATGCCACCGCCAGATTTACCGATGACTTCCAAATCCAGCATTTCCTGCTGCATATCAGCCATCTTTTGTTGTATTTCCTGGGCCTGCTTCATCATTTGCGCCAGATTTTTCATGGTGGTCGATGCTCCGGTGATGTGTTCGTTGGGGATGCGGGGTATAATCGTTACAAGACCGCCGCGTCCTGTTGATGGCGTTATAGCATTTATATTCGGAAAGGCCACGAATGCAGCATCAAAACCTATTCGTTTTCGACATCGAAACCGTCCCCGATACCGACGCCGCGTTTAACCTGACGGGTGAAACATCACCCGATGTCGAGGTGCGTCGCAAAGCAATCGAAGACTATCACCTGGACGTCACCGATGGGCGAAACAGCTCTCCGCGTCAGCCGTTTCACAAGGTCGTCGCCATCAGTTTCTTGGAAGCCGAGATCGAGCGCGATTCCGGCCAAGAAGGCTATTTGATGAAAGATTTGCGATCCGGCGGTGAAGCCGGGTTCGACGAAAAGCAATTGCTGCAGGGATTTTTCACCTACGTAGAGCGCATCCGCCCGCGCTTGGTCAGCTATAACGGACGCTCGTTCGACCTGCCCGTGTTGAAATACCGCGCCATGGTGCACGGCATATCGGCCCCTTGGTTGCATAAATCAGGCGATAAATGGAACAGCTACAGCTATCGATATGCCGCTGACTGGCATTGCGATTTGCTGGAAGTGCTGTCCGATTTCGGGGCCTCGGCGCGAGTCAAATTGAACGAGGTTTGCGCCGCGTTTGGGATTGCCGGAAAATTCGGTGTCGATGGGTCCAAGGTTGCGGCCATGATGGACGCCGGGCAGATCGACGAAATCCGGCACTACTGCGAAACCGATGTCTTGAACACGTACCTGGTCTATTTGCGCTACCAGTTGCATACCGGAACGTTATCAAAACCCGGATACAACGCCGCCGTCGCCGACGTGATTTCGTTTATAGATGCGGAAAAAGAAAAGCGCCCGTATTTAAATGATTTCATGGAAGCCTGGGGCGAGGCGTCGGGGAACAAGTTTATTTTGGACTGAGTTAATGACGCCCCCCTATCTCTCGTACCGTCATTCCCGCGGAGGCGGGAATCTGAAAACCTTCATGAGATCCCCGCCTGCGCGGGGATGACGATTGTCTATTTAAGAATTGTAATTATTTATCAATTCTATCCATAGCGATATCAATGGATAAGCGCGGCTATGTATACATCATGACAAATAAGCCCGATGGGGTAATGTACACTGGCGTAACATCAAACTTGGTCAAGCGGGTATATGAGCACCGCAACAGCTTAGTCGATGGATTTACAAGCAAGTACAATTGCAAGCGACTCATCTATTTTGAGGAACATCCAACTATGAGTGGCGCCATTTCTCGTGAGAAAGCGATGAAGAAATGGAACAGGTCCTGGAAATTAAGATTGATAAATGCGACGAACCCCGATTGGTGTGATCTATGGCGGGCAATCACTTCATCTTGAAATAAAGACTGCCAACCTCAATCACGTATCCACCCCAAAGTAATCACCCAGATTAACACCGACATTGATGTAGTCCGATATCGAGCGCATGGCCGTGCTGTAAAATCCGACGGCGACCACGCGGTCGATGCCTGTATCAGCGCTGGAGCGGCACGGCATCCGCAGTACGGCCTCGAATTTTTGGTTCCAGGTTTTTTCCCACAAGCACGAAACAAACAATCCGGGTTGCGCGTTTTCCACGACCCAGCGGTATTGCTCTTCGGAATATTGCGCGTGGCGAGGTGGCGATAGATCCGATATCCGCAAATCGGTCATGCTGCGCCCATCGGCAGTGGCAACCTGTGAGCCCCAAAACCGATATCGGCCATAACCAGGGCCATCATCGATATCGACCACCATCATGAACGGCAGCACTTCGCTTTCAAAATCCAGGAAATCCAGATCGCCCCAGATGGGCACCTGTCCATCGATGCACTTACTGACCCAGGTCTCGTGCGCCGTAACCAAAGCATCAATCCGCATATCGGCGACATCTATGCGATAGAATTGGGGGTTATCATCAGCCATCAAACGATACCCACCACATACGCGTCACGTAGTGTCACCGTCCTCTGACGGCTCATCATCGGGTGCGGGATCAGCATCCAGTTTCGGGCGAACGACGGCGCGAACATTTTCGACCTGCGCGCCCGGGAATGTTTCCAACACGGCCTTGACCAGCGGATGAGTCGCGGCGTCGACGCGGGCCGCCTCGGCGTCGGCGGCTTTGTTTTCGGCGACCGTGGTCGAGCCTTCTTTACCCGAAAGGGCCAAGGTCCAAGACATCTTGGTTTCTTCTTCCAAGAAGCTTTTAAGACGCTGGACCAATTGACGGTCGGCCCCTTGGCCCGCGTTGATTTCCAGATGGCCTGGTTCAAACCGGACCGTGCGCAACTGGGTTTCGATAAACCATTGCAGGCGACCTTCGCGAAGTTCCCCCGCACGCAATGCCACTTCGTCCAGGTTTGCAAACACCCGGGCCGATGGTTGTGCCACCGCTTGAATTTGAGCATGGGCATGGGCTGTCGGTGCGGGATCGGTATGCGTTTCCGCTGATGTCTGCATCGCTGGTGATGCCCCCGATGATTGCGTGGACCCACCGCCGCCACCCGGCGGTGCACCGCCGCCTTGCGGGGCATTGCCAGGTGCAGCGCCTGAGCCATCCTGCATCGCCTTCACCGCATCGCCTGGTGTCGGCAAATCAGCGGCATAGGCCAAGCGGACCAAAACCATTTCAGCAGCCGCCAAGGGTGATGGCGCGCTAGAAACTTCACTTAGGCCTTTGAGCAACAACTGCCACGCACGGGTCAGTTCCGGCATGCGCAACGTTTCGGTTAATTCCTTGCCTTTGGTGCGCTCGTTTTCAGGCACATCGGGCGCGTCGGCCGCTTCGGGGGAGACTTTTACCTTGGTCAGCCAGTGCACCAATTCCAGCATGTCTTCGACCACAGATGATGGGTCGGCGCCGTTGTTGTATTGATCCGCAAGCTCGTTCAGGGCCTGGGCGATTTCACCCTTAAAGACCAATTCCAGCAAATCGAACGTCCGGGTCCGGTCCGCCAAGCCCAGCATGGCGCGGACTTTTTCATCATCGATTGTGCCATCTGCATGGGCGATGGCTTGGTCGAGCAGGCTGAGGCCATCGCGCACAGAACCATCGGCCGCGCGCGAGATAATGTGTAAGGCCCCGTCGGTGATCTCGGCCCCTTCTTTTTGGCAAATATCTGCGAAGTGCGTGACCAGTTTTTCCACCGAGACCCGGCGCAGATCAAACCGCTGACAGCGCGACAGGACCGTAATCGGGACTTTGCGAATTTCCGTGGTTGCGAAGATAAAGATCACATGTTCCGGTGGTTCTTCGAGCGTTTTCAGCAGCGCGTTAAACGCACTTTTCGATAGCATGTGGACTTCATCGATGATGTAGACTTTGTAGCGCGCCGATGCCGGGCGGTAGCGCACGCCATCGATCAATTCGCGGATATTATCGACGCCCGTGTTACTTGCGGCATCCATTTCCAGCACATCGACGTGACGATCCCCTGCAATGGCGATGCAGTTGTCGCACACACCACAGGGCTCTGTGGTCGGCTCACCCTTGCCGTCCGCCCCGATGCAGTTCAACGCCCGCGCGATAATCCGCGCTGTCGACGTCTTACCGACACCACGCACACCGGTCATGACAAACGCATGGTGCAGGCGGTTCGACGCGAACGCATTGGTCAGGGTGCGGACTAATGCCTCTTGGCCGATCAAACCTGAAAATGTGGTGGGACGATATTTTCGCGCCAGCACCTGGTATTCACCAGTTTGCTTGGCTTTGGCGTCGGCAGGTTCGGTGGCTGTGCTATCGCTCATGCTAGGAACCGATTGGTTGCCGGGAAAACTTAAAGTGGAAGGTCGGACACCGACCCAGGCCGAAAACTCGTTACGGCTGCTTCCTTCCGGATCTGACCGGGTTGGCGAGGAGCCTGTCCAGGCCGACCTTCCGCGCGCAATATAACAACCGAAGACCTGCGCTGAAAGTCCTGAATCGCCCCAGATGTATCATCCCGATCTTGTTCGACGGAGATTCCCGCCTGCGCGGGAATGACAGCCAGAAATAAAATTATTCGTCACCCCCGTGAAGGCGGGGGTCTAAAATTGTGGCGCTGTATTCACAGACGCATGGATGACAACAAAAAAAGTATCTGCCATCATCCCCCTATGATTCCACTCATTGGCTACACCGATAAACTCTCAGGCCGACACGGCGAGACCATCGCCGTCAAAGTCTCTTCGACATCTGATGCTCCATACCGCGCTGAACTGGTTCGTGTTATTTCCGGCGACCCGAACCCCGACGGGCCCGGCATGAACCTGGTCCCCGTGCCGTCTGCGATTGACGGGACATATCCGTCGCGGACCCAAGAAACGCGGCTCGGCTCACACATGGAAGCATCGCTGCTCGCAGACCTGCCCGACACATTTCGCCTCGACGCCACCGTGTTCCCCACCACGCCTGATAAGGGGCCGCAGGGCGTCATCACCATCCATACCTATAATAATCATGACGACGTCATCACTTTGGGGATCGGCCCAGACGGCGTGTTTTGCCAAGTCGGGTCGACGGTGATTGCAACAGGTACCACCCTGCCGCCCTATACCTGGGCCAATATTTGGGCTGACATCGATTTAACCCGCGGCGCTGTCACGGTGGGGCATTCCATCGCCAAACTGGACCAGGCTGTGGAACGAACCATGGATCAGGTCCCAACGGATCGCAGCGCGGGCACCTATATCTTAATCGCCGCCATCGATCCCAACGACCCGGCAACCCACTTCAATGGCAAAATCGAACATCCGCGCATTTCGATCGAAAATGAAGTTGTCGCCGCCTGGGATTTTTCCAAAGACATGACGTCGTTTCAGATCGAAGGTGATGACCCCTTGGCCGATACAGGTGATTTGATCAACGGCCCCATGCGCGCCGTGACCGGATCAAACTGGGACGCGTCCGAACACAACTGGAACCGTGATCCCGCACAGTATGGGGCCATTCACTTCCACGATGACGATATCACTGACTGCAACTGGGATACGGATTTTACGTTCACCATCCCGGGTGATTTACCCAGCGGCGCCTACGCGATCCGGCTAACATCCGGCGAGCATTGGGATTTGCTGCCGATCTTTGTCTGTCCGCCCAAGGGCAAGCAAACGGCTGATGTGTGCTTATTGATCTCGACATTTACATATGTGATTTATGCCAATCAGGCGCGCGATGATTTCGGCCAACACTGGCGCGACCGCGCCGCGGACTGGGGCGCATTCCCCCACAATCCGGTGGATCATCCCGATTACGGCTTATCGACCTATAACGATCATTCCGATGGGTCCGGTATTGCGCACACGACGTGGCACCGCCCGATCATGAATTTGCGGCCGGGGTATCATCCGTTCGCCGATGATAAGTGCGGATCGGGCCTGCGGCATTTTCCAGCCGATACGCATATTCTGGCGTGGCTTCATGCCAAAGACATCCCGTTCGATGTTGTTACCGATTGGGAATTGAACAATGAGGGGGCTGAACTTCTGGCACCCTATAAAACCGTGATGACCACCAGCCACCCCGAATATCACACCCTCCAGACATTGGACGGTGTGCAGGGATATCGCGACAATGGCGGCAATCTGATTTACATGGGCGGCAACGGGTTTTACTGGCGGGTCGCGCTGCATCCCGAAAAAGACGGCCTGATCGAAGTTCGTCGTGCTGAAGGCGGGCTCCGCGCATGGGCCTCTGAGCCTGGCGAGTATTACAGCGGCTTTACCGGTGAATACAGCGGCCTGTGGCGGCGCAATGGTCGCCCGCCAAATGCGCTGACGGGGATCGGTTATACCTGTCAGGGTGATTTCGAAGGCACCTATTATCGTCGCATGCCAGCATCAGAAAAGCCTGAATTCGCCTGGATGTTTGATGGCATCGAAGACGAGATCATCGGTGATTTCGGACTTTGTGGGGGTGGCGCTGCGGGCTACGAGCTCGACCGCGTCGAACCCCGTCTGGGCACACCACCCAATGCGGTCGTCGTTGCTAAATCTGAAAACCACCCCGAAAGCTTTGTGCTGCCGCCCGAAGAATGGCTGACACATGTGAAAACATGGGCTGTTGGCACACCTGAAGAACTGGTCCGTGCCGACATGACCTATTTCGATGTGCCGGGTGGCGGACAGGTGTTTTCAACGGGATCGATCACATTTTCGGGGTCGTTGCCGTGCAATAATTTCGACAACAATATTTCCAAATTGCTCGAAAACGTGGTGCGACGGTTTTCGTCTTAGATTCATAATGTCTCCGTCTTAGCCTCACACTTTCAACATACCTTTTACCGTCATCCCCGCGCAGGCGGGGATCCACCAAAAATTGAAATGGACCCCCGCCTTCGCGAGGGTGACGGCCCGTTTTATTTATGATTTCATATTCTTTTAGGTGCCGGAGACGAATAGGCGAAAAATAGCAAAATTATTGACGAATCAGTAAAATCTGCTATTTGTACGCTCATCTACGTCTTACATTCGTTTAGTGACCTAACTCTTACGGTTCGCCGCTTAGCTTAGTAACTCCGACAGTGTGACGTGACATTGGCCTATATTCCACACGGTGTGGCATGTGGCTCGCAACATTACGCTTAAGGATACAAGTTATGCCAAACGGTACTGTAAAATGGTTCAACGCAACTAAAGGTTATGGTTTCATCGAGCCTGAAGATGGTTCTAAAGATGCATTCGTGCACATTTCTGCTGTAGAACGCGCTGGTCTCAGCACGCTGCGCGACGGTCAAAAAGTTTCTTTTGATCTCGAAGCTGGCCGTGACGGCAAAGCTTCTGCCGAGAACCTCCAAGCTCTCGACTAATTGCGATCTATCCCCCCGGTTTATGCCGGGGGGATAATTCTATCTACTCGAAAAAATACGATCCCCGGTGCATACTGCATTGGTTTGATGCGCATCATGCGCACATCGGATGGCCGATCTGAGCATCCGCCCTCATCCGATTGACGTCTCGCCGGCAACGCCCATCGGGCTCGCCTCGACGACGCAATGAAAGAACATCGTGGCAAAATCAACCAAAGCTGTCGCCGAGGAGAAGTTCGCGGCCCTTCAACGCAAGAAGGAAACAGAACTCGAAGACAAAGAGAAAGCTGCGCGTGAGCGCAAAGATCACATGGCAACGCTGAAAGCCCGACGCTTAGAAAAAGAAGCGAATGAGCGCGAGGCTGCAGCCATCGAAAAAGAAGCCAAGAAAAAGAAGACGACTCGCAAAAAGACTTAGTCGGCGGCACGTCCATTACATGCCTATTTCGGCAGCCGCCCTTATGGAGCGTCCAGAAAACCATGACATTGAAAACTTCAGCGATCGGGGTTGTCGCGTTATGCGCGTCGACCCTGTTTATCGGATCTATGACCACGTCTGTTGCCCAAGGCGCGTTCCCTGAAAACTCCTACGCCACAAACTCCACCTACGGCAAAAAATGGAGATGTCTGCGCGGATTTGATCTCAAGCAAGAAACCTGTGTGAAGGTCACCATTCCTGCAAACGCTTTTCTGCGCTCAAGTGGCGATGGCTGGGAATGTGAACGGGGATTCAAACAAAGAAGCAAAGAGTGCGTAACGATCACCGTGCCTAAAAATGCATATCTGACGGGTCGGGCCTATGGCTCGGGCTGGGAATGCGAACGCGGATATATGGCCGACAACAAAGGCTGCAACAAAATCACAGTGCCCGCGAATGCTTTCCTATCTGATACGGGTTATGGCAATGGCTGGAAATGTGACCGTGGCTTCGAGGCCAAAAGCAACGCTTGCAAACCCATTGATGTTCCCGCGAACGCACACGTTGGATACTCCGGCAACGCCTGGGAATGCACAGCGCCACACCGACGCATCGGCAAAAAGTGTAAAATTCAGTAATACAAAAATCGTCGTCCTGGGAGAGACCTGGGATCTTATTTCGTTCAAAAAACTTTCTGTCTTTGTATGCTCTGGGTCCCGGCATTCGCCGGGATGAAAATAAATAATAACGTGTCATCGCGGACTTGATCCGGGACCCACACTTTTTTCCAAACACGTTATGGCTATAGAGTGAGAGTCATATGCGGAATGCGGCGGCCAGGGATTGATCCCGAAGGCGCAACGCCAGCCACCTTAAAACCCATCGCTTCATAAAACGGTGCCGCGTTGGGGTCCGCATCCAAACGCACCTCGGTCATGCCATAGGCATGCGCACGTTCTAACAGTTTGGCCCATAACATCCGGCCCACACCCCGGCCCTGATGATCCGGGTCGATAAAGAAACTGTGCACTTTGCCAGAACTCTGATCCTTATCGGGAGAAAGTGACGCGCACCCGATGATCAGATCACCCTCACATGCCACCCAATATTCATCCTGACAAAGATGCGCGACCGTCACCGTGAGCTCATCTCGGCACGCCGCCATAAACGCATCATCATATCCATTGGATTTCTTGGCGCGGATCGATACATCCGTCAGCACATCTACATCATCAATTTCTGCGGGGCGGAGGTGAATGTCTGATGGCGTTCCCATCAGGTCAGGGCACGGATCATATCGGCCGCATCTGGGTATTCAGTAATCAACGCGGCTGTGCCGCCCATTTCCAAATCATCAAAATCAAAACCGGGGGCCACCGTGGTGCCCATCAAGGCATAGCCGTATCGGTGGCCTGCGGCCAACCTTCCGCCCATCCACGTATTGCCCAAAATGGTGAATTGAAGATGTTGGCCGGCGCCCAAGTCCTGACCAAAGGTGATCACCTGATCTGTGCCATCAGGATGTAGCAGCAACATCTCGACGACGTCCCCCTTATAGAAATGGAAGGTTTCCGGCGATGGCAGTCGGTGCATTTTCGACAACGTGTCCGGCGTCAGCATGTAATAAATCGACGTCCCCGCCACACGCGGTCCCGAATACCCGGCCCCCAACGCCGGCTCAGGGATCATGACCTCTGAGCGCCAGGTCTCGCGGTAATAACCGCCTTCCCATGGCAATGGCTCCAGGTCTAAATCCCGGATCAAGGTTTCAGCTGAGGTATCTGTCATCTGAATCTACCAATGACGACGTCCGCCAAAAATTAAGTCTGAATTGAAGCAGACTCAGTTAAGTCTGGCGGTTTCGCGACGTTCTTCGACGACGATCACACCCGACGGGCCTGATGACATGACGTATGGCAGTAAAAGCGCATTGTCTTCGAATTCAAACGTGCCATCGGTGATGGCAACAACGCGCACCTCGGCGGTTTGGCGTGCTGGAATGGCAATCGCGTTCACGCACGTCGTGGCTGCGCGTTCCCCCTCGACACCAATGGCGACAACGGCGTTCTGTTCAAAGAAATCCGGTGCGCGGAAAACCCGACGCTCGTCATCTCGATTTCGGATACGAATAATATACGGGCGACCTTGTTTGAGGCGCATCAGCATCGGCGAATATTCACCGTCTCGAATGCGAAGCTCACGCTCTGGTACCCGTGCCCAGTTGATTTTTGCTTCAGCGCGGTTCGAAAGAATCTTGCATTCAGCAACATTAAAACTGCTGACGCCGGACTGACCCGCGCACGCAGCAAGGGTGACGACGGCCAATATGGCCCCGCCAATAGATAACGTGCGCCTGCCCAATCGGCGCATCGACATAACTTTTTTAACCACCGTTCTCTCCACCTACCAATTGCTTATGACGCAATGGGCACCCAAGGGTGCGGAACATCATCAGCAACCAGCATGGTCCAGATTGGTTAACAAAGCCTCAATCAAGCCAAAGTGTCCAGCGACTTTCCAGCGATTCTATGGTTAACAGTGGTTTTTTTGTTCTAATAGCAATTGGGGACGTTGCCGAAGCCTATGGCGTGTGTAAAATTCCGGGCATGCCGATCCATTTGTCCTATACCACCATCACGCTGCGGCGTGACAACATGTCACGCAGACCCACAGATTGGGTGTCCAGCCGTGCCAAAAAGAACATCAAAGCCGTCGCGGTGCATGGCCAGCACAACCTGATTATCGACGGCAACCCGCCACAAGCTGCAATTTTTGAGGGTGAGACCGCGCGCGCCTTGATCGATGCCGGGCGTCAAGAAATTTTATTGGGTACCGAAGACGACACCCCCGTCTTTGCTGTGGCCCTGGACGACAAAGTAGCAGCGAAAATTTCCACGCTGGCAGGTCCAAACGCCACGTTTATGGACCTGCGCCAAGTCGGCCCCCGCCTTACTGATGCCGAAGGTCATGTGCTGGCCCATGCCCGCGGCATGACCTATTGGCATGACCGTCACGGATTTTGCGGTGTGTGTGGCGCCCCGACGGAATCCCGCCATCACGGGCACGAACGGGTTTGCCTGAACAACGATTGTGGCGTCAGCCATTTCCCGCGCACAGACCCCGCCGTCATTATGCTGGTCAGTCGCGACGATATCCCGGGCGGCGCATGCCTGTTGGGATCACATGCGCGTTGGTCGTTTGGGATGTATTCGACATTGGCGGGCTTCGTGGAGCCCGGTGAGACGCTAGAACAATGTGTTGAACGCGAAGTGTTCGAAGAATCCGGCATCCACACCACCGACATCACCTACATGGCGTCACAGCCGTGGCCGTTCCCATCATCACTGATGTTAGGATTTCGCGCCCGCGCAACCAGCTATGGCATCGAATGCGATCCCGAAGAACTCAAAGACGCGCAATGGTTCACACGTGAACAGGTGTTGGACATGAAGGAATTCGCCGACGCCAAAGACGACGACACGCGCCTGCCGCGCAAAGACTCAATCTCGCGCTGGCTAATCCAGACATGGCTGGATGACGTCGGCTGATTGTCGTCGGCCTGCCCTCACCACGTCGTCCCGGGCGCAGACCCGGGATCTCGTCTCACTCAAAAATGACATACCCACGCTAAAAAGATCCTGGATAGCCAAGAGGCTTTCGGGAAGACGAGAGAGTATAAATACTCTTCACCCCCGCGCAGGCGGGGGTCCCATAATTCAAAAGAGATTCCCGCCTTCGCGGGAATGACGGCTTAAGGTGCACACCCCCTCACCTAACCTCTCCCCCTTAAAGGGGAGAGGGATGAGATTGTGTCATGTGGGTACAGGGTCCCTCTCCCTCATGAAATGGGGGAGAGGACAGGTGAGGGGGAAATTATTCCGGCACGGCTTCTTTTCGAAATGGGTCAGCCGGGAACACGCCCAAAATCGTCAGTTCTTCGGAGAAAAACCCAAGCTCTTCGAGCGCCAGTTTCAATGGGCCGTCTTCGGGATGGCCCTCAACCTCGGCATAGAACTGGGCGGCGATGAAGCCCGCACCGACGTAGCTTTCAAGTTTGGTCATGTTGACGCCATTGGTCGAGAACCCGCCCATGGCTTTGTATAGCGCAGCGGGGATGTTACGGACCCGGAATACGAAACTGGTCATCACATTTC
>Ga0115567_10006086_pt1 | contig 11592 bp, 8 predicted proteins | sample COGITO_mtgs_1204_2_FD_88679 | JGI IMG/M metagenome (GOLD analysis project Ga0115567, IMG submission 88679) | Pelagic marine microbial communities from North Sea - COGITO_mtgs_120412 | ecosystem: Environmental > Aquatic > Marine > Epipelagic | place: Germany:Helgoland, sampling site Kabeltonne...
ATAGATTTTAAAAGACAACCTCTAAAAGGAACATTACGAAGTCTCTGTATAAGTTTTTGAACTTTCTGGATCTCCTCTTGTAACTTTTCTACTTTGTCCTTATAATTTTTGCTACCAATTTTCATTCTAGAATTTAGTTTTTGTATCTCTCCTTGAAGTTGATAGGATAAATTATCAAAATTGGGTATAAATTCTGCTGATATAGTTTTTTCTATTTTCTGCTCTTCTATTCCTACTAAACGATTTCTTCTAAATTCATACCATTTCTTCCCCGTAAACATATATCTCGTCCAAAAACATTTATAGAATGCTTCGCCAACAACAGTATGTTCAGATTCTCTAGCGTCGTACAATGTAGGATAACACCAGTTTCTATGCCAATTGTCATATTTTTTTCTATTATCTGTCCTAAAATACCATCCTAAAGTTCTAACTGTAACTTTGTCGTTTTCGAAAGTATCATAACTATCTTCACAAAATTCTTTGTTAAATTTTTTTGATTTTTTGGATACAGCAATCCATGCATTGAGGCCTCTTTGTGAACCGTCTGTGGCGTTATAAAATGCCCTTCCAATGTCTAAGAAATATGTTTTTGTATTGAACCTTTTCAATGTAAGATATTGGATAATGTCGTTACACAAATCAAGGTCATTTTTAATTTCTTTCTCTTCTTCGGGTTCTTCGTCATCTTCTATAATCACAGAAGACGTTTCGCTAGAATAATCTTCATCTTCATCTTTTAAGGAACAATTAGTCGAGGAATAGTATAAAGATAAGAACATGGGTAGCGTATATATAGAAAATGTATAATCGTCTTCTATATCACATTCGTCGTTTATTATTTCAATCTCATCTATGTCACATTTTTCTTCAACAATAAAACTATGCTTGTCGTGACTATAAACATCTTTTAGAGAAAGAGTATCGCAAATACCATTGGAACCTTCTGTGCTATGAACCGAAACAAATAATAGAGGAGGGATTTGTTTTGGATTTTCTGTAGAACCATACATAGCAACATATTCCCCCAAATCTTTTAATGCTCCATTCCATCCTCCTTCTATTTGTTCACTGTAATTAGATGTTATAGCGTTTCTTTCTAAGTTATCAATGACTGTTGTATTTATAAAACTATTAATAACATCTCTTTTAGTTCTACAAAAAGGAAACTGGAAACGCAATTTAATACAAGATTTTCCCTGTTCGTACCAAACTTTGGATTTAAGGAAAACACATATAGTTTCGTAAACATCGCTAGTTATATCAAAATTACTTATGATAATATGTTGATATATTTTTATTATCTCGTTAATGAGATTATCACTATATAATTGATCTGACTGATAATCGAATTTAAGAACAAAATCTCCTATAATAGGTACATATTTCTCTGCCTTTTCAGAAATAGCCAAGATAGGGAGTTGATTCCAAGAATTAAAATCTTTCCCAAAACATGTATCACAGTAGTATTTGTAAAATCTCAATACATCTTTTGTATCGATTTCATGAGATTTTCCGTTAACAGAATCATAACAAGAGAAACCCCTTGTTATTACTTGATTCCTGAATAATTGTTGGAGGTCTGAATAAGATTCAGTCATTTTATTTGAATAATTATATTTTAAAAATCATTTTTGAAATATTTAAAATAATTATTTTTTAATGAAAATAATTAACAGATATTAAAATGGTACAGGCTTTATTCGAACAACTTTCTACTCAACTAAATTTCTTACTTTTGTCGCAACGGCAGATGATTCTGATAGCGGCTTTTTCTGTAGCTATAGAGACTTTTGCTACAAATATTAAGAAGTCTCAAATTACATTTATTTCTATTACCTTATTAGTGTATTCTTTAGCCGTTGGTATCACAGCAGCAGTAGATTTTAATAATTATATTGAAGATGTTAAGATTGACACCACAGGAGGCCAAATAGAACAAGATGAGATTAATTTGGTGAACAGGAGTAAAAAGTGGGTATATTTTACATATACACAGGTTGTTATAATAACAATTTTGACTTTTTTCTTTGTTAAATTTAGAAATTTCCAGTAAGCAAATTATTCAAAACTGTATTTATGATATTGTTTCTATTTACATTGACATCGTCGTCGTATATTTTGGGTTTAAATATTTTGATATTTGTTATAAGTTCATCAAAATTTTCTCTCATATTACCAGTAAGATCCAAATCCAAACCACGAGAAGAAGAACTAATCAATATTTTCTTTTTATCAATTATGTATGTTCTAATGTAATTTAAAAAATTTAACGAAATTAATTCTCTGTTATACGGATTATGTTCATTTTTTTTAAGATTATCAAATTCTGGATATGTAAACACGAAATATACCCCGTTAGACATGATTATTTTTATGTCGTCTATGTTATATGATTTAACAGGATTGTAGAGTAAATTTACTACATCTGAATCTTCATATCCATTGGCGCATTTGTTGAAAAACATATTATTTTTTATTATATCTGCATTTCTTTCTTCTAAATTGTCGAAATACTTTTCTCTATCTTCTACGATATCTTTGGAAAATTTGCTGACTAATTTTTGTGATAGGCTACCCATAGAAATTGACGGAAATCCCAGAATATAAGAAGATAACATTTCCGGTATTACTGAAAAAACTATACTTAGTCCTTTAAAATCATCCTTCGCTATATTTTTTGGTATATAAACATTATCAAACATCGCCATAAGTTTCTCGTAATGTTTTACTACTTCGTAATACGGATAGTTTGTAAAAACATGTAAAGAAAATTCTGGTATATAGGATTTTATAATTTGATAGTACAGGGGTGAACATTTTAAAAATGTTAACCTTTCTATGATTTTTTCTAAGACATCGTTCATATTTGAAGCGTATTTGATGGAACTATTTGTTATAAGGTGGTCTAAATATATGTCTATATTCGATGTCTTTATAATATTATCTTTATAATTGATAGTCCATTCCGGTCTCCATTGGTCTTCGCCTGGTAGATTATATCTCGTCAAAATTCCAAAATCCACAATGTAACGTAGTTCTTTATTAAACTCTATAGAATAATACTTCAATATTTCATCTTTAATGGGATAAGAAGAGATGGAATATGCGTCTATAATATAACTAATATCGTTTAATATATAAGATTTAATTGTAACTAAATTTTCGAAACTCACTTTTGTATAATCAGATTCAAATTTTGTATCCAAAATGTCAAAAATTCCTTTAATGAACTTAAAGTAATTTAAATTGTTAATTTCCGTGTTAACCATTATATTCCAAATAATACACCATATAGATTCTAGTTTTCTGTATTTTAAACTATCCTTTATAGACTCAAGAATCTTACTTGTTAATACATTGTCGTTATAATCTATCTTATTGTCTTTAAGAAGCAATGTTATGTTACCATATGTAAATATTTCAACAAGTAATTGAGAAGACATTTTTTTTGAAGTTAAAATCATGTTTATTTTTTTAGTTTTAATGTTATTGCTGATAGCTTTAATAGCAGGTTTTATATATTTAAACAAGAAGAATTATTATCAAATTAAGCCTCGGGATTTAGATGGAGGAGACTCTCCTGATTATTTTTCTCCTGACGCAGATTATTATACTTTGAAAGATAGCTGGGTAGATCTAGAAAAAAATACTATAGCAGATGGTAAGCCTTGTTATAGTGATAATACATGTGTTAGTAAAAAATGTCTAAAAAATCCAGCCACGGGTGAAACAAAGTGTATGTCGGCAACAGCAACAGTTACAAAAGCTTCTAATGCATCTACTACTGGAACTATAGTATATTCTACTACTGGAAAAATTACTATACTTCCTTCTCTAGATTTTGAAAGTGGCGATAGTGTAACTATAACTATGGGAGAAAATCAACAAAATCCTGTACCTACAACAATGGATACATCAACTACAATTATTTTAACTGAAGCTCAGACAATTAGTTTAACATCTGGTTTCTATAATCCTTCTGCTACAGATATTAATGATTACGGAACACCTATTCTATATACTGCTATTTGTTCCCAGAAAAAAATTAGCGATTCTAATACAGAGTCTTATTATCCTGATTACAAAAGTCCTATATTGATAAATGAAGGCAACGAAAGTTGGGATGATAATTGTACTAATTACACATTTCAACAAACAATTTTGGAAGACACCTGTTACGATTCAGACCAACTGGCTGGAACAAAAATAGTGGAATTGTGTCAAGCTGCTCCTAATTCTAATCAGATATGTCTAAATAACAACGGAGATAGAGTTTATGCCCCAGAACTAAACTCTTTATATATTAAACCATCTCCTACTGTTAATTTATGTAACGATAACACAAGTATAAATTATATTTCGTTCAGTTTTAATAATGTTCCTCAGACTATAAATACACTGACTTCTTCAGAAAATTTTAATAACAATCAAATAGCTTGTCTATCTATAGATACGGTAGATTATTGGCCAGATTTTTCTGTAAACACCACTGACGACAAAGATTATCCATATTATATTACTTTTAGCGGAACTTGGGGTTATAAATATTATTATCTAATAAAAAATACTACACCGGGCAAACAAATATTTTCTCCTCCTCAGATCCCAGATGTTAAATGGTGTGACTCTGAAGGGTCAGGACCTCTTACCCCCTCCGAGAAAAATGAAATCATCAGAAGGTTGAAAATTGATTATGATTACGGCATAACTTACAATATACCCAGTATTTCCATCGATGACGCTACAAGTAGTTTTAAATTATTTAATTTTCCCTACTATCCTCCCATCTCATTTGGCGCAACAGTAGACATGATTGGCGATTATGATAAGATTATCACAACAACAACTTCCTTAAAACCTTGTGCTATATTCGATAGTTCATACGATAATAGCTCTACAAGTATTAAAAGTCTAGATAGTCTAGATAGTTATGTCGATAAACAAAAATTTAAAGTATCAAGATTTTCTATGGAAAAAGGAGCACTAAATGCAGACCCATCCGGTATGGTTAGCTCTATTATATATAGAAATCTTAACCACGAGAATGGCGGTTTATATTTAGATTATTATAATTCTCCTTCTACAACCTATTATATAAATGTTTCTCTAACCTCTATTACAGTTCCTCTAACCGTGACTTTATCAGATTCTAGTCTTGTTCTTTCTGGACATAACTCCAATTCATATGTCCTAAAAATCGATGAAAGCTCTATAATTATAACTATAACTTCTATAGTGGATAGTTTGGTGACTTTTACAAAAAATGGTGATTTTCCTAAAAATTTTACACTAAAGGCGGATGGAATAATTAATCTTTCCCCACCATCTTCTACTGCCCTTTCAGAAGGATTAGTTCTTCGAAAGGTAAATTCTAAATATATTGATTCTTCTAAAAAATGGATACTGATGCCTCCTCAATCGCTTTCTCCTTACACTATACCTAGTGGAAAAAATAGATGGTGTAATTATTGCACAGATTTTTCATTAGATGGAGGAAAAACTTTTAATGGAAAAACAGAAGTACAAGTCCCAATGTCCTCACAAACTATACAAATAGGAACAGAAATTATTGATGCCGCATATTCTGATATAGCAAATCAACCAGATAATACATTGTTTGCGGCGATAGGAGATACTTTAGAAGTAGCAGCGTCTCTTAGGAATCCAGTACGGCTTGGTTACACTATATATGAATTGGCTACACACAGCCAATTTCATTGGCAAAATACTGATCCTTCTTTTTATAAATGCGCTAATCTCTGTTCAGATGTAATTTCTAATATCCCAGAAATTAAAGCAGTAGCTATATCTAGTGGAGAATTAGGTAATGTTCCGCCTGGACATTCTAGAGGAATTACCCAAGCATTTTCTCAAGGAGATGTATTATTTGGTCATTCTGTCGGAGGAGTAACTTGTGAAAATTATTATCTATATGAAACAAATATTAATAACAACCCTACAATATCAAGCAGGAAACCAGGCGAAGTATACGAAGATGGCGGTGTAACGTTCGTAGTTCAAAGTACTTTTAACGATACGTTTTTATTCGATACAAGTTATTTTAATTCTTCTAGCGAAATGATTATAGACAAAATAAACGGTTTAGGGTCTGGGTATGGAAAAACAGTTATACCGACAAATGTTATTAATTCCCTTGAAGTAAAGTCTCAACAGTTTATAGTAAACACTTCTACTTCTTCTTGGATCCCAACAACACCAAAATGTACTAGTGCTAGTAATCCTGCGCCTTGTTTTTTATTACCGACAATTTCTTCCAGTGATTTATGCAATGACTCTTCTACTGGTATAGTTCAAACTATAGTTAATAATTTAAATAAAAAAACAAAATGGAATTTGGATGTTACATCGACTGAAGATGATAGCGGTCCTCCAGTTAAAATACCGCTATCTATAAATTTTTCACAAAATTATTGTAATAACCCAACTACTGGTTCTGTTCCGTTTTACACAGTAAGTTCTCTTAAAATAGATACAGACATCCAAATTCCTACTAATTCTTCTCAAAATATCATAACAATACCTAACACCACCGATATCGCAAAATTTTTTCCTACTATAATAGATACCAAAATTACAACTTATGATATTATAGACACCACTACACCGTCCCCTAATTATCTTTTTGATGTCACTGGGTCTAAATTGTCAGCAGATGTAGATTATGGTAACTTCGAAAGACAATATAAAATATACGATCTTCTTTTACCTCAAGCATCTACTCCTTCTAATCCTACTACTACTACTACTAAATTGACTTCTGGTCTTGCTAAATTGACACAAGGTAGTAATTCAAATATAGATGTAACAATCAAAATATCTACCACAGGTACCACAGAAATCCAATATACTACTACTACTACTACTAAATTGACTTCTGGTCTTGCTACTTTTACACAAGGTAGTAATTCAAATATAAATGTAATAGTTACAATTAAAACAGGGACAACAGGCACAATATCATTAATGGAAGCAACATTTATTGCTTACGCAGAATTAACTCTAGATGAAAACGGAGCAGTTTCTAGCGATAACGAAAACAACATAACAATTATATCCGATTTTGAAAACATACCAATTGCCGGAACAACGTACGATATTCAAGAATGGTGGACTCTTGATTTTACATATGCTGGTTACGAATTACAGTACCAATATCATAACTCGACCGCCTCCGGGTGTAGTATAATTTTCAAACAAAGTCCCAAATTATGGTCAGTAACAGAACGTGCCCCAACAACTTTGGTGAAAAACGATGGAAGTTTACTTTTTAGTCCAGACAAAAATAACCCTATAAGTTTGTTGAACAATAGTCTTATGAGGCACGGTGATAGTCCGCAGCAAATTATTTATACAGGTTCTTTCGAGGATGATAATATTTTTTGCTACACCTCCTATGGAAATGATTCTTACACTTGTAAAAATAACCCAAAATGTTCTTTCAATGATACATTAGGATACTGTACAGGTAAAGATTTGATACAACATGTATCAGAACTTAGTGGAGATGTATTTGGAAAAACAGACAGTTTCGATCCAAATTTTTTTAACAATAAAGATTTAAACTCCCATTTCACTAATATAACTTTCTTAAAATCACTACAAATACAAGATTTGAATTATCAGGCTTATATTCCTTTGTCGTCTCAAAAATCCGTCGGACCCGACAACGTAAAATTTTACGCACCACCGCAGTTTCTTAATTATGTCAATCAAGATATTGAAAATTTGTCTGGTTCTGCAACAACTGTTATATTAGGAAAATTCATACCATATCAGTATTTCTACCCTACTTCTTCTTATATCCCAAATACATTATATGCAGAATCTTCGTCGTTACAAACAGCGTCGCCAGTTGTGAATAATTTTTACATCAACGTTAATTATACTCAATTTATTCCCTATGGGAAGAAATCGTTATATGAGAATGGGTTTGAGAAACAACCAGACGTCCCTACCTTTTAAGAAACTTGCTAATCGCGGATTGAAATCCATCAAGTTTGTCTTCATGAGAAGAAATTGTCTCAAGAACAATCTTTTTATTTTCAGCAAAACCAATAATCTGATAAACAGTTTTAGCCGGCTTGCTTTTATAAGCCTCTATAACCTCAATTTTATTAATTTTAGAATTAATATTTTTCGCCTTATGTAATATTTGTCTATAGTTTTCTTGTCCAATCTGAGTATCAACGACAGTATCGCGCTTAATTTCTTGAACCCATTTGCTAGTAATTCCTCGTTCCAAAAGATAATACATAACCTCGGCATAAACAGCTTGTTCTACGGGTTTCTTTGTCATTTTAGTAGCAGTCCATTTCTTTGGTGTCATTCCTAAATCTTTTCCTGCTTTTCTCAACAAATCGAGACCCAAAGAATTGATAATAACTGTGGTGCACCATACTGCAGATTCGTCATCTTGGATTTTCTGTACCGTTGAAGAGTCGATACCTTCTTTATTACCTAATCTTTCAAAAATTTGGAAAACAAAAGTTTTCGCTGGTTCGATGTCTCTATTAAATTCGATATCAAACATTTTTTCCATAAATTTCATACACACACGAACACCATACCCAACACCATATTTTTTAATCATAATAGTATCAATAGTACCAAAAAAAGCTTCATATAAATCTTCTCTGATTTTTTCTGATGTTTTGGGAACTTCTCCGTTAACGCGAAGCCAGTTAGTTAGACCCATTTTTGCTGACATTAAAGATTGTAAATGCGTTGACATATAGTGCTGATCTAAATTGTTAAGTTCTGACGCAGTGATGTCTGGAAATTTTTGATATAGCATAGTTTTGAATGTATAAGACAAGACTTTATCTCCAACAGATTCTAAAGTTTCATAATTATGGTTTGGGTCATAAGTGATATGTGTAAAGCAACTTTTCCATAACTCCATACTTTGTTTGTTGAGAATTGTGGGTATTTTATCTGTATCAAGAAAAGTAGATAAGATTTCGTGCAAATACTTAAATAGTTCTTTCTCAGACTAATCTGTCTTGGAAGGTGTTTTTCGACCAATATTTCCTAAGAATTCAGTATTCAATGAACCTATTTTTTTAACTTCAGTAACTGTTCGTTCTTTAGGAGAAGGAGCAATTAAGTTCGGTTTTGGTATACTAATAGATACCTCTTTACCTTCTCGCTTCGGAAAACAAATAGAACGTGAACAAATTAGATTGTCCATGATTGCCTTTTTTTGGTAAAAAATAATAAAATTTTCAGTTTTCAATAGTAAACTTGAAACTTTTAGAAGTAAGAGGTTTTAATTTAGGAAGTCCAAGAACACCAATTAGTTCGGTTGTAAGCTTCTTTTCATGCATCTCTATTCTACGACAATCAAACCAGACATTTCTAAACTGACCCTTTATTGTTATATAAGCATTTTCATTTTCGTGTTCGCGTTTGTGAATCCTACAATAATAAGAATCTTCGCTTACCAATTCTACAAGAACATTCCCGTTGAGTTCTCTTACTTGTCTAACTGCAAAGTTATTATATTTCTTTCTCAAAAGTTTCATTGCATTTTCAACATCTTCTTCGCTAGCCGAACCTTTTGCTATAGTCTTGCATTGCTTTTTCTTATCTTTAAATGTATGTTGTATACATTCTTGTGTAAATGTAACTAAAGACGATTTTAAGATGAAATTTTCTTTTTTAAACGGATCGTTTTTAATCTCAGAAGGGATGAAAAAGTTATCACTGAGTTTGAAATCAATAATCTTTTTATTGTTCTTACCTTCTTTCGAACTACCTACAAGTCTCATCTGTTGTACTGTGTTATAAACACGGCTGTCGACAAAATCCTTCATCTGCACAGATAATACTTTGTCAGAAAAATTCTTAGAATCTTCATTATCAGAGAAACACACTCCTTCTACTATAATATGGTAGCTTAATTTGCTTGGTCTATGCGATGTGAAAACCAAGATTTTTGGTGAGTAGGTATACAGGATATCTTTGATGTTTTCGATTAAAAGTTCGATCATAATATCAGATTTTTGTTTTGTCATCTCCTTATAATGTTCCGTATCGATGTCGATATCGAAATAAGGCTTTCTGCTCTTTTTTCCAAGAATAACCTCGTAGAAACATCTTTCTTCTTCTGGAACATCTTTTTGAAAGCGTTGAAAGTGAGTATATGATTTAAACATACCAAATTGGCGAGTGTTGTTGAATTGTCTACATACGATGAGATTATCGTCGTAGTTGTAAGGAAATCGCAATTGTTTCGAAATTCGGTCATTATACAAAGAATAATGCCACTCGGTCATTTTTATATATCTTTACGGATATATAAAATTCATTTTTGAATACCTAATAATATAGTTCCTGTCAGTATTAAACCTATCGCCACATAATCTTGGTTACTGAATCTTTCTTCAAAGAAAAAATATCCTACTATTGCTACAGATACTAAAGCTAGTCCACTCCATAGAGCGTTGACAATTCCTATATTCTCAAAACCATAAGTTTGAGTAAGAATATATACTATACCGAGATAACATACAACCGCCACCATTATCATCCATAACTTATCTTTATTATCTGTATATTTCCTAGACAGATATTGTCCTAAGGTTTCTAAAGCTACAAGACCAAAAATAAGTCCAAATAGTTCTGATTTCATTTTAATTGATAGAAAATTTGTAATTACATTTTCTACACATATTCTTATCTGTAGATGGTTCGTCAGCACCTCTAATTTGAATTGTCTTGGTTTCTACTTGGTTAGAGTGACACTTTGGACATTTAACGATAGAAGCAATTTTCTTCTTTTCTTTCAGTTCAACAGTCGTATCTAAAAAGAAACGCCGTCGCGCTTTCAAGAATACATTCGATTTTCTGATAATTTGACCCAGAGGGAGATGTTTATTAGTTTCGATCAGTTGTCTGATTGTTTCTTCGCCTTCCTGCTTTATCAGATAAGATAATTCTATTAACTCAAACTTACCTTCGTTGTTATCCTTCACAATACTCTTGCCTTCAATATTTATAGAAAACAAGTAATCGATGAACTCAGGGGTCATAAAACTTTCTCCTGTTCGTAGCATTCCTGCATTCTGTTTAACAGTTCGGATATCTGGTATAGTAGCCATTTTTAATTCCTAAAATACTAATTAAATTCAGTTTTAAAATGGATTCTTCTGAACCAGATCAAATTATTGAGAAAGAAGCTAAAAAATTTATCAGAACAGAAGAACAGAAATTCACTAATCATTTTTTGGAACAAGTTTTTCAATCTATCATACCAGTTAATAAATTACTAAAATGAATAATTTTTGATTTTAATGAAATCAAAAATGACGAGCTACGATTTTTTCCCATTTATCAAGCCCTCTGGAGAAGGAAAGGTGGTTTTCCCAAATTACGAGACCATAATGAAAAGAGAAGACGTTGTTATTGATACAACAGAGGAACCTAAGAAAGAAGAGAAAAAAGAAAATGTTGATGATCTTAGTATTGATTTTGAAAAATTGAATATTTCAAGAGGTCGTCAAACTAAAACATCTGGAGGTTATAGTCATGGAAAACTCAGAGAAATTGGGAAAGAAATTAGGTTAC
>Ga0115567_10006088_pt1 | contig 11590 bp, 10 predicted proteins | sample COGITO_mtgs_1204_2_FD_88679 | JGI IMG/M metagenome (GOLD analysis project Ga0115567, IMG submission 88679) | Pelagic marine microbial communities from North Sea - COGITO_mtgs_120412 | ecosystem: Environmental > Aquatic > Marine > Epipelagic | place: Germany:Helgoland, sampling site Kabeltonne...
AGGCATGGTCAGGGTGTTGTGGGCTGCGGTCCATGATCCCAGCTCATTAGTAAATAAAATTGTTGAGTTGTCTAAAATATTATCTCCGCTGTTTAATGGATCTGATGTGTTACGCAAGTTTTCAGCAAGATCCTTCATTTTTAAAAATCCCCATTTTTGTCTGTTTGCAGCTTCAGTTGCACTTGGACAATCATGGTGAAGCCCACCATTCGAGCTCGTGCCAACAGGCTGATTATTCCAAATCGAGTTTTCAATAAAAACAATTCGAGTCAAATCACAAGAGAAGGCTAATTTTATCATTTCATTGTAGTTGTCAAAAAGCTGACTCATATTGGGCTGCATCCAGCCTTTATGAAAAGGAAACTGATGCGGATTTCCCGAAGTTCCCGAATTTCCCGACTGAATGCTTATAGAAGGCTTAGAACAAGACAGTCCACCACCAGCATTAGAAGCCACAATTTTCTTTTGCAGATCAAAAAGACCAGTAACATAACGGTCTACAATGTTTTTATCTGATCTAGAAATACGAGGGTTGTTTTGAAGTGCTTGGATCTCAGCGTAGACTTTGTCCACTACAAGTTTTTGATTTTCCATATCCTTAGTGATTGCTGGAGGTCCGCCATTTCCGAGGTTTGCAAAGAGTGTGTTGAAAACATTTGCGTCACCTGTCAGTGCGCTATTGGTGACACGACTGCCATTTTGGGTGTCCCATGAAAAACTACTTTTAAATCCAGATTTTATTCTCAAGGCCTTAAGAGCAATGGTTGAATTTGCATCATAAACACTTAAAGATTTTTCCATAATGGTGTCTATGGTCCTGCCAAATGTAGGCACTCTAGATTGAGAGTGAGTGCACGCAAGAATGGTGTGGCTGTGGCCTTGGTATCTTCCACCAGTCATAGAAAGCCCATGAATAACATTCATATAATCGTATAATCCAGAAAAGTTAGCACGGTCTATCATGTAAGATAGATCATCTGGTATTGTTGAGAGAAGTTTTGACTGCATTGCCAATTGACCTGGGACGGCTGCAGTGCCAGAGATTACATTTTGAGGAAACATCAAACTGCGCTCGATGCCCAGCCCCCCTACATAAATTACAGACCTCACAACTTTTTCATTAACGGCTTGTGCGTAAGCGTTTTTACTCATTAAAGAAAGTAGGGGCGGAAGCGATAGAAAAACCCCACCCGTTCCCATAATAAACTGTCTTCTGTCTACTAATCGATCTTCGATTTCTTTTTTGGTTTTTTTCTTTTTAACAGACATATTCTACTCACCCTCATCGAACTTAGTCCAAAGATTTGGACTGATCATCATATCCACCAAAACATCCAGCAAAGGTCTGTCTTTATTGGCCAAAGAATCAAAAGCTGATTTAAGTCTACAACCATCTTTAGTGCTTTCTTTTTTCTCATTATAAAAACGATGTATGTTTTTTACAAAACACTCATTTCCTGCACTTGAATTTTTAACGTGGTTGAATAAATCTTCAGATTTTTGAACTGAGATGCTCGGACCTGAAGAAGAGGGAACCTCAGCACTTATATCCACATCAACCGCACGTATGTAGGTTTTATCAGCCGCGTAAATAGATTCTCTTGCTCTCAACCTACCTAACGAATCAAAACTTTCGAGGGCAAACCCTGTTGGGTTTATAGTTGAGTGGCAACCCATACAAACCGGAGATTTTGTAAGATGGGCAAAGTTACTTCTGTTGCTGTGAAGCAAACTTTCCACTGGAGTTCTTGCGTCTGTGTCACGGGCACTAGCTATATCCACATTTGGCTCTGGAATTTTATTACATAAAATCTTTTTTTGAAAATCGACATTTCTATGGATAATACTGGTCCGCGCACCCGTCCAAGTGTAAAAAGGTGCCCGCATCAAAAGGCCCTGTCTTGAACTGCTCATCAAAACTCCAGCTCTTGCAACAGAAGGGTTGTGCCCATAAATCAAAGCAAGTCCTGGATGTTCTGCAAAAGACTCTTTGGAACTAAGTAAATCTTTAAAAGTACCGTTCTTATGATAAATAATGTTCTCAATAAAGATTCTTGCCTCAGAGACCATAGCATCACCAAGTCCATTGATATCAACTCCTTTAGTTAAAGCTGCGGGAAGGCCTGATATGTCTTGAGTGACGTTCATTCCGGACCATGTGATTATACTTGATACAGCCTTCTCTTTTCCTTTTGGACTGTTTAAGAGTCTTCTAATGTGAGTAGCGACCTGTTCTTTTGTAGACAGCTGATTGTCTTTAGCAGCATTCAACAAATTTATATCTGGTGTAGAATCTGTAACTGTATATGAAATTCTTGAGGCCGTTTCAAACGGAGTTAAATTAATTTTAGAAACACCAGAGCCACCTCCCAACTCTAATCGCATTGTAAAATATGGAGACTGCAGACCATAGATTAAAATAGCTTTCATTTTTTCAACAGCGGTTTGAGGGTCTGATGCACGGGCCTTTATAAATGTTGATTCAGCTACGGTGAGTGGACGCCTTAAGAGTTTAACTCCAAAGTTTTAATGTAGTCATCCGTGCAAGTAGGAGTGAAAGATGAGCTTGATGCACAAGAGCCAAAAACATTTGAAATTCTTGCATTATTAGAAACAACATAATCAGCCGTATCTTTTGCAATATTAAAATAAGCCTGAATTTTTTCATTAGAAATTGTAGAGGTCCTCTTTCTTAAGTCGCTGTCATAACTTTCTGAAGGAAGAGTGCTCAATGCCACATTCAATTGAGCGAGGGCTCCAATGCCAAACAAATCTTCGATTGTGTTGGACAATTGTTTTTTTGATAGAAAAAAGCTTCCACTCTCGGACAAATCTTCAGTACTGTTACAGCTGAAACTTGATTCAAGACCACTTGAGCTTCCATTTTTTGATGAAGACTCAAAAGCTCCACAACTAACTAGAGACATCAAAAGTGTGGTTGATATTGATATCTTTAAAAGTAAAACCGTCAACTGCCTCATATCTGTTTATCGGAGGCTCTCAGTGCACATTACATCTTTTCTATTCACCTAATTTTAAAAAGTCTATAGTTGTAGACTTATGATACAAAAAAAATTCAATATTGCCCAAGACACCCATTCTTGACCACTAACATTGAAATTAAATGACACTTGTACAACAGTCTAAAACTCTCGATTTACAGTGCATATTTATATCTTGCTATCTAGAACTTATAAATTAGAATATTCTTTTAAAAGGGGGCAACATGACAGAAATCCAAAAGATCAAAGACAGCTTACTTATTCGCCTAACTGAACTTGAAAAAAGAGCTGATGATATTGAAGATGATCTTAAAGAACCCCAAGAAGATGACACCGCAGAAAGGGCTACTGAATCTTCTGGAGATGAAGTCTCTGAAGGCATAGGCGAAATGGCTGAGAATGAAATCAATAAGATAAAATCCGCCCTGGCTAAAATTGCATCTGGGACTTATGGCATCTGTGTGAGCTGCGAAGAGAAAATTAAAATCAAAAGACTTGACGCTCTTCCTCACGCAACTAAATGTGTAAACTGCGCTTAAATAAAAACTGATCATCCCAGTAAAATTAAATCATAGCTCTCTAAACTTGCAAAAGTCTCGTTGAAAGCAGGATTAAGAAAACACTTGTCATCTTTTCTGCATCTCAAACCAATAGGGACTTCTTTTAAAAGCTGAAGTTTTTGTTTAATCTCTCCAAAAGTCATTCTTTCCTCTATCATCAACGAAGATGCAGACCGAAAAGATATATCGGCACCGTTACTGTCAAAAAGCACATCAAAAACCATACTAAGCTCTGGTCTGAGTGCAATGTTTGCGATGATTGCACTCACCACAATAGGGCTGATGATTGTTTCTCCTGGTCGTTTGTGGAAGAGCTTTTCGTTTTCAGGATCAGACAGCTCAATCAAAACGGGGGCCTCTAACCTACCTGTGTCAGCTTCTCGGCTACGAAGCTGCAAAACCCCGAGGATCGACCTTGCGTCCGCTTCACCTACAGACTGGATCCAATCATTGGTCATAAATAGAATATTGTCGTAGCTTGAAATGTCTATTTTTTCGAAGGTCTCTAATTGAGTGTAATCCAGTTGATGATTAAAAACCTTAGACAGATTCTTTTGATCGATTGACTCTGACAAAGCTGTCTCTCTTTCTTCAACGCCGTGGATCGAAAGAATATCAATTGAGAAATCTAAGCTTTCACTTTTGATCAGCTCATTCACCACGTAAACAGCTTTTTCGCTCCAACCTAAAATCAAAAGTTTTTTTGCAGGCCTTGCCTGTTCCATTTTAAAAACTTCAGCTGGAAAAGGTTCTGTTAAATTTTTTTTAGTACGATCAGAAATTTTGATTTCATCAAAAGATTTGGCAATGACAATAATAGATTCACCATTATTGATTTTTTCATCTTTTTTAGGCGAAATATTAATGCTTTTGTGAATCCCCTCATGAACCGTACCAATGGGGATGCAGTTTTCAAATTTTTGCCCCACCAGACTCCACTCCATACCTACTAGTTGTGGAAAGGCCTTAAAGTAGATTTCACTACCATAGTCTTGCGACATCAGTTCTGAATAGACATGTGACAGTCCAGGGTTGTGAATGTTTTGCGAGATCATTCGAGCAACTAAAGATCTACTAGAAACAACTTCTAAACCATCTCCGTAAACTCTTTTAACCGTGTTTTTTAAGCCATCATCTAAAACTTCAGCAACCACCTTAGGAGGCTTCACACCTGCAGTCTCAGCTCGGTTTTTAATTGAAAGAAGTGACTTCACCATAGAGGCGTCAGAATTGAAACCTCTATTTGTACTAAAACTCCTTGCTGGTATAATCACAACGGCACTGTGCTCTACATTCACCCTACCAAGATCTTCAGAGTCTATCGAATCTCCCGTTCTAAAAATAACTCGGTTGATGTCTGTTGCTTTAGGAAGGTTTGTTTTTAGATCCGCAGTCAGTTCATAACCAACAACATCATTCAAAATTGCCAGGGTCGGACCTGAACGTCTTATCTTTTTTAGAAAACGACTCAAACTGTCTTTTGAAGCAAGGATTTGTCCAATAATGATAGGGGTTCTGTTCGTGTAACCTAGAATAGTGATGTGCCCACGGTAGTTGATTGGTGTGTAACCCGCCTCTAGCTCTTTCATAGTTTTGTAAAGCCACTGAGTCATAATGGCAACCAAAGAACCCATAAAGAGCACATAGCCTAAAATTGTGAGAATAGTTGAAAGTATTCGTCGGTAAGTCCCATTGTCATCACCTAGATAGCCCGGGTCACTCATTCTTAAAAAAGCCCACCATGCGTTTTTAGCTAAATTGGTTTCTGCCGGATCAGCCCATATAAGCAGTTGTCCAAAAAAAAGTGAAAACAATCCAATAACTCCACCAATAAAGAGTATCTGGTAAAAAGGGCCTTGGATTAGAAAGCGTTCGACTGCAAACTTGATAAATCTGTAGATTCTTTCTGACATCTTTTTATAAGTGTTGATCATGATGCCCCCCGAATATCCCTTTTTGCTACCAACTAGAATACAATCTGTATTATCTAATTGTAACTTATACGAACGAGTCTATACAATCATTTAAGATTAAAAACTTAAACCGAAAGTAATTATGAAAAATATTTTTGATGTTGAAATAACTGAGTTTACTAACCTACGCGAAATACCAGGCGTCTGGTTAACAAATGATTACTCCGCAATTTTGGACAGTTTAGACTACGGTGATCAATCTGATCTATCTGAAGCCGACACACAAGAGGTCTGCCTGATGTCTCTGCAAGATTTAAAACCTGAGACGGCTGCTGAAGTTGTTCTAAACCATAAAATGAGCAATGTTTTAAAACCCGGTCAAATTAAGAACATCTCTACAGAAATGCTAGAAGAAAAATTATGGGAGGAGTACGCAGACCTTTCTCTCCAAGAAAGCTTTTTCAATATTGGAAGTTTACTGTACGCAGCTTTTCCTTCTGAGTTTCCAAAACCCGACGCTGCCTATATTTCTATTTCAGTCACACCTACAAATGATCAGGCAATTAAGGCTTTAGATGGAAAAATTAATGAGTCTTTTCTGGTAAGATTGCTTGCTGACGGTATGGGCTCCGGGGCCGTGCTTCATAGAATGTTTGATGAGCAGCTTGCAGGAAAAAAATTTCCAGAGGCAGAAAGCATCATTTGGATAATCAATGAAGTGGCTAGCGAAGGCAGTAGTAAAAAACTTCAAATTGTTAGCTCTGGTTATTGGTTAGATCCGTTAGAGCACGTTAACACTTTTGAATCTGGCGCTTATTCCGATATAGCTTTAACGACATCATCTACACGATGAGCAAAGATGTAACAGTGTGAAAGTCTAGACGTTGTTGTCACACACCTAGGACCACTTTTACTTATTGGGGCTAGAAATGATGAATTTTCACTGGCTTTACGAAAGCAAACTAAAATATCACTGACTTTAACGGCTTCCATATAATTGCAAACACCTTTTCCAACTTTGTAACTGAGTGTTTTTAAAACTTCACGCTGGTTGTAGTATTCAAAAGAACTTTTGAACTCATCGGAAAGACTTCTGGGCTCAGGCAAAACATTTGAATTTGTTTGCATCTCGCTGATGTTATGAACTTGAACCTGTTTGCCAATATTAGAAATCAAACTAATGTTGTAAGGAAGCTCAACGATTTGATCAATTCTAACATCGCTTAGTTTTTTAAAAAGCCCTGATTTAGTTTGCATTGCGGTTTTAACTTGTGTTTCAGCTGCATAGGACAAAGATGAAAAAAAAGTAGTAGAAAAAATGGCTATGCTTATTAAAAAAATGCTCCTTTGTGTCTTCACTGTTTCACTCCTAATGTTTTCGCCTTGTTGATTAAACCGGATAAAAGCCTTGTGTTCCTTGTATCATAAAGGGTTGCAGTTTTTTGATAAAAGATAGGTTTTTGATAAAAATACGGGGTGGTGACAATATTCGCCATATAGAGAGTGATTTATAACTAGTTCAAAAGACTCCATTTTCAATAAAAAAAGGCCCTCTTTATTAAAGAAGACCTCTATTTGTTTAGTAAAAATGATTCTATTTTTTATCGATGATCTTGATCACCTTAACATTTAGAAACTCTTTAAATCCAATGTCACCGTGCTCTCTACCAAAACCACTGTTTTTGACACCACCAAACGGCAGATGAGGCCTAGCGTTTACATAGCCATTGATGTTGACCATTCCAGTTTCAACTCCAGTTTTTGCCATTTCAATTGCAGCTTTAACATCCGCACTAAATATGCCTCCACCTAAACCAAAGCTTGTGTCGTTTGCTACCTTAACGGCTTCCTCTTTATTTTTTACTTTAATCAGAGAGGCCACGGGACCAAAAAACTCTTCGTCATAAGCGGGCATTCCAGGCTTTACATTTTCTAAAACAGTCGCCTCGTAAAACCAGCCTTTAAGGCCAGGCACCTTGCCTCCTGTAAGGCATTTAGCCCCCTTAGCAATTGAGTCTCTAACTTGTTTAGCAAGCTCATCTCTCAAATCTTTTCTAACCATAGGGCCTAATTGAGTTTTTTTATCCATAGGATCACCCATTTTTACAGTCTTCATTTTAGACACAAATTTTTCTTTGAACTCTTCGTAAACATCTTTAACAACAATAAATCTTTTAGCACCGGTGCAGACCTGGCCGTTGTTGGCTATTCGACCTTGAAAACAAATTTTAGCAGCAAGATCAATATCAGCATCTGCAAGCACTATATAAGGGTCCGACCCACCTAGTTCTAATATAGATTTTTTAAGTTCTCTTCCAGCTCTCTCGCCTACTTTACGTCCTGTAGACTCGCTCCCTGTAAAGCAAACATTTCTCACATATTTGTGTTCAATAAGTGCACTAGTGTCTTCGCCATCCGTATGAACCAGACTGAAAACATTTTCTGGCAAACCAATATTCTTGCTCATATCTTTGATCATGCCTGCACAGCCCCAAACTGATTTAGCGTGTTTTAAAACCATAGTGTTGCCAGCGATCAAATTTGGAATCATGTTGCGTACAACTTGGTAGAGCGGAAAGTTCCAAGGCTGTATAGAGAGCACCACACCAGTAGGCTGATATGTGATCAAAGCGCGGCCTTCTTTAAGACTCACCTCTTTGTCAGCAAGAATGTCTTTAGCGTTTTTACAACTGTAGTCAGAGATGGCAATGCACAGATCGATTTCTTTTTTACTCTCTTCAAGTCTCTTTCCCATCTCAGCTGTCATCTGCTCTGCGAGTGCTTCTTTGTATTTTTTCAGTTCTCCAGAAAATTTAGACATTATTTTGACTCTGTTTTTAAGGCTTTCTTTAGACCACTCACCATAGGCTTTGTGAGATTTATCTACTGTTTTTTGAGCATTGCTTAATTTTTGAATTTTATATGTTTTGATTTTTTTTGTGGTATATGGATTTGCACAATCGAAAGTTTCAGATTTATTATCTTTGTTTTCTTTTTTTAAATTTTGCTTGGAGAGCATTTGTTTCTTTTGTGTTTTTAATTCTGCTTTAATTGCGTTTGTTTTCATTTAGTTTCCCTTCTTTTTGAATTCAAACTTAAAACTAACTTAGTTTTCACTTTTTCTAAGCACCTCTGTATTTACTTATGTGTTTTTTAATTAACAATGAGACTTTAGAACAGTTTGTAAAACAACTGAGAGCTGTTAATCCAAGTCTGTACCTGTTTCAAACACAGACTTGAACAAAATTAATCTTTAAGAGTAAAGTTCTTTAATGATTAAAGTATATATAGATGCTGATGCCTGCCCCGTTAAAGATGAGACTTTTAAAGTTGCAGGGCGCTACGGTTTAATCACCTATGTGGTCGCCAACCAATATCTAAAGGTGCCCTTAGACGTAAACATCAGAATGGAGGCTGTGAGTGGTGACTTTGACGCGGCCGATGATTGGATTGCTGAGCGTGCTGGCGAAAATGACATTGTCATAACCTCAGACCTCCTGCTTGCCGAGCGCTGTGTGAAAAATAAGGTTCGAGTGCTTGGTCCTAAGGGTAATATTTTAGATGAAGACAATATTGGGTCTGCTGTTGCTGGACGCGAAATTGCGACTCACCTAAGAGATCTTGGCGCCTCTGGAACAGGCCCTTCGGCATTTGAAGCTAAAGACCGTTCAAACTTTCTATCTAAGCTCGATCAAGTCATCCAATCTTTAAGAAAAGAGCTTTTAACTGTTAAAAAGTAACAACAATTTAGTGGTTTTTGAAAGTCAGAACTGCTACTTAAAGAATCAACTTTAAGGCAAAATTTTCTTTACGGAGTCTCTATGAAAAATCACAATTTTTTATTCATTTCTTGGTCTGGACTAATTGGCGACATCGCTTGGCAAATTAAAAAAGAAGGCCATTCAGTGCGCTACTATATTCATGCTGAATCTGAAAGAGAAATTGGAGATGGCTTTGTCGACAAAGTGGACTCGTGGGAAGTCAATGTCGACTGGGCTGACGTCATTGTTTTCGATGATGTGCTTGGACATGGTGAAATGGCAGAAGAGCTCAGAAAAAAAGGCAAAAAAGTTATCGGCGGCACACGTTACACAGACATGCTTGAAGATGACCGTTCCTTTGGACAAGAGGAGCTTAAAAATCATGGAGTGCAGATTTTAGGCTACTCTGACTTTACTTCTTTTGATGCCGCTATTGAGTTTGTCAAAAAAAATCCAAGTGCTTATGTCATCAAGCCAAGTGGAGAGGCTCAGAATACAAAGAGACTTCTGTTCGTGGGTGAAGAGGATGATGGTAAAGATGTTGTGCGCATGCTTGAAGCTTATAAGGCTTCTTTTTCTGAAAAAATTAAACATTTTCAACTTCAGAAAAAAGTTAATGGAGTTGAAGTCGCTGTTGGTGGTTTTTTTAATGGCAAAGAGTTTGTCACGCCTATCAACATTAATTTTGAAAACAAGAAACTCTTTCCAGGAAACTTGGGGCCCCCAACTGGTGAAATGGGCACTTCTATGTTTTGGAGTGCGCCAAACAGACTCTTCAATTTAACCCTTGCTAAAATGGCTCCAAAATTAAAAGAAGAAGGCTTTATAGGCTACATAGACCTCAACTGTATTGTTAATGGAAGAGGAGCTTTTCCGCTTGAATTCACTTCAAGGTTTGGTTACCCCACAATAAGCATTCAGCGTGAGGGCATATCAAGCCCCTTCGGGCAGTTCTTTTATGATCTAGCAAACAGCAGTGATATAAAACTAAAAACTAAACCTGGATTTCAAGTAGGTGTTAGAGTTTGCGTACCGCCTTTTCCATTTGACGATCCTAAGACCTTTGAGTCTTACTCTAAAAATGCAGTCATCTTTTTTAAAAAACCCTCCAAAGAAGGCGTGCATTTTGAGGACGTTAAAATTGTTGATGACCAATGGTTAGTTGCTGGGTCAACAGGAGTTGTTCTTGTGGTTGTGGGCCTTGGAGCCACTATGAAGCAGGCTCAAGCTCAGGCCTACAATAGGCTAAAAAATATTTTGATACCAAATATGTATTACAGAAAAGACATCGGGGACCGCTGGTCTGAAGACAGCGACAAGCTTCATAGCTGGGGTTATCTGAGAGAGCTTTAGACTCTATTCACCAGCCCTTCATTCCTGGCTGCACAGTGACAATTAACACTCTAAGATTTATTAATAAAACTAAATGAGTTCTAAAACCAAGAAAGCAGGAAGTCGTGAATCTATTTAAAACTACAATCAACTTTTCCATCGTCACTTTATTAACTGTTTTTTTCAGTCTAAACTCTTTTGCTAAAAATGATTTAGAGGTAGCAAACATTCAAAAGGCAGAAAAAGTTTTAGAGGTTCCTCAAAAGGTTGCAGACCAAGATATTTCTAAACGTCTTGAAAGAATTTTTGAAGTCACTGGATGGTATCCCGAAATAAAAGTAAAAACTGTTGAGGGTGTTGTTTTTCTAAATGGCAACGTTCAATCTTTCGAAAAAAAGAATTGGGCAATGGACTTAGCTTCCAAAACAGAAGGTGTGGTCGCTGTTGTAGACAAGTTAGATGAAGCCCTAAAGACTTCAAATTTTTTAAAGCCTGCTGAAGAAGAAGCCTTAGCTATTTACGACGACTCTGCCAAAATCATTCCTTATGTTGCTTCAGCAGTTGCCATACTCATCATTTTTATATTTATTGGAGTTTTTGCAAAACACATTATTAGGTTGGTCTTGACCAAAAGGGGCACAAATAAACTTTTAACCAAAACAATCACAAGTTTAGCTGGGCTTGCAGTCTTAGTGATGGGGTTTTATTTCGCATTAAAAACAAGCGGGCTCTCCACTCTAGCAGTCACTTTACTTGGGGGCACAGGACTTATTGGCTTAGGCTTAGGTTTAGCCCTTAAAAACATATTTGAAAATTACGCATCTAGCATAATGATCAGTATGAAAGAGCTTTTAAGAATGGGAGAGCTGGTAAACATCAATGGTTTTGAAGGCGTTGTTCAGTCTGTAACAACTCGAGGCACGACTCTCATGGACTATGACGGCAACAACATCATCATCCCCAACACCCAGGTTTTCAATTCAACAATCAAGAACTTCACTAGAAACCCAAACATGCGCCTG
>Ga0115567_10006090_pt1 | contig 11588 bp, 6 predicted proteins | sample COGITO_mtgs_1204_2_FD_88679 | JGI IMG/M metagenome (GOLD analysis project Ga0115567, IMG submission 88679) | Pelagic marine microbial communities from North Sea - COGITO_mtgs_120412 | ecosystem: Environmental > Aquatic > Marine > Epipelagic | place: Germany:Helgoland, sampling site Kabeltonne...
GAGGCCGGGCTTGACCTGGAACATACCGCGCGCGGCGATGCCGCTGAGAACCTCGTTCTCGCCGGGAAAGTTGGAAGCGGCGAAGAGCGCCGTCTCCGCCGCGAGGTCATCCATGCTCATGCCGCCGATACGGGAGACGGTACCCTTGAAGGCGATGTCGATCACCTCGGGTCCGATGCCGTAGCACTCCAGAATCTGTGCGCCGTGGTAAGAGGTGAGGAGCGAGATGCCCATCTTGGAGAGGATTTTCTTCAGTCCCTTGTTCACCGCCGCCTTGTAGTTGCGCTGCACGTCGGCGACGGACATGTTGGGCATCTTGCCGCGCTTGATGGCGTTCTCAATCTTGGTGGACCCGCGCCACTGGCGGCAGGTCTCGAGCGCGAGCCACGGGTTCACCGCGGAGGCGCCAAAGCCGATGAGGCACGCGAAGTGATGGGTGGAAAACGAAGACGACGACTCCACGACGATGGACGCTCGGGATCGGAGGCCAACCTTGATGAGGTGGTGGTGAACCGCACCAACCGCGAGCATGGACGGGATCGCGGGCATCGACGCGTCGCCGCAGTCGGGCCTGTCGGAGATGATCACCGTCTGGGATCCGTCGGCGACCGCCTTCTCGGCGGCGGCGCAGAGATCCGCGACAGCCTTGGCCATCTCGCCCTTCCCGCCCGATCCGGCGTAACGCGCGGGGACGCGGACGGCGGCGAGCTCCTTGAGGCCCATGATGGTCTCGACGTCCTCGTCGAAGAGCACCGGGGTCTTGATGTGCACCGCGGGGATGTCCTTCGCGCCCTTGTTGTCCAGGAGGTTACCCTTGGCGCCCAAGGTCATCTCGAGGGACATGACGAGCCCTTCGCGGAGGGGATCAATCGCCGGGTTGGTGACCTGCGCGAATCTCTGCTTGAAGTAATCGTAGAGGAGATGGGGCCGGCCGGAGAGCACCGGCATGGGGGTATCGTCACCCATCGACCACGTGGGCTCCATGCCGTCGGCAGCCATGGACTCGATGATCATGGACACATCCTCGGCGGCGTACCCGGCGGCGGCTTGCGCTTCGATCAAGCCGACGGCGTCCATGGTGGTCGCCTCGGCGGGATCCTTGGCGTCGAGAAACATGGTATCCTTTAAGAATTCCTTGTAGTCCAGCCTCGCGGCCACCTCTTTCGCCACCTCGGTGTTCTCCTGGAAGGCGCCAGTCTCCAGGTCCGCCTGGATCATCATGCCGGGGCCGAGGCGGCCCTTGGCGACGATGTTCGCGGCGTTGGAGATGGCGTCGCCGAGCACGCCAACCTCGGACGCGACGTAGATGTAGTCGTCGGAGGTGCGCCAGAAGCGGGCGGGGCGGAGGCCGTTGCGGTCGAGCCTGCATCCGAGCTTCTTGCCGTCGGTGAAGACGAGAAGCGCGGGGCCGTCCCAAGCCTCCTGCATGCCAGCGTAGTAGTCGTAAAAGGACTCAACTTCGGGGTACGTGGCATCCAGGTCGGGGTGGTTGCGGTACGCCTCGGGCACGAGGAGCATCATGGTCTCCGCGACGGGCCGCCCGGACTTGACGAGTAACTCGGCGACGCGGTCGAGGTTGGCGGAATCCGACGCCGCGGGGTTGCAGATGGGCCGGAGCTCGGGCTCGCGGCCTTCCCACACCGGGTGCGTCATGTCCGCCTCTCTGGACGCCATCCAGTTGAGGTTACCTTGGAGGGTGTTGATCTCGCCGTTGTGGCCGAGGAAGCGCATGGGCTGCGCCAGGGGCCACTTCGGGACGGTGTTGGTGGAGAAGCGCCTGTGGTAGATGCAAAACTGCGCCTGGAAGTCGTCGTTTTTGAGATCTTCGTAAAATTCGCCGACGACGGCGGAGCGGAGCATGCCTTTGTACACGATGGTGCGGCCGGACATGGTGCAGACGTAGAAGTTCTCGGCGATGCCGGGCATCTCCGAGTTGATCGCCGCCGACTTCTTCTCCGCGAGCTTGCGCGCGACGAAGAGCTTGCGCTCGAGGTCATCCTCCTCGGCGCCGCCGATGAGGATCTGCTCAATGACGGGCTCCGTCGCCTTGGCCATGCGACCGACGACGTTTTTGTTCACGGGAACCTCGCGCCAGCCGAGGACGGTGAGGCCCTCAGCCTCGACGCACTCGTTGAGGATCTCCCGCGACTTTTTCGCCTGCGCCTCGTCCTGCGGCAGGAAGACCATGCCGACGCCGGACTTGCCCTCCTCGAATCCGGCGATGCCGGCGTCGTCGCAGTATTTGCCCAGCATCTTCCACGGGATGTTGCACATGATGCCCGCGCCGTCGCCCGAGTCGTCATCCGCGGAGCACGCGCCGCGGTGCTCCATGCAGCCGAGCGCGGTGAGCGCGTCCGCGACCGTCTTGTGCGTGCGCTCGCCCTTCAGCGACGCGATGAAGCCGACGCCGCAAGCGTCTCTTTCTTCCAAAATCTGGTTCATGTCAACCGCGCCGCCCGTGTAGGGCTCCCTGGCGGCGACGTGGACGACGGTTGAGGACCTTGGGGCCGCCGCGGGGGTCTCGGATCGAAGGCTGCGGAACCTGTGAAGTGGCGAGTTGGATTCAGTCGGGGCGATCGGTCAGTCCAGAGTCGACTCGCGAGGTTTACGGTTGAAAAAAGTTGGATAAAGTTGGCGCTTCACTGACTGTACAGGGATGACGAATGCATCCTGGGGGTTCGGGCGGGCGGGGCGCTCACCTGGGCAGCGCCGCGGACTTCTTGAGGCCCATGAAGGAGGGCATGGGGGCCTGTTGGTGGGGGAGACGGGGTGTGGTTCACGGTCAGCGATGATCGGGGTAAGGGGGACGCGCGCGCGCGGTGGACGTGGCGAAGGCGTGACGTCGCCGCCGCAGAGCGGTGATGACACATCACGTGGCTGGCTTTTCCAAGCGGCAGGGGACGTCACCGTGGCGCGCGCGCGCGCGAACGGTTCGACGGCGCGATCGGTGGCGATCCAGCGCGCGCGCGATCGACTGAAGATGTTCGATCGGCGTCGCACGCGTCGTCCACGGATCGATCGGGCCGTCGGAGTCGCGCGTTGGGCCGCTCCATCCGCGCGCGCATCGCACAGCTGGAAAAGCACACCGTCGTTGAGGGTTTGCTAGGGTCAGGTTTTGCCGGCACCCTGCGCGCCTGTCGGGACGCGCGATACGCACCTGCTTGCCGCCGACGGATCGGAGAGGCGCCGCGAGGTTCGCGGAGGGCACGCGGGAGGCCATGGCCGGGACGCGAGCGCCGTAGGAGCGTCGGGCGACGCCCTGGTGGGCGACGACCGGCGCGAGCGCGGTCGCGCGAGCGAGAGCAGCCATCTGCGAGATTTCCGTTCAAGCCTGCGCTGCGGGAGGGTGGTAAACCGCTTGAGCTCGAGCCCGTGGTGGGGCCGACGAGTTCGTTCGGGGGCTTAAAGCCTCCTGCGACGACGCGATTCGACGCTGATCCCTGTTGCGTTCGACGTGTGACGTCGACGCGCGCGGTGTATGACGTTCGCCGGTACCCGCGTCGATGAGTTCACCAACCGATTCTCACAACCGGGCAGACCGGAGGACCTTTCCAGCGATGCAACCGGCACGGCACCCGCTTTCAGTTCGTGAACCGTGGTTTGAGTGACGAGCGGTGAAAAATGGATTTTCATCGGCAAAATCTTAATTTCAGGTGGCATGTTCCGCGGTTCTGGTTGACGCTGTGCGGGCAGTCGAGATTTTCCCGCGGTGGAGGCCGGATAGGATTTGAAAACGCGGTTTGAAACGTTTGGATTTCGACACACGTGTGTGGTCATGTAAATTGAAAGTGTAAGCCGTATGAACACACGTATTTGGATATTTGCTATTTGACCAACGCATGAGCATTCTGTCTCGCGAGTTTCGCCAGACGACGGTTCTGCATATGAAAATTCCGAGGAACTCACAAGTCCTCGGAAGTGGCCACCAAGGGAAGGAGGAGCTCGGAAGTGGCCACCACACACGAACACACGGACGCCGCCATGGTCGCGATACCGCCCGCGCTCCGCCCCGCGTGGCGCCGTCGCCTCCTCCTCTACGTTCTTCTCCCGTACTTCCTCGCGGGAAGCGCCGCACGCGCGGCCGAGGCGCCCGGACCGTCGCCCGGGTTTAGTGGTGACGACTCACTCCGAGAAGACGCGTACGAGTGGCCGCGAGGGCCCGCGCTGGAAGGACTGCTCCCCGCGTCCGCGGCGGGCGACGAGGGGTTGCTCGCCACGACGTCCTCCTCCCCCGCGTGCGACGGCGAAAACCTCTCCTTGCTCCGCGTATCGCCGTGGCCGGGATGCGGCGCGCAGGCGACGCTCGCGCTCGGCTGGGGCGACGACGACGAGGACGACGCCGACGTCGACGGAAGGAACACCTCCGACGTCGCGGCCTCGGTCTCCTCCCTGGTGGCATCCCTCGGCGCCGCGGGCAGGGGCGCGACCGCGACCGTCACGCACGCCCCGCAGACCTCCGGGATGACCGCGATAGCGCTCGCGATGCCCCACGCCGACCCGCTCGGCGCCGCCGCCGTCGTCGACGCGGCGCTGAAACTCTTGAAGCGGCTGGAACGGCCCGAACTCGTCGCCGTGTGGGCGCTGTCCTCGACGAACGCGCGACCGAGGCCGGACCTGCTCGTGGACTTCCGCGAGTTACGACTCGGCGGCGAGAGGCACGCGGCGGGGAAGCTGAAGGCGGCGCGCGATGCCTTCCTGGAGAGATATGCCGCGGAGGGCGCGGGCGAGGTCAAAGTTTCACCAGATCCTGAGTCTTCGGAAGTCGGAGCCGAGGACGAGGCGTGGTCGAGGTCCGCGCTCGAGGTCCTCCGCGAGTCGTCCAGGGTGCTGGACCACGCGGAGGGTCCGGTGGCACGGGATCTCATCGTCGTCGCACCGAGGACGTTCGCCATCGGATCGAGCGCCGGCGGCGGAAGCACTCGGTGGAAAAAATCGAGGGGTCTCTTCGGCGGCGGCCGGTGGGCGCAGTCGTGGCTCACGGTGGACTCGGTGGCTCGTGACTCGTCAGTGGCGGCGACCGCGCTCACCGCTAGGATCGCGGGAAGACGGAGACGGATATACCGCGCGGGTCTGTGCGGTGTGGACGCCGCGTCGAGGTCCATCGCCGCGCTCGAGGTCGCCGGACAGACCACCGGACTCTCTCCAATCGGCGGCGGCGGCGGGAAGAGTTCTACCCCGGCGCCGTGGTCGTGCCCGGATCGACGCGCGGGTGACGCCGTGGCGCTCTTCATCGACACTGCAGAGGCGTCGAATTCGTCAAATTGGTGTCCGGTTCGCGTGCCGCTTCCGTCGGGCGCGCCGACGTCGCACCTCTCGAGGACGACGTGCAATTCAAACCGAGCCGCGGTGGACGCCTACCCTTATCCCGCCGGTGACGCGGTGACGCTGCGGCTGGACGCCGCACAGCGCGCGGACTTTGACGACAAACGATCGTTCCTCCGCGGGACGTGGGAGGAGATGCTGGAGGCGAAGAAGAAGATGACCGCCGCGGTGGAGCTCGGGTCGGGGGACGGGGTCGGGATCGCGGCTGAGATCAAATTCCGCGGCGTCAGTTCCTTTCGCGATTGCGTCCGAAAGTCGTTACGGGTGAACCTCCAGGGAAAGACGTGGCGCCGGCTGTCACCCGGGTTAGCGTCCGATAAGTTCCTGCTCGTGTCCATGTGCTACGACGATCGGTACGTCAAGACCGCCCGGGTGCTCAAGATGGTGAGTTTCTTTTAATGCGTGTACTTGTATAGGCAATTAGAGTGACGGGTAAGTGTTTTTTTAACAGGCAAAGGCGATCGGCGCCTTTCCACACGCCACGCCTCGGTACGTCCGGCTACTCGTCGAGAACCCGAGTGTGAGTGTAAACGAGAACAACGGCCTGTACCTGCTCATGGCGGACCCGGCGACCGGGTTGGTGGACGCCAGGGCGAGGCCCGCCGCGGTGGTTCGCCGGCGCAACGACGCCAAGCGAGCGGAGAGCGAACAAAAAGGAAAACCCGACGTCAAGTGAGTTTATTTTAATTACCGTACGGGCGATTCGTATGACGCCTTGTTTTGTTTGTTACCTTCAGGTACCCGAGAGTGGACGGTCCCGGCGCGGACATCGCGGACGCGTTGACGCGCGCGGAGTACGACCACGTCGCGCACGTCGCCATGACCTGCGAGCCGAATGCGTGTTTCGAACAACTGAACGAGGTGTTGGACGTGAACCAGTACCTCCGGTGGCTCGCGTTGATGACTTTCGTGGATTCCGGCGACCACGTCGACGAAGCCTGGTTCTTCGCGTCGGACGAAATCCCCGCACTATCGCTGACGAAACCGATCGCGTCCCCGATGACCGGTCCGTGGAGGTTCGCGGTGCACGCGTGGGACCCGGACGACTCGTTCCAGTCGTGCCACCACGGCGGAACGAACGCGTTGCCGGACGCGCACGGAACTTTGAAATGCGCGGTGAGTTTATTTTGATTCGCGTATGGGCAATTAAATTGTTGACGTCGTGTTTTGTTTACAGGAGGCGGACGTGGACAAAGCGCTGCTCCGCTCGCCGGATATCTACGCGCGGTACATGGACTGGCTCGAGTGGACGTTACGGTTCGGGATGACGAAGAGGGTCGCGAAAGGACTCGCGAACGACGCGTTGGATGACATGTTCAACGTTTTGTCCGACGATGAAACCGCGATCGGTCTGACGGAGTTGACGGCGGCTAATAAGAGCGCGACGACGTCGGCGGCGAACGCGAGGGATGACATACGCGCGAGCGGGGAGTGGTACTCGTGGTTACTGGAGGAACGGCGGAGGGTTCTTCTACGTCGTATCGGCGCGTGGCGAGAGACGAAAGGAGGGGGGCTTATGGACGCAGGCGACGAAGGCGGCGACCCGTTTGCGAACTTTACCAAAAGGTTTCCGAGGACCGATTTGGCGGGCGGGAGATTCGGGAGGCTGACGCTCACGTTCGACGCCGGCGAGCGCACGTACGACGCTCGCCGGTCCCAGGAGCTCGTCATCTCCGATTTGAAGCTGGTGAACCGCGGGCGACGACCGGTCCGCGTGTTCGATCCGGCGACGGGGTAAGTTTCTTTTCTTTTTATTTCCGTCAGGGAAATTAGACTGACGTCGTGTTTTTGGTACAGGTCCTCGCTCTTTTCGATATCGTTCGGGTTCAATCGAACAGTCGTGTACCGCGGACAGTCGTACGTCGCTCGCTCGGAGGAATTCGCGGTGGCGTGCTGGGGTGACGACGTGGGTGTGGACCCGGTGCGAGCGGCGCCGAGGTGCGACCTGGGTAATAACTCCCTCGTCGTTTATCCGACCATCGATAACCGAACCGTGACTCTTCGGTTCCAAAGTGAAAAGCCGGAAGAGACGAGCGAGCTGTGCGGCGGGTGCGAGCTAGCACTCGGGACGGTGTCGACGCACCACGAGCACTGGCTCGGGTACGCGGACGGGATCGTCACCGACGGATCGTTCACGTTCAATTCGTCCTCGGCGCGAAGCGACGAAGCCGAGAAGAGGAGCGATTTTCCAGAGCGGTCGAGCCTTTCTCCGCCTTCTCCGCCCCGTCGCCGCCGACGAAGACGCCGCGAGCGTCCGTGATTGACCGCACGTCGGTACGGTGATTTACGCTAAAGCTTCCTTTTCTTCTGTTGACATCCACGGTGAATTCGTCGCTAAAGGTGAACCAAGAATCAAACCCTCACGGCGTCCCCGGCTCCATCTCCCCGTCGTCGTCGTTCTCCCCCGCCGGCGTCTCCTCCTCCGAATCGTACGCCAAAATCTGCTGCGCCCTGTCCCCCATGGGCGTCGGCGACGCGATCTCCTGCGTGTGCCCGAACCCCGCGATGTTAAGGTCCGGCGTCCCGGGCTCGGACTCGGACAGCCCCTCGTCCAACAGAGCGTCCTCGTCGCTCATGTCGCCGCCAACCTCAAACGCCGCGTAGTCTACGCCGCCCATACCGACATCGGGGGTGACGGGTCGTATCTCCCCGTCGCTAGAAGGCGAACTGTCACCTTCACCACCCATGCGCGGCGACCCACTCTCGCCGATCGGGTTCAGCGTGGCGCACATCACGCTCTCCTCCCGCGCCTTCTTGATGGCCGACGCCAGCCTGTCTTTGTTCAGTACGTCGTCGCCGACGGGCGCGAACGTCCCCATGAACTGGCCGTACTCGATAGCCTTGATCTGCGCGTTGCATATGGGGCACACGCCGTGGTGCCGCTGGCACTCCCTGGCGCACTCGGGGCACAGCGCGTTGTGCTCGCACGGGTTTAAGCGAGTGGCTCGGGGCGCGTCGATGCAAACGACGCAGAGACCGGCTTCCGCGTCTTCATCTTTCCGCTCAGCCTCCGTCGCATCCTCCGCCGCGCGCTTGGTGTTCCCCAGCTGCGCGTGCGCCTTGCTTCGAAGGCGCCACGCCTTTCGATCGGATGGTTCGATGCGCAGCGCGATGTTGAGGTCGGCGACGGCGTCTCGCGGCGATCCTTTGGCGAGGTGCGTCGCGCCGCGGACTCGGTGGCCTTCGCGGTGTCCCATCGCGATGCACGCGTCCGCGTCCTCCATGGCGCCGTCCCACTGCTTGAGTTTGATGCGAGCCTCGCACCGGAGCATGACGGCTCGCTTGTGTTCCTTCCAGAGCTCCTTGGCGAGCGTGCACAGCCGCGCGGTTTCTTCCCACCCGCCGTGATGGTAGTGGAAGGTTGCGTTGAAAAAGTGGCGGTCTGCGTCTTCCTTGAGCCGCGCCTCCCGCCGGCGCTCCTCGTACGCCAGGCGCTCCGCTTTGGTCATCGGGCGTTGGCGCGCGCGGCGGGGGCGAGAACCCGCGCGCTCGGGCATGCCCGACACCGGGATGCTCACCGCGCAGCCCATCTCGTCGTCGTGTCTAAACTAGGAAGATTTCCCGTTCGGCAACGGTCAGCCTTTTTGGGATGGATGAGCCCCCGCGCCGACGCACGTATCGATGTACCCGGGTCGTTCGCCTCGCCGGACGGTCCGATACGTCGCACGCGCACTTAGCTCGGGTCTCCGTCGATCCCCCGATGCTCACCCGAACGTGGCAGGTGCGTCGCGTGTGAAGTCAGAGGCGAACGTCGGGTTCCGGAAAAAGCAGAGAGCGCGCCGCTTGTTCCCCTGTGAGCGTTTTCAATCGAATAGACCGTCGATTCCTTGAGTTATTTATACGGGGAACCTCAAAGACGTTGGACAAAGCCGAAAATTGTTGTAAACCCGCATTGTTCGACACGCGCGTCCCCTCAAACAGTCGCCGAGATGGACGCCTCTACTCTATCCAGAGCCCCATCCTCCAGGTCGCTGCCGCCCAAGAAGCTGAAGCTCGGCTTGAACAGCGGCACCACCTGGCTCGTCATCAACGGCGCCTTCCTCGTGGCGCTTTCAATCTTCGGGATGGGAATCTTCACCAACCTGTCGAAGACGGTGCTCCACCCCAAGGTTCCCCTGGCCACGTCAAAGAGCGGAAGCCTCATGTCCGACTTCATCACCCCGCCTCTGAGCTTTGGGTTCGAGGGCTGGGCCGGCGAGCTGATGGCCATGGGCGTCGGCATGATCGGCAGCGCCTTCTCGTTCCGCTACGATTCCAAGGGCAGCAGGAAGATCTCCAAGTGGGGCGGCCGAAGCTACGTCGCCTGCCTTCTCCGCTCGTGGATCAAACCCTTCTCCGATCCCAAGACCATCTGGAAGAGGGAGTGGCTCATCTTCTTCTGGGTCGGCTTCGGTTTGATGTGGATCTGGGCGGAGTCGCTCTACTCCCCGTCCAAGGTGGCTGCCAAAAAGAACGCGAAGAAAAAAGCCGCCGCAAAGAAGGCTGCGTGAATGCGCCGCGCTCACTGACTTCGGTGAACCAATTCGTGTAATATAAGACCACGGTACATACGTGAAGGCTAACGTTTCCTGTACTCCTCTTTCAGCGCGTACTGCCCGGTGTTCGGCCCACGTCGGTTCAACACCGCCAGCTCGCCGAGACATTCTTTCAGCCAAACCGCGGGCTGCCGCGTCTCCGCCACGAGCTGCTTGAAACTCCACAGACTCTGCCGCTCGAACAGACCCATGAGCCTGTCCTCCAGCATCGGCTTCTCCATCCGCTCCGCCTTCTCCTTGGTATCCTCCCGGCCGTCCAGTCGCTGCACGATGTTCCGAGCCTTTGGCAGCGGCACCGTCCGCTGCGGTCCCTTGACGTCGCCCATCACCCGCGTCTTCTTCGTCGCCTCCTCGATGCGACGTAAGTGCGTCGCGCGGTACGCCTCGTCCGTCACGCTCGCGGGCCTCACGTCGAACTTCTCGCTCACCGCACCCTCCAGCACGAACTCGTCGCGGGGCAGCGCGGGTGCGCCCGCTTGTTGCGGAGTCGCCTTCTCCGCCGCCGCTCTCGCCGCGTTTCTCGCGGCGGCGGCGGCGGTGTTCTCCCTGACGTCCGAGAAGACGTGTATGGGCTGATCGTCCGGGGTCATCACCATGTCGTACTCCTTCGGTATGCGGTGTGCGTTCGTCACGGAGCTCTCCAGGGTTAGAAAATGTCTCTGGCGCTTCTCCGGCGGCGCGAACGGATCGATGGTCATTCGCATCTTACCGAGGAGTTCCTTATCGTCGACTTTCCCCCCGTCGATCTCGACGCCGCCGCCGCCGCCCATCCCGGTGTCGAGCTCCGTCATCTCGTCCAGGGCATCCGATGCCGCGCGCCACGCGCGGGTCACGAACGCGGGGACCTTCACGAGCCACGCGAGGTGTTCGCCCCTCTGCGTGTCTAAGCATCCGGGCCATAGAAATCCTCGCAGCGCGTTGACCACGGGTTCGGGAAAGGCATCCTCTTTGCACCCGCAAATCTTGGCCGCCTGGACGCGCCAGTGCGCGCGGTACTGCGCCGGGACTGTGTTATCGTCGGACCACTGCGGGGACTTGTACTTGCCCTCCTGGGATCCCGCGCGGAGGTTGTTCGGGTGTAGGATGCCGAGAAGTCTGTTGAGGATGCGACGGCTGTTTGGTGCTTTTCTGCTTCGGAGGAAGTCGTCGAGGGCCTGGGCGAGGTGCTCGCTGCCGGGCGGCGGGGCCATGACGATGTCCTGTGCGGGGTTTATTCGGGAACGGGACGGTCAGTGACGGGGGCGGCCGGGAGAGATCTCCCCGGGGCAGCGTGCATTCGATCGTGGGGGTTCCCGATTTCCGTCGACGCGGGGCGCGTTTGGTCATCATAGATCTCGTCGGGTGAACGGGAGGTGGCGCACCTCCAGCTCGGGTTTGACGTCCTCCATGGGCTCGTCCTTCACGGACGTTTTGCCTCGTTTCGGCGCCATCGCGTGAGTCCCGGTACCCTGCCACGCGCGCGCCCTTCGAGTGACCGGGCCTGACTCAGTCCTCGCCAGAAAGGTTTTCTCGGACAGCGCCAAAATATTGCGGAAGTGGTGCGGCTACGAGTAGGCCTGAGCAGAAATAGACCCTCGTCTTGAGTTAATTTTCCAGAGAGGTCGTGTGCGGTTTTTCGGATTTTCACCCGGTGAAGGCTTCACCCGGTTTTGTGATCCTATGGGCAATCACCCTCGGGAGGCTTGGTCGACACAGGCAAACAGTCAGATAGGTGGCACAATCGGAGATGGC
>Ga0115567_10006091_pt1 | contig 11588 bp, 15 predicted proteins | sample COGITO_mtgs_1204_2_FD_88679 | JGI IMG/M metagenome (GOLD analysis project Ga0115567, IMG submission 88679) | Pelagic marine microbial communities from North Sea - COGITO_mtgs_120412 | ecosystem: Environmental > Aquatic > Marine > Epipelagic | place: Germany:Helgoland, sampling site Kabeltonne...
CCGAGCGGCTCGTGGGCCTCGTGATGTCGCAGATGGCGCGCATCGCCGCCGCCGTCGGGCTCGCGCGAGGGAGCATGGTCCAGGCGGTCGCGATGGACCCGGAGAACCTCGGAGTGGAGGACTCTGGTAAGCTCGAGGGGTGGTCGCGGCCACTGTGAGGTTTCAGGTTTCGCGGCGCAGTTGTGCGCATCAGGGAATGTGCTTCTGTGCGCGTATCAGCATGGTGCGAGCGCGCCTGTTCGCCCCTTCCTTGCGGGTGTCTTTCAGTTCTCGACGCGCATGTATCTGCACTTAGGGGTCGCCAGCGGGTGCAGGTATGTAAATGTCTGCATGTTTGGTCAGAGAATTTCCCAAGTTTCACGAAAGACTGTGGTCATTTTTAGCGATTCTGCATCGATGCGATACTAGGGATGCCTCATTCATGCGGTACGTAGCACCGTCCTGAACTAGGCCTACAATTCGCTCTACCGCGCTGGAACGCAAACACCAAGGGAAAAGGAGTTTTTCTGGTTCGAGCCTTTTCAGGAGGACACGCCTCCAACAGACACCGCCATCGCCTGAACCATAGGAACACCAGTGGCAATTGGAGGTGCAAGAGGAGGCAACCGGCCTTCATGGCGCCGCGAGAAGGTCCCCAACCTGCGCCGCATGCGCAAGCTACCGCACCACATCTGCTGCTTTTCGGGCCGCAGTAGAATTTCGTTTAGGGTTTATGTCGGCCGGTGACTCGCTTCATTCCTGTCTTTTTGGGATGGGCCAGGCAGCTAAGCACATCGCACAAGGTCGGAAGCAGAAAAAACGACGCGTGCGCACGAGGCAAAAAACTCCCATGACGAGGACGAGCGCGAAAATCGCAGGGAAGAGGGGGTCCGATGATTCGTCGGAAACTTCGTCCACAAAGGTCGCGCTGCGTCCGCGCTGGAGCTGGACTTGGTACTGACGAAGTACATGGGCAACGTACCGGTCAACTTCGGTGGCGTTGAGTGACTGCTGGACGAAGCGTGCAGCAGCAGCGCCTATCTTTCTTGACTCTGTGGGATTCTGCCGCGCCCACTCGATCTTATCGCAAAGATCTGCTAGCGAGCCATTCACTGGCACGTAATGAACCCATGGCTGTAGCAGATCGTAGTAAAACTCTTTCCAGCCGTTCTCTACCTTGAACACGACGAGTCCCATTGCGAGGAGACGCCATAACCTGTCAGCAAATCCATTGTTTCCAACGTGCACTGCGAATCGCCACTTAGCGAGATCCTGCTCGGCGATGTGTTCTCCCATCCACGAACGTACAACTTGCTCTCCGACCTGCCGATGGATGAAGTCCTTGTGCTCGTTGAGGGTAGTAAACCTGGCGTCAAGCCCGCACGTCTTTGGTGCTGCGATCGACGTCTCGACGAGCCGGATCCGTTCATGCTCTCTCCAAAGCGGACTTCCCCCGACTTCACAACCCCAATTGCGGCCCATTGAGTTTGCATCCCAGCCACTCTTCGAGTCCCTGCATTGCTCTGATCGCGGCAGGTGGTTCCCGGGGAAGTAGAGGTCGCCGCGCTCGCCGCAACCCAAGGCACATCCCACAGCACCCCGCCAGATCGCCTTGTCCGCACGCTGCTCCCATGGGAGTGCAGCTCCTGCAGCAGCGAAACTGGACAAGGCCTTCGGGTAATTGTCGTCAAACTGGCCCCGTGTGTGCGTCGGAAACAAAATGTCGAAGAAGTTGCCATTGTTTTGCGGCGCGAAAGAGGGCACTGCATGCGCCCTCTCACGAAGTGGGAACTCCGGCCAGTCAGAATCTCGAGCGACAAACAGCACCAGCTTGTTCGAAGATGGGCGCAGATGTGGATACGTTCTCAGGGCTCGACGGATGTAGTCGCCAACGAGTCCCCCGCCCTCCACCGAGGTTCCATTGATGACAGTAATGCTGCTGAGCATAGGGGAAGGTTGGCAGCGCGGCCAAGCAAATGGTCGTCGCCTGCAGTCCCCCTCCAGGTGTCTCTCAGCGTGCGCCATGTCCGTTGCTGTGATTCCACCGCGCGTTGCCCATGGGGAAAGCGCACGAACGGCGAGGTCTTCCATGGGGTCAACAAGGACGGGCAAATTCGCCAGTGGGCTCGCAAAAGTGACATAGTGAAGAAGCACACTCAAGAAAGTAATCGCACGAAACCTGCAACCTCCCTTCATCGGGTGGCCGTCTCTCCTCCCAACCTCCTGGCTGGTTTCATGGGTTTATTAAAAGATGAGTGCTTTACAAAAACAAAATCTGGCACACCGGCTAGCGGCTGTGCTCGCGCAGGTGTAATGACTGGGCGCACGCTCTGGTTCGTGCTTGTAGTGCAGCTGGGCGTGGCAGGGCTGGCCTTTGCGGTCTTTCCCCCCCACGCCCCCAGAACTCGGAAAGTGGCGCCTGAGCCTCGCGGCGCGCATGGTCGCCCAGGTCTTCAACGGATGGATCAACGCGGAGCACGGGACAGCGCAGACCGTCTATCTCGACGGCAGCAGCGATGGCAGCAGCGCAACGAAAGGCTCAGGCGGCTCGGGCGACTCGGGGGCATTCATCAGCGAGGGTGGCGGTGGCGGGTTGACGCTCTTTCTTGCACCGCCCGCACTACTGATGGCGGCGGCGCTCGCGACGGCAGCGTACCCGGGGTCTTCCTGCTCGTGGAGCGCCGCGTGTGCCTCGGCCGCGGCACTTGCGGCCGCGGCGTGCTGCGCACAATGGTCGGGGTTGGTCCGCGGGTCGTGGCTGCCGCCACACTTTCACGGACAAAACTACGGACAAAACGATGGAACACAGCGCCAGGCCGGTCTCATACTGTTTCTCTTCCCGCGGGCATCGAGGCAGGTATGGGTGCCAGCGCTGCGGCACTCAAGAGCTAGTTTTCGGACGCGACGGTACTGAACTGCTGCTCGGCGTTGTAGTGCGGACAGATGGACGCGCTTCCCGTGGCGAGCCGCGTCCTTGGTCTCCCCCTTACCCCTTCTTCGGACGCAACGCCGGACGCCCCGGCACGAACACGCGCGCGCGAATGTACCTGACATGGGCGTGGCATGTTGCTGTGGTCTGGCAGCGCGCACGTGCTGCGCGCTTTTTCCCGCGGAATTCGACTATGAGAGCGCGGCGGCGCTTGCTGCCGCGCCCGCGCTAGCCGCACGGGTTCGTATCCGACGATGCCCCGCCCGTGACACTCTTCGCGACGGTACCGGTGAGGTAGTGCGCGTACAATGCGCGGTACCGATGCGGGTTTTTTCGGCTCTGGTTGCTTTACATAATTCTGCGCGCTGGGCGCGGCAGGGGCACGCGGCGTACCTCGCGGGGCGCAGCACGGCATGCGGTGCGTGGGGCGCGGGCGCAGTGCCACGGTACCTTTTCCTGCGGCCCCACGGCGAGCGGATAACATGCCGCGGTTACGTCTTCGGTATCGCGTATCTTCTCCGCGCCAGTACTGAACTTAGAACCACTGGCACTGCCAGGCTTTTCCAGACGCTCGCGAGCTTCGCGCCATGCGGCCGCGAAACAGACGCGCAACTACACGACTTTCCTGGTAGGCGCGTCATTTCCTCGGTTGTTGGCTATACCTTCGTGGGTCGGGCCTGTCCGACATTCACATTGCGATGCTTGAGCTGGCGGCTGTGCGTGGCTGTGGCCCAAGATGCACCAGTACTTTGAACACTTCGTCCGGGCCGATACCAATTCGCAGGGCTCGCTACGCACGGGCGATGCCGTGTACGTGGCGCAGAACGACTTCCGGGGCTTCCTGGCTGCGTTTAGACAACTTCCCAAGACCGTCGAGCTGACGGTGGGTTGGTGACGCGGGACGTTTGACGCGGGGGTTGCACCCGCGCGTTTGCACGTCCGGTTTGATCGGACGGATCGCGCACACTGTCTGAGTGTGTCACGCACACTGGCTGAATGTGCTGTGCACACAGGTTGTGGTCGGGCAGGAGGACAGCGGTTCGCCAGTCGAACTTTGGGGGCGCACGGCGGGGCGCAACCTCCACGGGTTCGGCCTGCGCTCCACGCGGGATTCCGCATGCGCGTTGTGCTGTATGCGTGTCTCGCGTGTTGTTAACTTGTTTGCTGCTAGTTTCCGATTTGGAGTTCCGTACGCCCTTGGTATTGGTTGGTTGGTCGTTCGCTCGCTCGCTTTTTCCCTTGCTTGGTTTACTTTGTTTGTTTGTGCTGAGATCTGAGAGGGCGCGCCAGGTGGGATCTCGCGCGCGAACCGGGGGTCTCGCTTGAGGACTTCTTGGGTGACGCGCGGCTCTCGCGGCTCTTCGTGCAGGCGCGCGTGCCCGAGCATGTTCGCGCGCACGCGCGTTCGCGTGCTTGTTCCTGTTGTGCATCCTAAACCCTAATCTCCCGCAGAACTTCGACCTCCTCGGCTGCCCGGGCAACGCGAGCGACCCGCGCGGGTGCCCTGCGGTGCCAGGCGACCCGCGGCTGTGGCAGGGCGGCGCCCTCGCGCGCAAGGTGCCTGCCTTCCTTCCCCTGACCACAACCCATAACCCCCACACGGTACAATGTGGCCCGGATCTTTCCACGGCCCTTCTTGTTTTGAGAGGCTCGTATGCACGAGATGAGGGGATGTGCTTCTTGTGTTGGTGTCGGTTGCTGGTTCGATTCGTCTTCGTGACGAGACGCGTCTATTTCTGAAAACGCGTCTTTCCACAGGTAGTGCCAATTCCCATCGGCCTCGACCTGCACACGCACAGCGAGAAGATCGGTAAGTGTTTCGACGCGACCCCAGTCTGCGCAAACGAGCATCACCGACGTCGCTGAAACTCCTTCCCCATGCGTTCGCAGGCGACCTCACCGGCGAATGCGACCAGACGCTGCGCCTGCGGGCGGTGCGCGTCCGCGCAGGTGCAAACAAACCATACTTACACGAACACAAAAACAGAATTCGTGCTGCTGCTTTCCTGGCGGTGATGATGTCACATTTCATGTTTAACTCATGTTCACCAATCAATCATCTCTTGGCTTCCGCTCCTCGTTCTTTACTCTCCGACAACATAATAACGCGCGCTCCCGCGCATGCAGGGCGCGTGCTGTGGTCGGAGCGCGCGCTGTGCGTTGGCGTCACCTTCCTGTTCCCTCCAACCCCACGCATACCGTCTCTTGATGTGTCTCTCGGACGCGGATTACTCCCGAAGCGTGAGGTTTTTCCGCTCGCGGCAGACATCGCGGCGGGCGCGGGGAGGCGTTTGGCGCCGCCGAGGCACTCGCGAGAGAGGGGGTTGTGCCCGGTTCTTCACAAGCCTGAACTCTAATCGCCCCGGCACCAACCGGACGAAGCGTGTTCGGGTGACCTACGATGAATAGCACTATCTGGTAACGTGCGCCAACGATCGGCAGGGTTGTGCCGTGGTGCTCAACTATGATACAGTCCCTGGTGCCCTGCCCCTAATCCCATGAAAGCTTGTGCGCTGGGGGCGCTGGATGGTGATGTGCAGTTGTTAAGTTGCGCCGGGTACCCCCAAGGGCGTGTCGGACACGCTTCATCTTGAGCCTGGCTCTCAGTGCGCGCTGTGCGCAGGGGGGTACGGCGAAATGTGGCGGCGCGTCGCGGAGCTGCCGTTCGCGCTCGCGCCGGCAGGTAGAGGCGTCGATACGCACCGGCGCGAACCCGCCCCGGCAACCCCACACCCCGGACATCTTATGGGAGGTGCTTCTTGGAAGGTTTCCTCGATGCTGTGCCCCCCCCTCAGAATCTGATCCGAGCGATATCCTGAATGTACATACACGATCGCTGTGTTCAGGTTCTGGGAGCTGCTGTTACTGGGCGTCGTGCCTGTCGTGCGCACCTCGTCCCTTGACGCACTCTACAGCCAGTTTCCGGTTGCCCCATTTACGAACGCCCGCGCGAATCTCATAAACCTCTTCACGCAAGCGCACGTGAAGAGTGGCGGACACAGTTTCGTGCGTGACAGACAAACCGATCCCGAAGTGCCAGACGAAATGAGGAGGGGACTTCCTTTTGTAAGGAGGGGGCGTCCCATCCGGGCCCCAAGATTGTCACTTAATCGAGAACACTCTCCGCCCCGCAGGTTGTGATCGTCGCGGACTGGGCCGAGGTTGCGGAGCCTTCAGCTCCGTCGCGCTGGCGCCGCGAGGTCGCCCCCCCGCCCAGTATAGACCGAACGCAGATCGGCCCCGCACACACACAGAGAAGGGTTGGCACAAGGATGGCGTGCGCCGGTACACAAGTTCAAAAATTGGTACCGGCGAGTCCGCAGTGGTGGCCGTCTGGGAGGGATGCGCGAGCGTGCGTAACGCCAGACGGCCAAGGTGGGTGGGGCAAGTATGCCCCATACAAGGCGTGGTGCGGTATCATCCGGGGGAGGGGGGGAAGGCGTTTCGCCGCCAGTTCACTTGAAGCGGCGCGTGCCCGATCCTGTCTCCTGCATCTGGATTACAGGACTCTGTGCGCATCCGCCCTGAGCTGACATATTTTGTGCACTGCGATGCCCACGCGTTTTGCGCAGATCATAGCGCGGTGGGGCAGGAGCCCGTTCTCACTGCAGGTTTTTCCTCCCTGCCTGCACACAGATATCTCTTCGCTCTATACGAAGCGGACGCGTATCTGTCCCCCTCCCAGTACAGGCCGGACAACGAATCACTCCTGACACGCAAGTGAGCGTACCCGCCGCGGCAGGTGCAGTCGCGGCTCTCGACAGGGTACTGGGCAGGTCGGTTTTTGTTTTCCGAATGAGTTTAATCATGGTCGCCTATCGTTGTCGTTATTGTGGACTCTTCCTATCTCACTCGTCTCGAGAGGGCGCTCGATGCATCTCTTCGTCACACAATGTGTCGGGCAAATCCACGCGCGTGTCAGACAAACTGCATGTACTCATCCGCTCTCCAACGCAGGTGTCATCCAGGGTGCGTCTCTCGAGTCGCGCCTCCGCAACCACAGCAGTTGAGCGCACGCGCATCCGTGCACAATGCTCCGCTCCATTCAATCGATAATTTGCAAGTAAATGCGTCAAAGAAGGCTTAAGAAGTCGGCTTGTGAACGGACGCGAAATCGCGAGCCAGTTCAATTTCTGATTCGAGCCTGTTCACGAAGACCCGCCACCAACAGAAACCGCTATCGCCTGAACCACGGGAACACCAGTGGCAACCGGACGCTCCAGACACTTTGCTGTGCGGGCCGTCCGCGGTTCGGCAGGGAGGGGAAGGGACATAACAAGTGCGGCCACGGGCATCCCCAGCTCGACGAGTCGGAATGTGTCGCGTGCTCCAATCTAAGGCCACTGCACTCCTACTACGAGCGCCCGCCCGCGGACCGATTCAGCCCCATGCACGAAAACCTAAGTGCGTCAGCATTGATGAAATGAGCTTTGCACGCGGAGAGCGCGAGGCCTCAGACGGTTCATTCCCACGCATCGGCAGAAGCTACACCCCTCTGGCTCCTTTACACGATCGGGAACACGATACCCCGCGTCTTGTTATCGAACTCTGGCGCGCATGGAGTCTGCACACACTGCTCGCACGACAGCCCTGCATCCCCGCAGCAGTCGGAACATCCCCAGTGCCAGTCCGCTGTCATCTTTGGGTTGATAAAGACACCCTTGCCGTTCCGGCGTGAGATGCAGTCGCTGAGCGGTACATGCTCGCACAGGAAGGGTTGAGCGGCGCCCCCACTTTTCTCTTCATCAGTGCACTGCCAGCTGCAGTAGGAGCACCCCCGCAGCGCCGGAACCTTGTACACCCCCACACCAGCGAACGCAGACTGCACCCGCAGCGGCGGCCAGCTCTCGGCAATCCGCACCGTATACTTGCGGATCACTTCACCCATCGGTAACGACCACGAGCTGCCGATATTGCCCCGCTGAGGGTCCCATCCGAGCCCCTCAGTGCGCAGAGCAATGATGTCGTAGTACGCCTTGTCCATGTGCCGTCGCCCGTTCGCGGTCATTGCCCCCCAGTTCAAGTGCCTGTGATTGAGTAGCGAGTCTTTGATGCCGTCGACGCTCACCTTGGTCATGTCGGAGTCGACGACCACCATGTAGTCGAACGGCGGATCTGCCTGCAGAACCTCCTCGACGTACTTGTTCCGCCAAAAGGCAATGCTTTCCTTGCCCTCCCACACGATGAGCTGGAGTTGATCCGACGCTTGTGCTTGCCACTCCTTCAACTTTTCCAATGTGTTATCCCCAGAGTTGGATTCCACGATGATCACCTTGTGGAACTCGAACAGGTTTCCGATAGCAGTGAATACTGGTCGCATGAACTTGGTAACCAACTCTCCCTGGTCTTTGGTACAGGTAACAATCGCCGCCCGCCCTTTCACAACAGCCTCGTTGTTGGTCACCCCGCGTCCCACAGTCTTGTACAAAAAGGCCAGCGCGGTTTTGGATGACTGGTTTAGCTTCACTGGTTTTGGATGACGTTCCCACCTAGCGACAGATCCGATGTAGATCAATGAGCAGGCGACAACGACCGCAACAGCAACTCGACGCCGCGGCGAGAGCTTGGGAAACCAAGCAGAGGCTCTGCCAACCCCCACAGCTTTGCCACCGACCATGCCGTGACGGAGACAGGGCAGCAGCACCGCTGTAAAACATTTGAAGCAGTAAAGCGACTCGCCGGCTTTGTGACTTCTGTGCACGGGAAACACGCTCTGGAGCCCGTGGGAGCCGAATCCGCGACGCGGAGCAACGCTGGGCTCGGATTTGGCATCCCCTGCGGCATATCAAGCGCGATTTCCACAAGTTGCGGTTTCTCAGCGGGTTCCATGACACGATGCAGCTAAGGATCGTGGAGTGTGCGGGAGTTGATTACGAAGCGAGCACTGTAGGCTCGTTTAGCGAACGCAGCGAAGGTCAGGCAGAACGAAGCGCTTCGAATCTGCGTGAACACCGTCGCTTTGGGTGATTCTGCGCTCTGTTGACGCGATGACGGCACAAAACGCAGACAATGAGGAGAAGGGAGTGCACCACCAAATGGTGGATGGTCGAGAAACGCCAGCGGAACCGGGAGGGGTCGGCTCCCGCATAACGAAATTGCACAGCAGTTTTTCTTGTTCAATGCGATTTGTGTTGGTAATTGCGGCGTGTCACGCGGCTCTGCCCGGATGCAGGTGTGGCAAGCTGGCCTGTGGTTCTCCCTGTTCTCCTCCTCGTCGATTTCGATGGTGCTTCTCAACAAGTTCTGCGCAACGTCGTTTCGCCAACACTTCTCCCTCCTCGGGTGGATACCACCCATATCTCGGCACTGTTTTGCCTCCGTCCCAGCACCATCTGGCGACCCACGCGGGACACGAGCCCGCCATAATTGCCAGCAGCGCTACGACGTCCTGACGCCCCGGGCGGCGCGGCACGCACAGCTTCCAAAACAGCGTCACGATCATCTTGAACCTCCTGCTCGTGAAGCTCGGAGTTTTCTCCATGAAACCTGTAGACGCGGTGCAGTTCCGCATGTTCCTTGTCCCCACTATGCTCTTCGTGGGGTCACTGGTCACGTCTCTGACCGCGCTCCCGCTCGTGTCCGTCTCAACGACTGTCATCTTCCGCGCGATGACGACGTGCGGAGTCGCAGTGGGTGACATTTTGATCTTCGGCAAGCGTTTCAGTGTTGCAGAGCTACTATGCCTCGTGGCGGTGGTGATCGGTGCTGCTGTGTACGCTGGTCTGCCCCCAGCCCGAAACCAAACCAGCCGACTCACTTCTGCGTTCCAGCGCAAATCATCTCGATCTCGTGACTTGTGCTGGGGACGTGCTGTGCAGCGAACGACCTCGCTTTCAACTTAATGGGCTACGTGTGGATGGTGAATGCTCCCGTCCCGAGTTGGCCACACGCGCTCGTGAGAGAAATGCGCTGTCTCCTCCGTCATACTGGCCACTCTGCAGCTTGCTGGATGCACCTTGCTGAATCTGCACCTGGCGGCAGGTTGTGAACATGCTCATCCTCGTCGTGTCTTCGCTGTACGGGAAGCATGCGATTGTGTCCGTCGAGCAGACCCCAGTGGGCATCTCGTGCGTCCAGAACTTTCTCTCGCTCCCCATCATCATTGTCTTCGGCGCAATCGTCTCTCACGAGACGCCCCTTGAGACTCTCGAGACCACGGGTGTGCCCCGTCTGGGTCCACACAACGCGATCGCCCGAACCCTACTCCCGGACCCGCCTGACGCTTGGCGGGCCCGCGGTGCAGGTTTCTGGACGCGCGTCGCGATTGCGCTCTCCGGTCTCATGGGCTGCAGCATGTCGGTGTGCAGGTGCCCCCTCCCGCTCCTCGCTCCTCGCGCATAAGTCCTCTCTCACACATCGTGAACAAGTTGGTTTCAGTGCTCCATGTGGTCTAAACCCTAAGCCTGTTACTCTTCGCAACCCTGACCTGTGCCCTCGCGCTGCCCTGCTGATCAGACCCTGACCCTGCGTGGCCGCGCGCCCTGCGCTCGTCGCCGCAGCATGTCGCTGGGCAAGTTCGCGTCTGCCACAGCCATCTCGCTCACCGGGAACTTCAATCGCGTGGTGTCCATCGCGTTGGGCGCGGCGCTGTTCAGCGACCCGCTCTCGCTTGCGCAGGAGCGCACCGCCCCCCGCAGCCGCTACTCCTCGTTGATTGCGCCCTTCGCCCGTGGGAGACTGCCCCCGTTTCGTGGACCCTGCGCTGACCCTGCGCGGTGCCGCGTGCAGGCGACGGGCCTCGCCATCTCCATGGCGGCCATCTACGGCTTCTCCAAGGTGAGCGCGGCGCCCGCGGCACGGGTGTGCCTGTTTATTTATTTAGGCCTAAACCCAGCCAGACCCACTCCTGATGCGGGCCTGGAAGGACCCTGCTTCCAAGGCGGGCGCCGTGCGCGCCGCGCCGCCGCCGACGCCCGTTGCGCCGATGCGCGCAGGGCGGGCGGGTACCGGGGCTGCACGGGCGCCGGGGCGCGATGCACCTGCTGGCGTTGTGCGTGTGCGCGTCCGGGGTCGTGTCCGTCCTGAACGCCTACAGAGTCGACATGCGGAACGTGATGGTCTTTGGGCGCCGCAAGGACCCGCCCTGAGCGTCCCCTGAGGTTGCCACGGGTGACCAGCGGCCCGGCGCCCGAGGCGCCATGGTCGACGGGGCTGTGCGCAGCGAGCAGCACGCGGAGAACAGCTTGAGCGTGCCACACGGTGACGTGACGCGGCACGGCGCGCTAGCAGAGTACATCATCGTCTGGGAATCTTGGGTTGAGGGTTCAGTTGCTTGCATGCTCCGCTGGTGCAGAGGCGCCCGCGTCGAGGCGCTACGCAGAGTGTAGATCCATTGGCGCCAGTGGCCGTGGGAGTCGCTTTAGGGTTTAGGGTTTAGTTGCTTGCATGCTCCGCTGCTCTGCTTGGGCAGAGGCTCGAGCGGCGCCTCGTCGAGGCGCTCTGTTCAGAGTGGAGATTGTGTGTGAGAGTCGCTTTATAAAAGTTGGCCACGAACCGGGCTCCTGTGCAGCCTGTGCGGACCAGGTCTACGGTTTTCGGTCAGGACCAAGCCCTGGTGCAGATTCAGGTGCGTGCATGCTCCGCTGGCGCAGCGGCGCCCGCGTCGAGGCGCTGCGCCTACCGTGCAGATCCATTGGCTCCAGTATTCGGGGGAGTCGCTTTATATAAAAGTTGGCCACGA
>Ga0115567_10006096_pt1 | contig 11585 bp, 13 predicted proteins | sample COGITO_mtgs_1204_2_FD_88679 | JGI IMG/M metagenome (GOLD analysis project Ga0115567, IMG submission 88679) | Pelagic marine microbial communities from North Sea - COGITO_mtgs_120412 | ecosystem: Environmental > Aquatic > Marine > Epipelagic | place: Germany:Helgoland, sampling site Kabeltonne...
CTCTGCTGTGGTCTCCCGGCCCCCGCCCGTCGCCAGTTTTTCGCTCTGCGATTTGTGACTGTTTGTCATTAAACGTATCTATCTCTCTTTACGTCGGCCTGTGCGTCCTGTTCATGCCAGTTCATACGAGCTCATCTTCATTCTATCCTGGTGCTCTCTGTCTGTCTGTGAGCGCAAGTCGCATGCGGCTCTTTGAGCACGCCTCTCTCCTCCTAGGGTCCTTGCGCATCGCCTCTGAGGTTGTCTGTCACAAAGCAGCCAGCATCACGGGACTAGATTTGCTGCAAGTGCGGTCTTTCAAATCAGCGCGCTCAATTCTTTGTGGCCGCCCGCTGGTCCATGAGGTCGCGCAGCGTGGGGGCGAGCGCCGAGCCACATGCCACACCGCTAAGCGCCGCCGCCTCAACTCCGCTGGCTTCCCCCCCGCCCTTGCGCTCGCCCTCTTTCTTCCACGCCCCCTTGCCAAAAAAGTCCCCGCAGACCCCTGCGCGCCGCGGGGCATCGACCAGATGCGTGCCAGGCAGACGGTCCGCCGCGCGAGGCTGCGCATGGTCCCACACCATCACCGACGCATGCGCGACCTCCAGGTCGGTCTCGCTTGCTGGGCCGCTCGCAGCACGTGCGCTCATACTGTTTCTCAGGACACGCAGGAATTCGGCCAGCATCTCCTCCTTCACCGAATTTTCGTCCAGCAGCCCTGGCACCACCCCGTCCTCCTCCGGCCTCACTTGACGCGCAGCGTACTCGGCGCCCGAGTGCACCACCCATAGATCGAGACCCCCTTCGTTGGAAGCAGCACGCTGCGGCTTTGTAGATTCGTGCACGATTAGCCGTACGGCACATTGTTCACTGGATCTTCCAGTTTCTGCGTCCTGCAACTCCAGTATGTCCCATCGGCAGGATTCCTCGACTTTCGTGTGTTTGAATGCGACCAGGAGCACAACGCGCGCCTCAGATGCAAGCTGTGGCAGCGCAAGAGCACCAACGTCGGACTTGGAAAGCACCGCATACTGGTTCGGAAGGACGAGTAACTTGTCTGACAGAACGATCGCATCAAAGTTTCGCTCCTCCCGCTGCAGGCCTGTCTCCGCGAAGCGGTTGTTTGCCACGACACGCCATCTACCCTCCCCGTCTCCAGCAAAGTTCGCCGATAGTACATGGCGCCCAAAAAGCATTTCACCCCCGGCAGACACCACTTCTTCAGACAGTGCGCGGCAGATCGAGTGCATGGTAGGGACTCCAGTGAAGCGCGCATAATCGTCTGCTCTCGATGCAGGGGTCGGTTCGCCCTCTCTGACAAACTTGGCCGAGTGTCCGTTCCAACGAGCCGCGATTCCACGATCAATCCAATCCTTCAGAACACTGTCAGAAAAAGCGCCAGTCGATGCCGCGAAGAATGGGGCGGCGTGATCGAAGCTCACGCTGCATGTCTCGTTGATGGCAATCCTGCGCCGTGCTGTGCGCCCTCCAGGACCCCGACCCCACTCATACACTGCCACAGTAACCCCGGGTGACTGGCGCAAAATTGTCTGTGCGCACATTAGACCGCTGATTCCACTTCCGATCACGGCTACTGATACCATGTGCGGAAGCATGGGACGAGCGGCCTCGGGCCAGAGCTCCTTTGTACCTAACCAAGAAGTTGACTTTCTGCAAAAGTATACAGTTCATCACAGCCAGCCTCGTCTCGGGCCGTGCTTTCCCCCAGTTACGACCCCGGCGTGTACATTTATGGGATGGCATCCGGCTCTTTGGATAAGGGGGCGCAAGCCGTTCGGAGCGGGGCGAGACCCTACCCTTCATCTCACCCGTGCGGCTGCGGCACTGCACTGTTTTGTGCTGTGAGGGAAATTTGTTCCACCTCTCCAGAAACCGTCCTGGGTTCAATTCAGTCCCTCGTCGCTCCTTCAAGTGTAGACTGCCCGCTGGACCGCTCTCATACCACCCCTACAGTGTCGCACGCTCTACCGGCCGAAGCCGCCGAGGCGGCCCTTGCGACCTCCGCCCATTCCGCCCATTCCGCCCATTCCGCCCATCCCAGGGAGAGCCCCGCCCATCTGTAACGCAGTGGCAGGGCCGCGCGTCAGTTTACGCAGCTTGCGCTTAGGCATGGCATCTAAGGTAGACAGCACAGCGCTGTGAAGAGGATCGGCAGTGACCTGTTTGAGCTGCTGCATCATCATCTCCGGGTCCATGTTGCCCATCTGCTCCTGGAGTCCCTTGAGCAGCTCGGGATCAATCATCTGCGAGAGAGCCTGCAGGTCCTGCGGCGAAATACTTTCCATCACCTTCTGCGCCGTCTGAGCCAGCGCCTGCATGTTTACGATCTGCTGCATAGACGCAAGGAAGTTCTTGTCGAATTGCTTCTTGGTGACGATCCCATCTTTGTCGTCATCCATGGCCTCAAAGATGTCATCCGCCATCGAGTCCGAACGGTTCAGCAGCTCGCGAATCACAGCCTGCATAGTCTTAGTGACCTGCGGCATGAATGTGTTCATTTGCGACGCCATGGTCTCGAGCAGCTTTGGATCTGCATTTTCGCCCTGCATCATGGAACCAAACTTCATGCCCATGTCCATCGATTGCTTCGCCAGGAGCGGCATGTGCTTCTGGCACGCAGTCAAAAACTCCTTAACAATAGCACGCGCTGTCTCTGGATCCACGCCGGGCGACTTGGGTGACACGAACTGGTTGTAGATTTCACCGACGAAGCTGCGGCACACCCACGCGTGGGTCACCCCCGTAGCCGCGCACTGGCAAAAACCCTGCAACAAAGGCTGATGGAAAGGCAACATCATGGCGATCTTGCCGGTACTGAAAGAGGTGGGGCTGTACGGGTCAAGACGCTTCTGGGTTTCCTTCTGCTGCTTCTCAGCAATCTTGGTCACCGCGCTCATGTCGCCACCCTCCGAAGCTTTCTTTGCTGCTTCCATCAGACTCTGCATATCCTGTCACACCACAGCCCCGCAGCGCACTTACTATACCTACGATTCAGACAACCAGGCACGGCATCTACACTCTACAGTGGGCTGTAAAACAGCTCAGTAGCACACGTGCAGAGCCGGTCTGCATGGTACGGGGACTGGGGAGCTCTACCGAGGCGCCAGCAAAAAAGGCGGGGACAAAGCGCTCGAAGACTTCCGAGTACTCTCCAACACCGTTTGGCCCGTGAATGGTGCAGGTGCCGCTGACGCACTGCCTGTTCATCAGAAAATGCGGGAAGAACCCAAGTGAGGCTCAGGGTAGAACAGAGGATCAATCAGATCGTTGATCGGGCTGCGCATCGGCATGCCAGAACAGGAGGAAGCTGCAAAAACCACAAATTGGATCAGGGTTGAACCCGGCGACGTGATCTTCATCGAGAAATTCATCAAGCTTGCCGAGCGTCTGCACCCGCGCGTTTCCAGCGCCCGCTCAGTTCCCACATACGCCCGTGCAGCATTCAAAGCCAATGGTCCACCTCCTCAGGAGCAGGAAGCACTGGACGCGTTGGGAGGGCTGCGAACCGATTTTGCGCCGACCAGAGACGTCGCAAAAAGTAGGACCAGTGCGCAGAGCATCGGCACGCGCATATTGGAGGCCATGCCAATTTTCCACGTTTCAGAGAAAAACCCAGCCCATCTCCAAATTGAATTGATTCGATTTGCGATCTCCTCGGAGTTCGTTCTCCCGGGTTTGCTCCATGCGCAGCAGTGCCCTGGACCCCATGATGCTTGCTGACTACGATACTATCCGCGAAAAGCCACTCCGATTCGCTATATCTGGATACATGGTCGCTGCCTTGGCGTTGGCGGGTATCTCTGTAGGCGTTGCTGGCCTTGTGACGGCAGCTCCTGCCAAAAACGACGCGATGATCACGCTGTGCTCCATTGTAATTGCGGTGTCCACCGCGTTGCTGGGGGGAATCACTCTCTTGTCACCTAATGAGGCAGCCGTCCTTCAGCTGTTCGGTATGTCCCTTTGCCGAGCGCTCACAATACGCTGATCCGTTCACCACCGTCAAGTTTCTGCGCAGGTCGGTACGTTGGGACGGTACGATCAGAAGGGCTAACATTCATCACACCTTTTGTTACGGTACTAAGTCGCTGATTTCACCAAATGACTCAGAAGAGCTTGCATCACTCAAGTCCCTCATCTGTCAGGTGACCAAAATCTCCACCCGTGCGCGGACGTTCGAGTCGTCAAAGTTGAAGGTGAACGACAAGGACGGAAACCCGATCGAGATTGCTGCGATCATTACATGGAAAGTTTCTGATACGGCACAAGCAACCTTTGCGGTCGAACACTACGTGCAGTACGTGCATGTCCAGACGGAGGCTGCGCTACGAGACTTGGCTATGCACTACTCTTACGATGCGGTTTCGGACTCTCCAGATGTGGTCTCACTGCGAGGAAGTGCAGACCATGTTTCTGCACGGCTCGAGGAGGAGGTCCAAAAGCGACTAAGGATGGCTGGCGTCGAATTACTCTCTGCCCGCATCTCACACCTCGCGTATGCCCCGGAGATCGCGCAGGCCATGCTCCAGCGCCAGCAGGCTGGTGCCATTATCGGAGCTCGACGTCAGGTTTAAACCAAAGCTCAAGAAAAGATGCAGGCCGTTTGCCTCTTGAAGCCAGTCCGTCTGACCTGCCCCTGCGCAGATCGTGGCTGGGGCGTGCGGGATCGTAGAGACGGCTCTGACGGATCTTCGGGACCGAGGCGTGGTGGAGCTCTCTGAGGAGAAGAAGTCGGCACTTGCGTCGAACCTACTCATCGTCCTCTGCGGCGAGAGCCGTGCGCAGCCGGTTCGTGCTGGCATCAGCATGCGCAGCAACTCAAATGCTCTCATGTGCTTTTGCCGGGCCCAGCTCATATTTTCTCCGGCAGGTCATCAACACGTCTGCCTGAGAGGGAAAGACGGAGGAAACGCGTCGAGATTGCTTGATCGCAGACCTGCCGACAGAGTGTGCACAGGATTGCATCTGCAAGATATCTCACCTTTACCCGTCATTCTTTATTGAAGGGTTGCGGTGCTTCAGTTTTACAGATTCTTTTCTATGCGCGCTGCACAGCAGGACGTGCGGCCGGGGCTCATTGCGCAGCGGCGAGGTGAAAGAGGTATATGCTGTTGAAGCGCACGGCGGCCTGATACTCGGCCACGCTGCGCTGCTCTTGCACCTCCATCCAGCCGCGCGCCGGGTAGGCTGGGAGTATTGCGACAGGGAGCTTGAAATGCGCAGCCAACACACCCGCAGCAGGAATCGACGACGCCTCCCAAGTGGTAAGAGGAGCCCCTTCGCCAGGCACCGCGGCAGACATGGCCGTCGCCGCGCAGGACATCGACGCAGGGGATGTGCTTGCAGTCGAGTACACGGGATCCGAGACCCAGAGCGGCGTTAGCAACACCTCGAGTGCTGGGGCGACAGTTTCAAGCTGCGCCTCCAGCCACACCCGTAGCTGTGCCTCGACCTGCTCTGCTCGCATACCTCCGACGAGCCGCAGGCTGACTCGGACCTCCGCTGCCTGCCCAGCACGGAATCGTGTCATGCCTCACAGGGGAAAACTTAAGCCGGGCACACGGCAGCCGCTACTGAGAAAAAGGGCAGTTGCGAACCTCATGATTCGAGTCAGCGTTTTGCACGGCGATTCCGTGACAGGTGAGCGCGGGCATCAGCCAGATTCGCTGGAGCGCCTCCGCCAGTTCTTCTGTGCCGCCGTCCAGACCCACTGCTTCTGTACACACGCTTTTCTCAGTCATCCGCGCAATATCTCGGCGATCTCATCCTATCCGGAGTGCATCGGCGCTAGGGGCAGGCGGGCAACGGCCACCAGGTGGCAGAAGCGAAGCGAGCTCGTCCGTGGTGAGGGTCGCCACAACACTTCGGCACGCAGCCGCGTCGACCCGAGCCACAGAGCCCCCCCAAGCCGCCTTGACATTTTCTTCTTCAAAAAAGCCCCCTCTCTGTCCGTTCTCGCCCATCAGGGCATGCGTCAGCTGAATCGCTGCCTCCATCGGCGACAGAGCCTCACCGTCATCTTCCCACGCTGCACCCGCACCGCCTTCTTCAAGTCTGTTCCGTACCGTCAAAGTAGCGTGCAAGAGCCCTCGACAGCCATGGCATACGCATCCACGTCCCGCACTTAACTTTCGAGACCCACACACCACCGCATGCACGACCCGCAGCTCCTGCCCCTCGCACGGAGGCTCCTTGCATTTTTGTTTGCTGTCACTGCCCAACCCGCTGCAAGCGGAGTTCAACGCGCCCACAAGACCTGGACTACCGCAGTGAAAGCCCGGGTCGAAGATCAAGATAATCGAAAGCGGAAGAGGGACCCCACATCGCACGAAACTCTCGATGGCCCACAGCCACGCTGTGGCGTCGGCTTTGCCCCCAACGCGCCCATCCAACGCACCGTGCGCGCAACGAAGCAGTAAGGGATCTGTCTCCCAACCGTCTTCAGAATACGCCGGTCGGACATCGAGGTGAGTGTGCACCACAAGCGTCTCTGGCCGAACACCTCGAAAAGTCGCAAGCAAAATCCTCCCTGTCCGCGCGCCCTCGCCTACTCCCCTAGGATCTTGCGCGTCCCGGGGCTTCGCAGCCTCCCCACTCCACGTCTCAACAACCCCACCAAGATCCTGAGCCCACGCATGCAGCCACGTCGACATTCTGTCACAGTCTCCCCGTCTTTCGGGTTCCAGGCTGACGCTTGGGATCGCCACAGCTTCCCGAAGCCTAGCGACGTACTCTAGCTCGTGCTCCAGATGATACTGAAGTACAGCACCCAGCCCCCCGTCACCCCCCCTTCCTGCTGACCCAACCCCGCTGCGGTCCTGATCCGGCGTCGTGCGTGATTCTACGGACGAAGGCTCGGCACCAACCAGGGTCCGTCTGGTCAGAGTCACCTCCCGTAGCACCCCTCCGACACCTTGAGGCTTGATCCCCACGGTAACCTCAGTGTCCTCCTCACCAGCAAGCATGCCCGCCACCTGCGAAAGAGGAGGTTGTGTTTGGTCACTATCCATTCTCGATGGTGCTTGCCTAAGGGAGAAAGTGCTGCGCGGAACTGAGATTGTAGTACTTCGGCGACTTGCAGCCCCTTGGTATCGACGCCCCCGATGCTAACCAATCCATCGCCAGGGAACACTTGCCTGCACACAGGGCACGTGATACGTCAGTGAGAGGCCCTTGCGTCTAAGCTTCCGGCAGCAACCCGGACCGGGCGATCACATGGAGGTGCCGGCAGAACCGTGAACCAGCACCTCGGCGATGGTGATCCCGTTGCGGTCTGCAGCAAGCTTCATGCCAAGCCCCGCAAGCACCTGCAGCCAAGTATCAAGTTGTCAGAGGCAGACCAGTTGCCAGGAAATCTTTAGCGCGCATCCATCACATGACACGCTCACCATCGCCCTGACGATCCCACTTTGGCTGGGTCACGTTACCATGCAAAATTCCTCGACTGGCTGGCCCTCCTCTCAGACTGATTCGCCTGCACCCAGCGCAGGGGCGGGCATCGATGGAGGGAGAACAAGTTAGCCAAGAGTATCTTCATCGCGCAGCTCTCAACTCCCCTATTCTTGAGGCGCTTGGGTCCCACACAGCGGCAGGAATCCTCTCAAGCTTTTTCCCTGCGCCCCTCCGATCGGAGGGCGGCGCCTCACCAAGCCTGGGAGTGCCTGAGGACCACGGCAACGTCGATGTGCAGGCTATTTCGAAACTCACGACGCCACCATCCCGCTTAGTTCACATGCAGATGGATAGGCTAAGGGCAAGGTCGCCGCTCGGTCAAACGACGATGCCAGTGGAAATCGAGGAGATGCAGCTGGCGTTCCACTCAGCTAGTGTGGTCTCCGCCAGGATAGACAAAATCCTGTCTCAGCTGGAAAAGCAAACCGATGAAACGAACCAGGACACATGATGCATACTACTTCACAGTATTCCCACAGATTGAGGGGCGCAGAGCTGTAATTCATGAATCGAACTCGCAAAGAGGTTTCCTCACTTGGACAGTCACAGATTCGGAGTGTTCCCATGCATTGATGCGTTGCATGTACGATACTATCAGATAACCACAGCTCAACTGATCATTCGCCATGATCTCAGACAAGCAGCGCCGTCTCTCTCAGTTTTAATTGTCGACAGCAGAAGACCGCGGGGCTAGGGCACAGGAGTTCCGCTACTGACAGATGACACCGTTATCTCATATCACGCACCCACGCACCCACGCACCCGCCACAACATCATGTCATGTAGTCATCACCATCATCCCAATCGAGCGCTTGGCTGGTGTCGTTTCCACCTGCCAGAGAGTCATCCAGTGGCGAGGCCAACAGATCAGTCTGTTGCTGCGTGACCTAATGGCCTGGGACCCTGCACCAAAACCAATCACTAGGACATACCGCCAAGCTGGGGCATGGCGGAGGATAAACTCACGATGCTGGTCCATCATGTCATCTGACGCACTCTCATCCTCCATCTGGGACGGGCAAGTAGCAACGATTTCAGGCTCTGGAGGCACGTGCTGCCGAGCCCGAGAGCGGGAACGTGCGCCGGCAGCAATACCGGCAAAGCAGCAGCTTCGGTATGGGAAATCAGATTGGAGTGTAACCTCGTGCTCGTCCTCAGTGTGTTCCACGACCATATTTCCTGGTGAAGGACCAGTCACCATCGATTGCCGCAGCGCATTCATCTTGTTGTCCCACGCCAGTTCTTCCGCCGCGAGAAGCGCCTCCTACCGCATACATGGACACTGAGTAACCCATCATATGACGACCCACAGTTCACGACACCTCATCGGCATGCCACCGTGCCTCACTGCACCACTCTCACGTGTTGCAGCCGGCTGGGCTTTCTAACACTGCGAATCGAATGCTGGGCAAGGCGCGTAACACACCTCATCCTCGGGCGCGCGGTGCGACCAAGGGTCATCATGGAAGCGTGGCAGCAATGTCGGGGCCCAGAGTCCGGCCACCGCCACAGTCATCCCGCTCGAAATCCCATGGGTCATCCCCACGCCGGACCCCAGCGACATCCCAGGTCAGGATGCGCAACAAAAGATACAGCAGCTTATTGGCTCCAGCCCATGCGAAACAGATCTTATTTGGAACGCGCGTTCGTTCAGTGCACACACACAGAAGACGCCAGCCCCCAGATTCACGCAAGTTGAGGCCGGGTGGACCACTGACTGAACCCTGTTCAAAAAACAAAGTGATGTCAAACGTCGTCAAAATGTCAAAAGTGGACAGGGAGCGGCGGCGCAAAAAGCTGAGGGCGGACCGCGCGTGAGCGGGGCCCGGGCAGCTGGGCACCCGTCGCCAGCGCGGTGCCACGACTCATTGGACCGATCTGAGCATTGTTGTTAGATTCGTCTGCATCGGGGAGTGCGTCACCATGCCAAGGGCCGTCCACCAAGCGGGCTTGCATCGTTACAGGGGGATCCGCGGGGCGCTCAGAGTGCGCCGGAGCACCGTGGGCATGCAGGCCACAAAGCTGCTTGCCCTAGCTACTTTTCTGGTGATTCTGTTCCACGGCAGTGTTTCACGCGCCGCGGGCCACATTGCAAGCTCCGGAGGGGCGCAACCGGCGCAGCTCGGCCTGGGCGGGAGCGCAGGCTTGCTTCGCCTTCGGGGAGGGTCCTCCTTTGGGCGCGGGGGGCTGTGGGGGGCTCCGGCAGAGGAAAAGGTAACTGCTGACGAGTTGAAAAAGAACATGCAACGTGTCCTCGAGAAACACCCGTCAGGAGTGATGGGCCGCGACCTGCGGCGCACATACAAAGATGTAGGACCGCCCTCCGTGATTGCTTTCACCGCCCTTGCAGCCCCGCGAGTCCAGCGTAGCGCGCCGACCCATACACGGCGCGCGCGCATACTAGTGCTGCACCAAAAATAGCGGCTGAGCAAGGGGGTGCCGTTGACATCGTGCGCGGCGTCAGATTGTCGGCAAGGATCTTCCTCTGGCTGACTTCGGCGTTCAGCGCCCCATCGAGCTCGTGGAGAAAGAGCTGCAGGACACGGCCTACTACACTCGCGAGGTTGTGATCCCAGCCGTTCCCGTGTCTGGCAGGTCCTATTGAGGTTGAAGTTGAAGTGAGATTCTACTGAGGTTCACTCGCACTCTTCACCAGCGCGCTTTGGTTTGACAAAAATGGGGCGTTTGCAGGGGGATGGCGATGTGAAGTACTTTCTCAAGAAGAAAAGCTCCGAAACTGGGCCGCGGCCTCTTTGGAAGCTCACTTGTCACGGTGACGATAACTGCCCGGCAACGGTAAGCGGCGACATCTCGTTCGAAGAGCTCAGGCTGCAGGCCTACGAGGCAATGTGGGGCGGGCAGACGGTGCAACAGATGCAAGAGCGTGAGAAACAGCTGGAGGAGGAGAGCCGCCAGCGCTTCGAAGCCCACCAGGCCGCTAAGAACCAACCGACACAGCAGCAGCAGCAGCAGCAGCAGCAGCAGCAGCAGCAGCAGCAGCAGCAGCAGCAGCAGCAGCAGCAGAGCAGCCCCTTTGGCGCGCAGCAGACCGGGCCTTTCGGCAACTCGATCTTCGGCGCCCCGCAGCAGCAGCAGCAGCAGCAGCAGCAGCAGCAGCAGCAGCAAAGTGGACAGCTTGTGCCGCACCAAGGCTCGTTGTTCGGCCAGCAGACGCCCCAACCGGGTGGTAGCCTTTTCTCCGCTGGTGGTTCTAACCCATTCTCGTCGGTGCAGCCCCAGCAGTCATCGCTTGCGTTCGGAGGCGCGCAACCATCCGCTCAGCCCTCTGGTGGGCTATTCAGCAGTAGCTTTGGCGCTCAACAGCAGCAGTCTGCCCAGACACCTGGTTCAGGTCTGCAGGCTGCCTTCGGAGGTGCGCCGTCTCAGCCAGGCTCAAGCGGCGGCCTCTTTGGGGGCAGTGCGCAGCTCACGCAGCAGCCCTTTTCAAGCTCTGCGCCTGGTGCGGCTGGTGGTGCGCAACAGCAGCAATTTCCGAGCCTTTTCGGCTCTGGGGCGCAGACACCCGCGCCGCCCGCGTCTGGAGGCCTCTTCGGCTCTGGCACCAGCGCCGGTGTGTCGGCGGGCGGCGCATCCGGAGGCTCCTCACTCTTCGGCGGCGCCTCCGCACCCGCCTTCTCCTTCGGAGGACAGCAGCCGTCTGCTGCGGGCGGTTCTTTCTCCACGCCAGGCTCCCTCTTCAGTCAGCCCCAGCAACCGCAGCAACCCCAGCAGCCCCATCAGCAGCAGCAGCAGCAGCAGCCGGGCACTGGAGGCCTCTTCGGCGGAGGCTCCGGAGGAACCCCGTCCTCGCTCTTCGGCGCCCAAACCTCGGCCCAGGCCGGTACCTCTGGGAGCAGTCTCTTTGCCGGTGAGACCCGATGCCCCTCGAAATGGCGCATTTCTAATTTGTTTGCGAAAGTCCCATCCGGTCTTGATGAAGCTGTCCCGTTACGTGCAGGAGGGACGCAGCAAGCATCAGCGGGGAGCCAAAGTGGAGGGCTTTTCGGTGGCGGTGGCGGCGCTGCAGCTGCCCCTTCCACAGGCCTCTTTGGCGGCGCTTCCACGCCATTCTCATCCGGTCTATTCGGCCAGCAACAGCAACAGCAACAGCAACAGCAACAGCAACAGCAACAGCA
>Ga0115567_10006098_pt1 | contig 11583 bp, 10 predicted proteins | sample COGITO_mtgs_1204_2_FD_88679 | JGI IMG/M metagenome (GOLD analysis project Ga0115567, IMG submission 88679) | Pelagic marine microbial communities from North Sea - COGITO_mtgs_120412 | ecosystem: Environmental > Aquatic > Marine > Epipelagic | place: Germany:Helgoland, sampling site Kabeltonne...
TGTCCGGCGGGCCTACGAGAGGAAGGAAGCCCTTATCAGGATGGTGCAATCCCTGCAACTCCTTCGATGGTGTCTTGTCAAGCAGCACGGTCTCATCACTTCTTTCTGACTGGAACTGCCCGGAGTAAATGTTCTGATCAAGAATGCGACTCCTGCGGAAGTCTCTAAATAGTTGCTTCCCTGTGTCCTTCGGTGCTGTGTCCTTTCTCCACTCCGCACAGACTTTTTCAAGTGTCATCTCCAGCGCTTTCAGGTCATGTAGACGCTCTTCGTCTTGATTAGACCACGGCTCCGTCTCAAACAGAATCTCCTCAGCGCCCTTGACAATGTTAAACATCACTCTGATACTTGTTCCACGTTCCCTCGTTTTTGTCCTTGTCACCAAGTCAAGTTGTTGCAGAAAATTAGAGGTAATATCCCCTTCACGATCTACACGGCGAGTCAGGCCTCTCTTCACGTCTTCCACCACGTCAAATGCAGCCTGCCAAAAATCAAGAAGATTCTCGTTTTCAAACTCTTCTAGGTATTTCAGACGCTCCTCTGGCTCCATGCCGTTCACAGTCCGGTGCAATTTCTTTTCAAGAGCACCGAAGTGCGTGTCTTGGCTGCGCTTCACATGGTCCTTGACGACATTCCCAAAACTAGATGGATGACCGTTCAGACTGAAGCGCAGTCCAACTGCCTCAGACGCACTCTGCTTGATCCGTCGAATGTGTTCATCGAACTCGCCCGCAGGCAGCTTCAATTCTTGGAGTCGTTGATTCACAAAGTCTTCGAATGCCTCTTTGACCTTCGGTTGAAAATCATCGCGGAGCTGCGTCACCAAATCATCGACATGTTTTCCGATTAGTTCATTCAGTTCTCCGCTCAAGTGCACGTAAATTGAACCCACATAGAGCATTTTGCTTCTTGTTTCCTTTCGCTGTGCGACCGCGTTGCGTGCCCGATTCAACTCATCTTCCAGGGTCTTCATGACAGAATCCTTCTTCTGACTAAACGTTTCAGAGAATCTTTTGCCGATCGTTCCCAAAACCTCCGAAAATTTGCTCCTCATTCCTTCGATCCCGCTTTTGCCGACCGGTTCCCTCAACCAAGTCTTGCGCAGGTCTTTCTTCTGTTTCCCAGGAATTTTTTTGGTTTTGATGCTTTCTCGTACGTCCCTCAATGCCTTGCATAGACCGTTCTCCTCGTTCTTCAAATTGTTCAAAACTTCCTCCACCCACATCCTGCTCCCAGCCTTGAGGAAATGTTCCAGATGTCCCAGAAGCTCAAAGCCACCCGTACTCTCGAGCAGCTTCTCGAACCCGGCAACGTGTTTATCGCTGAATGCCAAGGCCGTGAACAGCGACACCGCTGGGTGCAACAATGGGATTCGATTGAGAATCTCTTCTTTCCAAGCGTCACTCTCATCCGTGGGACCACGGAGCTCGTTTGCCAAGAAGTCGTCCCGCAATTGCTCTTTCGACAATTCATTGCGCTCTTCAATATCCCCTTCCTCGTCGTCCAGCCCTTCCTGATCAATCAGTTTAGGCTCACTGAGACCTTTACGCTCCAATTCCCAGTTGTGAATCACCATCATGCTGTGCTTGGCACTCACCGGCCCGCTCGTCAGCCCGGCAATCCTTTTCGATAACTTACTCTCCCGCAGATAATCCGTTGTGTTGGTGCTGACCTTAAGATTCTTCCTCACCACCACCGCCAGCTGTTCTGCTCTGTTGAGCTCCTCCTGCAAAACTGCCCGTTGCCGAAGGCCTGAGTCGTTGCATCCTGCGGTGTCCACCCACTCCCCGTCCAGTCCCGGAGCGATCCCGCACGGCACCCACAGGGTAATTCGCTTCAGCGCATAGCACGTCTTCTTTCCGAAATCAATCTGTGCGTTGTGGTCGAAGGAGCCCAATAGGTGGCCGATCTTGGACCTTGCTTTGATCGGATCGTCACACACCTCACTCCACTCTTCCGTGTCCACTCTCAGCCCCCCGCCCTGATCCGCGACCTCATTGCCCAAGCTCTTGTCCTGATCCGCGACCTCATTGCCCAAGCTCTTGTCCTCAAAACCTTGTGCCACATGCAAGATGCGCCTCATGAGACAGCGGTCCACCAGGCGATTCTGGCCCTCCCCCGAGATAGCCACTACTTGACCTAGCACCGACTTGAGCTCTGGCATGCTGTCCAGACGAGGCGGCTCCTTGCTAGGCAGCGAGTCATCCAGAAATTTCTTTGCCTCCGCCTCTGCCGTCTTGTCCGCGGACTTGCCAGACCAACCCATCGCGCGACGCACCGATTTGAGCACGCTCGAAAAGCCTGACTTGTCAGGTCTTTCCCCCTTGGCTTGTGGGCCCCACACCTCGGTCCTCATGTACGCCTCACTGTGGTACTCAACCACCACCTGGTATCGTTTCGAGTGGCGGATTGCAATCGAAACCAATGTCGTCGAATCAGTTTCGTTGCCCCGTGGCAGCAGGAAAGCTGCATGCTGCGATTCAGTGTACGCCGCATGCTGCGATTCAGTGTACGCCTTGATGCTTTTAGTGTGGCTCTCCTCGATCTCATGAGGCTTCATCTGAGCTTTCTTTTTCAGCTTGAAGTTTTTCGAAAGAAATTTTCTTGGCGCGTCCTCGGACAGCTGGAAGAAGTATTTTCCATCTGTCAACCACTTTCTGAGTTCCTCAAACCTCTTCTTGCGACTCTGCTCGATATCGAGATCACCTTCCTCACCATCGCCTGACCCAGCTCCAGGTAGCATATTTTGCTCGGGCTGAGTAAGAGAATCTTCGATAAATGCGATGGACTCTAGCTCATCGTCCTCCATGTCAGCACAATACTGTCGGATTGCACGCTCGGAGAGGCGAAGAACATTGTCGATGATGTAGCTTTTGCCCACGCCTGTGTCAGCGAAAAACGGCAGAGTGCGTCGTCGCTTGGAATGTGCCCCCCCCGGGGCTTGCGTGATCTCGTGAAGCTTCTGAAAAACCGTGTTTGTCTGCGGATGAATCCGCCCCCCCCGCCCGCCACTGCCGAGCTGTCGAGCCGCCCTGGACACGTTTTCAAGCAGCTCCAGCACCTTTTCTGTGCGCACTGGAAGGACCGGCGGGTCCTCGAACAGACGCACTGCCTTCCCTCCGCCATGATGCTCGGCCTGTTGCGCTCGTCCATGAGATGTCTCAGAACGAGCCGTCTTGGCTCGGGGCTTCGTGCCCACCACTCTCATCGCTCCAGACAGTTCTTCTTGGTGGCCAGCTCGGAGGTCAGGGCCCTGACGGGTGACATAGTCCCGGTGCTTCTTGAGCAGACGCTCCTCGAAGTCGGAACCCTTCATTTGGTGGTTGAAAATCTTTCCGTAAAACTTCTTTAAGCTAGATCCACTCACCTTTTCAAGGCCGATTTGCACCGCAATTGCCTTCCAGATCATGTTCTCTGGGTCTTGAGGAAGTCGATTTACCCCCATACTCTTCTTGTTTTCAGCGTAAAAAATCCTGCATTTTTCAATTTGCTCTTGGAAGGCCTGCTTAAAAACGAAGAGGCCTGCGAGGTCCACTTCGACATGATTCAATTGTTTGAAATTGAAATTATTCCCCTGGTGTTCCTGGAAGGACCAATCGTAGTAACTCGCGTAGACTGGTGGAACGTCACAACTACTTTCGGTCCCCGTCAGGTCCTTGCATTCCTTCGGCTTGGTATCCTTTTCCTGATCGCTTGCGAAGACGGGGCGCCGTTTGCTGCACTTGTCGCATGTGAAGAAGTTGTCACTGGGACGACGCCCCACCCCTGCGTCCGGACGCAGGAAAGTGATTATCTGCAACGCTCCGAAAGGAAAACCATATATGAACCCAAAACGATACAGCGCAAAAAGGATCTGCGTGTCCACTCACCAGCAGAAGACTTGCCTTGATGAGGAGTGCGCACTGCCGGACCGGGGCTCGTGGTAGCTGCCCCTTCGGAAAGAGAGGGCTGGAGTCTTGAGTGTTCGCGAGATGTGTCCTTCAAGGACCCAAAGTACTCGCGATGGTCGGAAATATACAGCCGTTGCTCCGCCGCTGGGTTCCAGATTTCCCAGTTAGGCCCCTTGCTCCTCAAGTTCAGTACCGCAATGCTCACTTCGAGCAGGTGCGCGAGCCCACAGAGATGCACCTCAGTTCCCAGGTCGGCGTAATCCAGATCACTCGCAATCTTCTCCAGCTCTTCTCTGTACTTGTGTAAGAAGTGTCCCCTCGCTTCGCTATGCCCGGGCCGAGCATCTGCATCGTCGGCCCTAAGGGGCTCAGCCCCCTCGATCCACCCACAATCGTCTTCTCTTCGTAGCCATGCGCTTAATCGATCTCGACAATTATCGAGGACATCATCTTTCCCACGAACTTCCCGTCGTTTGCACTGGTCCTTGAGTGCAGCAACAAGGCTGTTTTTACCGAGCTGAAGGAGAATTGGTTGCTTGTCGTACCGCACAAGCGTCATACAAACATCGCCATGGAACGGTTTGCTCCTTGCTACATTGTCGAGCTTCGCCTTGTTGAATCGCTCAGCGCGCTGAACCGCAGTTTCTTGAGCGACAGAAGAAACATTTCCGTCTCCACTGCGCACAGCAGATCCTGTGTCTGCACTTCCCACTGCGTTCCCTGCTTCGCCTTTGCGCTGCTTTCGCGGACCCCCCGCATCCGTGTCATCCGATTTCCTCTTCCGGCCCACAGGCTTCTTGTTGCCACGTACCCCGGTCCCGTAAGCCCGTTCGAGACAATTCAACATCCATATACGAATGTGGTTTACTCCGCCGCAGAGAAATTTGCTCTCGCCAGGACGTTCCGCATGGTGAAATCTCACGTGAAAGAAGTTATTTCTGTCTTCTTCTGTCTTCTTCTTCGTGGGTCGGGTGCATCCCCCACCTTCGAGAACGAAATGCTTTTCGTACAGCAATTTAAGCCAGTCTTTCTGCTCTTTCCTGTGTTCACATACATCTTCAGCGCATTCGCACTGCGGCGGCCTTCTCGAGTCGGGCCACCTGTCTTCTCTGACGCCTTCCTGGAACTTCTTAAGGGTGCCCATCTGTGTCTTTGCTGCACGGTTCTGAGTGGGAACGATGGCATCCCACATTTCTTGAACAAAAATATTCGGCGGTTGCCTCGCACATTTACCAGCTTTCGGGTCCTGCTCCAAAGGAGCGGTGCCCTCATCCATGGCGCTGCTCCTGCTCATCACGGGCCCCCCGAGGTCACTCCCAATCCCTTCAAGTCTGCCAGGCCACGAGCCAATGCGGGGACCGAATGAGCGGTTGGAGGGGGTTCACGAACCCGCCGTGTGCCGGGAAGTGGGAGTCCGCCATCCAGGCGCGGGGAGCAGATCCTCCAGGGCCCTCTGCCCTCTGCGAACCGAGAACTGTTGTTGTTCCCTGGCCGGAGAGGAGATCTCTGACACTACGGTACGGCAGAGAGTTGGCTAAAACAATTTCTAAAGATGGAACTGCGGCGGGCCCGACCCGGGTGTGCAAACCAACTCGCCCTCACTCAGGCAGGAAGGGTGCGAACCTGGCCCCTGTCCGCGTTCCCGAGTGACCCGGTGCCAGCAGCGATCACTCGTTGGGTTGCTTGTTTTCTGCCGATCGCTGGCTCGCCCCAGAAACTGGCAAACAGGGAGCCAGGTTGCCTACCAGCCGTGGGCTGTTCACGATTCTTTCATGCTCCTTCTCCCGATGCAACACAAGAGCGCATGCGCGAAATCCCGGGAGCTGGGGGTGATCTGGAATGACGCACGGGCGAAAACGTGCTGCTGCGCGTGTTTTGAGGTGGTCTCCTGCCGTAAAGAGTTGAGGACACCTCGCGGTAATAAAGATTTGCAATTCTCGATCGCGGCGAACCAACCCCGGCGAACCAACCTCACCCTGGATTTCTTCGCGAAAAGGCAACAGCGGTCGCAATGTGAGGCGATGCTTCTCTCGGACAATCAACAAAATCGATTGTACTGACCCGCGCTCTTCGCCTGCGCGTGGCGCACTCTGCTACCACGCCTATTCTCGGCGCACGCACCCGCTAATCCCACAGCATCTCCGCCAGAAAGTCCATCCCATCATCGGGCTCCATCGCCCCCGGCCCGGAGCATTGCTCGATGTTGAGAGAGGACTGACCGCCCCATAGGTACGGGTCGGACGCATCCTCGTCATCGCCGGTCTGGGTGGTTGTGTTGCTGTCCTCCGCGTTGCCGAGATGCTCCTCTCCGTCTTCGGGGACGGAGAGAAGCATCTCCGCTCCGTCCGGTGGCAACGGCATGGAAAAGTTGTTGAGGTTCTCACCGATCTGGACCAAGTCGTCCTGAGGCAGGTCCATGTGAGTCCCGTTTTCCGAGACGAGAGGCCCCGCCTGAACCGACGTCGCCGTGTAGACCTGCAGAGCCTCAGCCTGAGGAAGTGGATGAGAGTAGAGGCGCTTGGCGTTGATGTGCTTCGCGGCACGCGCGTGGTTGTACACGTACTCGTTGTAGTACAGCCCATCGCGCTGCCTTTGCCCGCTTTTTTCGCGCGGGTCCGTTTCGCGCGGTCCGCGCACGTTGCCGTTGCGGATAGCGTGTGGGCTGGACCTCACGCCGGCGCCCTCAAAGCCCAGCGCGTCGAGCATGGAGGTGGTGGCGAAGGTAGTGGCGTCCACTTCTTTCACAGGCTTGGGCCAATCCGGGTGCCTGGACTGCAGGCCCCGGAATGACGTGTTGAACGCGAGCGTGTCAAGGACCCTCCACTTTCGCTCCGGGCGCATGAAGCGCTCAATGGTGTGGATTGACAGCTCGTCGGAAAGAAGGTACGGGGCGATGATTTTCAGCCTCATTAGGTACATGAAGTTTTCCTCAATCAACCAGACCTTCTTCGCAGCCTGCGGCTTGACGTTGCGGTGCCCGTGGGGCGCCCCGAAGTGTTCCTCGATGTATCGTTGGGTGGCTCGGACAATGGCATGGTCGACGCGGGCGGGTGTGTAGCGGTCCATGCTGGTGTTTGCAGTTTGTGTGTATTGCCTTCGCTGCAGAACGCGCCATCCTTTTGATTCGTCCTGGCGCTCTCATGTCGCGCGACAATTCTTTGTCGCGACAACGCGCGACCAAATGTCGCGACAAAGAATTGTCGCAAATGACATTTGACAAATTTTGTTTACACTTTGTCGCGCGACATCGATTTTGTCGCGCGACATCGAGTCCACTTTTGGGAGTGTGGTACTTTATCGAACTTTCCCCAGAACACAACGCTCAGTGTCTGTGAACAGCGTACCGATTTCGATCCGGTGAAGCGGGCGCAATGGCGGGCGCCGCCTGGGGCCCGGGGCCGCCGCCGCAGCGGACGCCTGTGGCGATCCGTGATGCAGCCAACTCTGAGGATGGGAACGGACGCGGTTTCAGGATGTACAGGACCCTTGCGCGGACGCCGGTGATCAGAGATCATCTGGCGGCAAGTGATGTGTCGCGCTGGCGCAAGCAGCTGGTGAGGACCTTGCATTCTCGCCGCGTGGAGCTGCTCTTCATTGCTCTCCTTCTGTTCGATGTGATTTGTGTGTGCTCAGAAGTCCTCATCGGATTCCACGTCCTGCGTTTGCGACTCGACGTATGCGACGACAAACTCGCGACGTGCAAGGCGGGATCGAACTCCACCGCGGAAGGCGCGCATTCCACCGAGGCAGTCGCCCACGCGACAGACGACAGCTCTCACCGTCGAGCTGGCTCGTCGGCGGATGTCAACACGCCCTGGTACAAGTGGGAGGAAGCAGAGCACGTGATTCACATTGTACGTCGCCAGCCCCGCCGCGCGGCACGGCAGCTGCGCCGGTGACGCGCGCGCGCGCGCGCGCAGATCTCCATCGCCATTCTCTTCGCCTTTGCCCTCGAGCTCCTGCTCCTCATGATCGGCCTCGGGAAAAAGTGCCTGCGCCGCCCGAACCCTCAGAGCACCCGCCTTGCAGCTGCCCCGGAATCGCGCGGCCAGAACCCCGCGTCGCCCCCGCCCTCGCGCCGCGGGCGCGGCGCCTGACCGCTGCCGGCGGCCGCGCGTCAGATTCTTCCGCTCGCCCTTCTACATCCTCGACTGCGTCATCATTGCGACGTCGCTCGCGTGCGTGCCCGCACCCGCGTCACCGCGCACCGCGGCTGCCCGGGGACCTTCCGTGATACCCACAAAACGACTCTTGTCTCAGAGCGCTGACACCTGTCTCTCGCTCCCGGCGTGCGTAGATTCGACCTGCAGTCATACACGGAGGAAGGAGCCGGCCTCTTTATCCTCCTCCGCGTGTGGCGTCTTGTCCGCATCCTTCACGGTCTTCCTCCCTCCGTCGGGCAACACAGCCGCCCGGGCGAAACCGCCATGACTTGTTCCATGCGTGACAGGGGCCTTTGCTGTCGAACACAAACACCACACCAAGAGCAAGAGCTCGGACAGGAAGCACTACCGCGACAAGCTCGAGCGCGCCCGCGCCGCCATCAAGCAGGTTCGCGCTCCTCTCCCCGCGACGGGCGTCTCGCTGCCACGCGCTGGCGGTGCATGGAAGCCAAGATGCCTGCGCTGGTGACGGCGCGGGTGCGTGCAGGCACAGACGAGCTCGATGATGAGTGCGACTTCAATGGGCCCCGACCATCCGCATCACCACCACCACCACCACCACCACCACCACCAAGAGAATCTTCTGCGCGCTGCTATTCTCTGTCTCGAGGCAACTCCGCCCCGACCCTGCCGCGCCTGCGCAGCCTTCGAGCGGGCGCAGTCCCGCAGCCAGCGCCAACCCCCGCAGTCTTGTGTTCGCGAGCAGCAAATTCCCGCACCGGCCGCCGGACGCTCACGCCTCCCCGACCCATTAATTGGCCCTTGATTTCATAATCATTTTTAACCTCGCCGCACAGGACGAGTACGAGGACTCCTCTAGCTCATCCTCTAGCAGGTACGTGCCCGACCCCGCCCCGCGCTCGCTTGCCCTCCTTTGTTCTTCGGGCACAGCCCTTGTACGCTCTCGCGACGCGGTGTGACCCTCCTCCACCCCACCTCCCTCCTCTGTGCAGCGACTCGGAGCAAGGCGACCCTGGCGCTGCCCTCGACCATCACCCCCCAGCAGCGCTCAATAGCGCTGTCGGCGTTCTCCCAGCGTCGTTGGCGCCGACGTCACTGACGTCAGCCACTAGTCAGAATATGTACGGATATGCGTGAGCGATGTGTCACGGTAGAAATGTAGATTAATTATGATGCGTTCGTTGACTGCTGTATCGCTACCCCGCCCTGCGTGCCGTGCGTTTGTCGAGGGGAAGCCGTCAGCGCCGAGGTCCGTGTTGCTGGAGATGGAAATTCAACGGGGGTCTGTGCATGCGACTTGGGGCTGGGATGTCGTGCTGAGGGGTGCGCTGGACTCAACGTGTGCGGCGATGAGAGAGGGGGTTCAGCTTGCGTTGTACCAAACACAACAGGCGTCCCGAGAACGCAACCCTGTCCTGTGATCACTGCGTACAGCCCGCGGCGCGGCGTTTACCGGCCGACGGTCTGGACGGCCCACACGCGGATGGCGCCGTCGGTGTAGCCGGTGAAGAGCGAGTTGCCGTCGGCGGACCAGCACATCGAGATGCACGCCACCTTGATGGCCTTGGGGCCGACGGGCGGGATGTCTTCCGGGATGAGCTCGGCGACGATGTTCTTGGACTCGAGGTCCCAGATCTTGACCGAGGTGTTGGTGGCGGCGCACAGCCAGTAGCGGTTCGGCGAGAAGAGGAGCGAGTTGATGGTGTCGCCGGCCTCGAGCGAGTAGAGGTGCTTGCCCTCCTGGAGGTCCCAGAGCATCGCGGTGCAGTCCTTGCCGCCGGACGCGCAGAGCGAGCCGTCGGGGGAGACCGTCACGTAGTTGAGGTAGCCGGTGTGGCCGACGAGGTTGGTGCGGAGCTTGCAGTTGGAGAGGTTCCACACCTTCACGAGCTTGTCCCAGCCGCACGACACGAGGAGCGGGTTCTGCGCCGACGGGGAGAAGCGCACGCAGGAGACCCACTCGGAGTGGCCCTCCTCGGAGCCCGAGGCGCCGATGGTGTACTTGCAGTCGCCGAGGGTGTTCCAGAGCTTGATGGTCTTATCGCGCGAGCCGGAGAGGATCTGGCGGTTGTCGACCGAGAACGCGACGGAGAGCACGTCCTTGGTGTGGCCAACGAAGCGGCGGGTGGTGACGCCGGTGTTCAGGTCCCAGAGACGGAGGGTGCCGTCCCACGAGCCGGAGAGCGCGAACTGGCCATCCGAGGACACGACAACGTCCTGGACGTAGTGCGAGTGGCCCTGGAGCGAGCGGCGCGGGACGCCGTACGAGGTCGGGTCATCACGGGTGAGGTGCCAGACAAGGAGAGTCTTGTCACGGGAGGCAGAGACGAGCATGTTCTCGGTCTCCGGGTTCGGGCTGCGCACGGGAACAGGGATGCCAAGTCAGCGGCCCGCTGGTGCTAGCGGTGTGCCAGCCGCGTCCAGGCTCCGCATCCGCAGCAGGATTCCACGCGTGTGATCCACTAGCAATAGCCAAAGCATCTCTGGCTGCGCCTCTGCTGCTACGCACTGAGTGGTGTTGCAACCCTGCTACGCCTGTACCCGGCCTGTTCTCCATGGCAGCGGCAGCTCGCGGATTCCACTGCAGCGCCGCCCCAAAAAATGCCCCCAGACAAGCGAACTGCTACGTCCTGTGAGACGAGAGGGATCGGGGAGCTCACGTGGTCGCGATGGCGGTGACCCAGTCGGCGTGGCCCTTCATGGTGCCGCGGAGGGAGAGAGACTCGGACATGGCTGCGAGTGTTTGGTGCCCACGAGCCAGGCGAGAGCTCTTTTTTGAGCAAACTCTGTTCGGGGGGTAGACCACCATCTGGCTGCACGCTTCAAATGTGGCTTGCCGACACTTGAGCAGAAAAAGGAACCAAAAGGGTCTATTGCGCCTGGAGAAATCGTCCACGGAAAGTCTGCGATTGATTAGGCAACCCCGAAAGTCGACTCCAGCTCCTCGAAGAGCCAGGCTCATCAACATGGTTGCCGTGTCGTACGGCACCGCCGCGGGGTCGCCCCCCGTGGCGGAGAAGCGGGCCTCCATGGCACCGCTCAAGATTGCGGCTGGTATTATGACGGGGCTCATGGCTGTGGCGATGGTCGCTGCCATGGCTGCTTCGCAGCAGGAGACCCCCGCGCACTTCCGGTCGGAGCTCCTCGCGTACCGCAAGGTGATGGCGCATCAGCGCACCACCATGCTGGACGAGAAGGCGACGGAGTACCCGGCAGGGGCAGACGGCATCGATGTGGATCAGGTCAACGACGGGTCCCTGGAGTGCTGCTGGCACGCGCCGAACGCGGCCCTTGCGAGGTGTGCAGCCCCGCCCTGCCTCAAGCTCGACCAACCCACGATCGGGCTTGGTGGAGCTTTCTGCCTGCACCTGTCCATGTTTGCATGCTAGCACAGAATATATTCTAGGCATAGCGGCTGCGCGCTGCTGTCAGCGGTTGAATGCTTGGGCGAAGCGGTCTGGCGAGCTGTTGCGCTCTCCATGATTGAATGGAGAACCGGCACTTGAACTGGTGCAGGGGCAGCTGCGCTGGATGCTGACACACTTTTGATTTTGGGTCAGCCTAACACA
>Ga0115567_10006101_pt1 | contig 11577 bp, 8 predicted proteins | sample COGITO_mtgs_1204_2_FD_88679 | JGI IMG/M metagenome (GOLD analysis project Ga0115567, IMG submission 88679) | Pelagic marine microbial communities from North Sea - COGITO_mtgs_120412 | ecosystem: Environmental > Aquatic > Marine > Epipelagic | place: Germany:Helgoland, sampling site Kabeltonne...
CGTAAATACGTCCATTTAGGCTCGTGCTGCGGTAGGCCGCCCCCGACATCCATGTCTCACACAGTCCCAAGAGGGCCTACCCGACCCCACACTCCTCCGCAGTGATTGCCAGCGGTCTTGCACTGCGCCTGGGCTGGGATTGGCCGGTGGAGTGGAGGGACTGTTGAGCGCATGGATGCTCGATACGAGCCTACAAGGACGTATTCACGGCGAGTCCCGGAACTTTACCGGCCAACCCCAGTCCGGCTTTACGGAGTGCTTGCGTTGCAGCCGCTAATGCCACCGGGTCTCAATCGAACGCTACCTCGCTTTGATCAGTACTTGTAGCTCTCAGGCTTAAACGGTCCCTCAACATTCACGTTGATGTACTCTGCCTGCTCGCTGGTCAGACGCGTAATCACGCCGCCAAACCCGCGTACCATGTGCGCCGCAACTTCCTCGTCCAGCTTCTTCGGCAGCACCTCAACGCTCAGGGCCGCTTGCTTCAGTTCAGGCTCCAGATCGGCAAACTTGCGCTCGAACAGATAAATCTGCGCCAGCACCTGGTTCGAGAACGAACCGTCCATAATGCGGCTGGGGTGGCCAGTGGCGTTGCCCAGGTTGACCAGGCGGCCTTCCGACAGCAGGATCAGGTGATCGTTGGCGTTGCGGTCACGGTACACCTTGTGTACCTGCGGTTTCACCTCTACCCACTCCCAGTTGCGACGCATAAAGGCCGTGTCGATTTCATTGTCGAAGTGGCCGATGTTGCTTACTACTGCGCCATTTTTCAGGGCCGCCAGCATGTGCTCGTCGCACACGTTGTAGTTGCCCGTGGTGGTGACCAGCAGGTCGATGTTTTGCAGCAGCGCCGTATCAACGGAAGCGGCAGTGCCGTCGTTGATGCCATCTTTGTAGGGCGAAACCACCTCAAAGCCGTCCATGCAGGCTTGCATGGCGCAGATCGGGTCGATTTCGGTAATGCGCACAATCATGCCTTCCTGGCGCAGTGACTGGGCGGAACCCTTGCCCACATCACCGTAGCCAATCACCAGCGCTTTCTTGCCGGACAGCAAGTGGTCGGTGCCGCGCTTGATAGCGTCGTTCAGGCTGTGGCGACAGCCGTACTTGTTGTCGTTCTTGGACTTGGTGACGGAGTCGTTGACGTTGACCGCAGGTACTTTCAAAGTGCCTTTTTCCAGCATTTCCAGCAGGCGGTGGACGCCGGTGGTGGTCTCTTCGGTAATGCCGTGGATGTTGTCCAGCATGGCGGGATACTTGTCGTGCAGCATGCCGGTCAGGTCGCCGCCGTCGTCCAGTACCATGTTGGCGTCCCAGGGCTGGCCATCCTTGAGGATGGTTTGTTCCAGGCACCAGTCGTACTCTTCTTCGGTTTCGCCTTTCCAGGCAAATACGGGCACGCCGGACGCGGCGATGGCAGCAGCGGCGTGGTCCTGGGTGGAGAAGATGTTGCACGAAGACCAGCGCACTTCGGCGCCCAGTTCAACGAGGGTCTCGATCAGCACGCCGGTCTGGATGGTCATGTGGATACAGCCGAGGATTCTGGCACCGGCCAGTGGCTTGCTGGCGCTGTATTTTTCGCGCATGGCCATCAGGGCAGGCATTTCGCCCTCGGCGATATCCAGTTCCAGGCGCCCCCAGTCAGCCAGGCTGATGTCGGCGACTTTGTAATCCTGTTTGCTGTCCAGTTTTTCTGCTGTGCTCATGTCAGTTTTCCTCTTGGGCTTGTGGCCCGTTTGCAGTGTTTGTGTCTGTTGTAACGAGTTGGCGTTGGTTGCTTGCTATGTCTGCTACGTTTTTCTGGCCAGGACTTCGTAGTCCGGGCCGCAATCGCTGCGGCCCTTAATCTTGCGCTGCTCCCAAGCCGGTGCCACTCTTCACCAAAGTGACTAGTACATTTAAGCCCCTCGCGAACCACGTAGGGACCTGGTGCCGTGTGGACCATTGCAGTACCGTGTGAGACATGGATGTCGAACACGAGCCTACAGGAATGTATTTACGGCGTGTCCGGCAATGGTCCACACGGCACCGGGGCCCGATCCCTGATCGAAGCCGCAGTACCACCGATCCAGCGCAACGAAGCCCGGTTTCTACAGCGCCGCCTTCAAAGCCTCAGCCTTGTCCGTCTTTTCCCAGGTAAAGTCCGCATCCTCACGCCCGAAGTGGCCGTAGGCTGCAGTCTTGCGGTAGATCGGCCGTTTCAGGTCCAGCATCTCCACCAGGCCCTTCGGGCGCAGGTCGAAGTGTTCGCGCACCAGCTCTGCAATCACATCGTCTGATATCTTGCCCGTGCCAAACGTATTGATCGAAATCGATGTCGGTTCCGCCACACCAATTGCGTAGGACACCTGGATCTCGCAGCGGTCCGCGAGGCCGGCGGCCACAATATTCTTGGCCACATAGCGACCGGCGTAGGCGGCCGAGCGGTCCACCTTGGAGGGGTCTTTGCCGGAGAACGCGCCGCCGCCGTGACGGGCCATACCGCCGTAGGTGTCGACAATAATCTTGCGACCGGTCAGTCCGCAGTCGCCTACCGGGCCGCCGATGATGAACTGGCCGGTGGGATTGATGTGGTACTGGGTGTCGGCGTGCAACCACTCGGCGGGCAGGGTTTCCTTGATGATCAGGTCCATTACCGCTTCGCGAATGTCTTTCTGACTGATGTCTTCATCGTGCTGGGTGGACAGGACCACTGCGTCGATGGCGACCGGTTTGCCGTTGTCGTAACGCAGGGTGACCTGGCTCTTGGCATCGGGGCGCAGCCAGGGCAGGGCGCCGCTCTTGCGCAGCTGGGCCTGCTTCTCGACCAGGCGGTGGGCGTAAAAAATGGGCGCGGGCATGAGTACCGAGGTTTCATTGGTGGCGTAGCCGAACATCAGGCCCTGATCGCCGGCGCCCTGCTCTTTGTTTTCACCCTCGTCCACGCCCTGGGCAATATCGGGCGACTGCTTGCCGATGGCGTTCAGCACCGCGCAGGAGGCGCCGTCGAAGCCTACCTTGGAGGAGTTGTAGCCGATGTCGAGAACCACGTCGCGCACCACGTCCTCGAGGTCGACGTAGGTATCGGTGGTGACTTCGCCGGCGATCACGACCATGCCGGTCTTGACCAGTGTTTCCACTGCGACCCGGGCATTGACGTCATCGGCCAGTATCTTGTCTAGAATGGCGTCGGAAATCTGGTCGGCCATTTTGTCCGGGTGACCTTCGGATACCGATTCCGAAGTGAAGATTGCGTATTCGCTCATGGGTAAGTCCTTCGCTGTAAATTCAGTGGTGGCCGAACAGGCGCACCTGTATCTGGAAACCGTTGCGTTGTGCCAGAAACACGCTGGCAATGTCAGTGAGGCCCGCGGCGCTAGCCCACCGGGTCAAATCCTCTGGTTCGAAGCCCAGCCACAGGTCACCGCAATTCTCGCGCGCCCAGGCCTGGTCGTGCTGGCACAGGTCGGTGACCAGCACCACGCCGCCGGGGGCGAGGTGGGCCGCTGCGTCCTGCAGTATCTGTTTCGGGTCGGGGGTGTGGTGCAGCACCATATTGATCACCACACAGTCCACCTGCAGGCCGTCCAGTTGCTCGCTGCCGGTATCGCCGTGGATAAAGCGAATATTGCCGAGGCCGGCAGCGGCGGCGCTGCTGCGGGCGGTGGCGAGCATGGCGGCGGCGTTGTCCAGCGCGATGACCTGGTCGAAGCGGGGGCTCAACTCGCGCAAAAAAGCGCCGTCGCCGGGGCCGATTTCCAGTGCGCTGTGGCTGCGCGGCAGGGGGGCATCGCGCAGCACCTGCGCCACGGTGTCGGCGTACTGGCTGTAGCTGGCGATCAGGTCCTGCTGCTCGCGAAATTTGTCGGCGTTATGGTGGAAAAAGCTGCGGGAGTTGTCTTCGCGCTGTTGCTGCAGGCTCGCCAGATTGTGCTGCAGGTGTCGGGGCAGCGCTATCTGATCGACAGTCTGAAACACCTGTTGCTGCAGTGCCTCGAGTTCCGGTAATTGGCCCAACTCGCTGCGACGGTAAAAGATGGAGTTGCCCTCCCGGCGGGTGGCAACCAACCCGGCATTGGCCAGTACTTTCAGGTGATGGCTGAGGGCCGGTTGGCGCAATTCAAACAGGGCGCACAGCTCGGACACGCCAAAGGAATCATTGCGCAGTATCCGCAACACCTGCAGGCGCAGTGGATCGGCGCTGGCTTTGCACAGGGCGGCCAGGGCGTCGAAGGGCTGCTGATTAACAGCCAGCGGACTGCGGTCTAGGGCTAACATGGCGCAGGAGTCTAGCAGGCGCCGAAACCTATATCAAAATATTTTGATATAGGTTTCGGGTGAGAAAGCGCACTGATCGGGCCGGTACTCTGGAAGTTGGCTGAACCGCTGACCAATTTCACCAAATAATGCCCAATTATTTGCCGTTACCCTCCGCTTACGCGAAAATAGCGCCCCGTTTCGATCTGGCCTCCTGGCCCCCATCTTCTGGAGAAACCCATGTCTTCCCGCACAGACCTTGCCAATGCCATTCGCGCCCTGAGTATGGACGCCGTCCAGCGCGCCAACAGTGGGCATCCCGGCGCCCCCATGGGGATGGCGGATATCGCCGAAGTGCTGTGGAACGATTACATGCAGCACAACCCGGGCAACCCCGAGTGGCCCAATCGCGATCGTTTCGTGTTGTCCAACGGCCACGGTTCCATGCTGATCTATTCGCTGCTGCACCTGACCGGTTACGACCTGCCGATCGGGGAGCTGCAGAATTTCCGCCAGCTGCACAGCGCCACGCCGGGCCACCCGGAATACGGCTACGCGCCGGGCATTGAAACCACCACCGGCCCGCTGGGGCAGGGCCTCAGCAATGCTGTGGGCATGGCGCTGGCCGAGAAAGTGCTGGCGGCGCAGTTCAACCGGCCGGGCCACGATGTGGTCGACCACTACAGCTATGTGTTTCTCGGTGATGGCTGCCTGATGGAGGGGATCTCCCATGAAGTCTGCTCTCTGGCCGGCACTCTGGGTCTGGGCAAGCTGGTCGCCTTTTATGACGACAACGGCATTTCCATTGATGGCGAGGTGGAAGGCTGGTTCACCGACGACACGCCGGCGCGCTTTACCGCCTATGGTTGGCAGGTGATTCCCGGAGTCGACGGTCACGAACCGGAGGCGATACGCGCAGCCATTGAGTCGGCCCGGGCCGAGTCCGGCAAGCCGACCCTGATTTGCTGCAAGACGGTTATCGGCAAGGGAGCCCCCAACAAGGAGGGCAGCGAAGCCTGTCACGGCGCGCCGCTGGGCGACGACGAGATTGCCGCGACCCGCGCCGCCATAGGCTGGCAGCATGAACCCTTTGTGATTCCCGAAGACATTTACCAGGGTTGGGATGCCAGGGCCCGCGGCGAGCAAAGCGAGCAGGCCTGGGAAGAGAGCATGTCAGCCTACGCCGCCGCCCACCCGGAACTGGCGGCAGAACTTCGCCGTCGCCTTACGGGCGAATTGCCGGCTGATTTTGGCAAGCAGGCTGAGGCCTATATCGCCCAGTGTCAGGCCAACGGTGAATCGATTGCCTCCCGCAAAGCGTCCCAGAACATCCTGAATGCCTACGGTCCACTGCTGCCAGAGTTGCTGGGCGGCTCGGCCGATCTGGCCGGTTCCAATCTGACAATCTGGAAAGACTCCCATGGGGTGACCGCCGACGAGGCCAGCGGCAACTACATTTACTACGGTGTGCGTGAGTTCGGCATGTCAGCCATCATGAACGGCATCGCATTGCACGGCGGCTTTGTGCCCTACGGCGCCACCTTCCTGATGTTTATGGAATACGCCCGCAACGCAGTGCGCATGGCGGCGTTGATGAAGCAGCGCACCGTGTTTGTTTACACCCACGATTCAATCGGTCTGGGCGAAGACGGTCCGACCCACCAGCCGGTCGAGCAGCTCAATGCCTTGCGGGTGACCCCCAACCTGCAAACCTGGCGCCCCTGCGACACGGTTGAGTCGGCGGTGGCCTGGAAGCTGGCGATTGAGCGCAGCGACGGCCCCAGTGCGCTGGTGTTCTCGCGCCAGAGCCTGCCGCATCAGGAGCGCAGCGACGCCCAGGTGGGCCAGATCAGCCGCGGCGGCTATATTCTGCGCGACAGCGACGATCAGCCCGACGCGATCCTGATCGCCACCGGTTCGGAAGTGGGCCTGGCGATGGCCGCTGCTGAACAACTGACTGATGGCGGCAAGTCCGTTCGAGTGGTATCGATGCCCTGTGCAGAACTGTTCTGTGCCCAGGATGCGGGCTACCGCGAGTCGGTATTGCCTTCCGATGTGTTGGCGCGAGTGGCGGTTGAAGCCAGTCACGTGGATTACTGGTACAAATTCGTGGGACTCGATGGCCGCGTGGTCGGCATGACCACCTTCGGTGAGTCGGCTCCGGCAGGTGACCTGATGAAGCACTTTGGGTTTACGGTTGAAAACGTAGTTGCGGCTGTGGAAGAGGTGGTGCTGGAGGACTGAAGCCGTGTTGCGCCTGGCCATCAACGGATATGGACGCATCGGTCGCGGAGTGCTGCGGGCGCTGTACGAGAGCCCTCTGCGCGAGCTGTTACGGGTGGTGGCGATCAACGAAATCGCCGACGCACGTACGGTGCTGCACCTGTCCAAATACGACTCCACTCACGGCCGCTTTCCCCTGTCCCTGGAAGGTAGCGACGGTGAGCTGCGGGTGGATGGCGATGATATCGCCCTGCTGCGCCACCCCGCGATAGAGGATACGCCCTGGTCGGATTTCAATGTGGATATGGTGTTGGAGTGTACCGGCGCTTTTACCGATCGCAGCACAGCAGAGAAGCATCTGGCCAGTGGTGCCCGGCGGGTCCTGTTTTCCCAGCCGGCACAACAGGATGTGGATGCCACCATCGTCTTCGGCATCAACCACGACACTCTGCGGCCAGAGCACAGGATTGTGTCCAGTGCCTCCTGTACCACCAATGGCATCGTGCCGGTCATCCAGGCCTTGGACGATGCAGTGGGGATTGACAGTGGTACCATCACCACCATCCACTCTGCGATGAACGATCAGCCGGTGCTGGACGCCTACCACCACACCGATTTGCGCAAAACGCGGGCCGCTTCGCAGTCCATTATTCCGGTAGATACGGCCCTGGCGCTGGGTGTGGAGCGCATTCTGCCGCAAATGGCGGGGCGCTTCACGGCGCAGGCGTTGCGGGTGCCGACGCTCAATGTATCGGCGCTGGATCTCACGGTTGTGGTGCGCCGCGATACCGGTGTGAATGCGATCAATGCTGCGCTGCGCGAGGCGGCCCAGTCCCGGTTCAATGGTGTGCTGGGCTTTACCACAGAGCCGCTGGCGTCCTGCGATTTTAATCACGACCCCCGTTCCAGCATCGTCGATGCCAACCAGACCCGGGTCAGCGGCAAGCGCCTGGTGAAAGTACTGACCTGGTTCGATAACGAGTGGGGGTATGCCAACCGGATGCTGGATGTGGCGGCCTATTGGGGCCAACTGAAGTAACTCGCGACTAGATAGTGCCCGTCCGGAAACGGGTGTATTTACTGTAGGGTCGAATTCATTCGACCACAGCCGATCACCGACCCTTTGATTGGTTGGAATAAATTCCAACCAATCAAAGGGATGCACACTAGATAGAGGAAGTTTGCATATGAGCCTGCAAGTCACACTGATGAGCGACCTGGAACTGGCCGGTAAGCGCGTCCTGATACGCGAAGATCTCAACGTGCCGATCAAAAATGGCAAGGTGAGCAGTGACGCCCGTATTCGCGCAGCCCTGCCTACCATCCAGCGGGCTGTCGCCGCCGGCGCCAGAGTCCTGTTGATGTCGCACCTGGGCCGCCCCACGGAAGGGGAGTACGAGCCGGAGTTTTCCCTGGCGCCAGTGGCGGAGCACCTGTCGGAGCTGCTGGATCAGCCGGTCAAGCTGGTGAGCGAGTGGCGCGATGGTGTGGAGCTGGTCGCCGGCGAGGTGGCCCTGCTCGAGAACGTGCGTTTTAACCCGGGTGAAAAGCGAGACGATGAAACGCTGGCTCGCACCTATGCGTCGCTCTGCGACGTGTTTGTGATGGATGCATTTGGCACCGCCCACCGCGCCCAGGCCTCCACTCACGGTGTGGCAAAATTTGCCCCCGAAGCCTGCGCCGGCCCGCTGCTGGCCGGCGAGCTGAATGCGCTGGAACAGGCCTTGCTCAACCCGGCGCGCCCGATGGTGGCGATTGTCGGTGGCTCCAAGGTCTCGACCAAATTGACTGTGCTTGAAACCCTGGCTGACAAGGTCGATCAGCTGGTAGTTGGCGGCGGGATCGCCAACACCTTCCTGGCGGCCAGTGGCAAGCCGGTGGGAAAATCGCTGTGCGAGCACGACCTCGTCCCGTCCGCCGGGGCCCTGATGAAGAAAACCGAGATTCCCCTGCCCGCTGATGTGGTCACGGGTCTGGAATTTTCCGAGTCTGCCGAGGCAGAGTTGAAAAGTGCTGACGATGTAACCGACGACGATATGATCTTTGATATCGGCCCGGAGGCATCGGCAGAAATTGCCGCGATATTGCAATCGGCAGGTACCATTCTGTGGAATGGGCCGGTGGGTGTTTTCGAATTTGAACAATTTTCCGAAGGCACGGCAGCGCTGGCACAGGCCATCGCCGAAAGCGCCGCATTTTCCCTGGCCGGTGGCGGCGACACCCTGGCTGCGATTGACAAATTCGGGATCGCCGATAAGGTTTCCTATATCTCTACCGGCGGCGGTGCTTTCCTGGAATATGTGGAAGGCAAGACCCTGCCGGCTGTCGCCGTGCTGGAACAGCGGGCGCGCGAAGGCTGAATCGGCCCAAACATCCAAAATCAGAGGTAACAACATATGGCATTAATCAGCTTGCGACAATTGCTGGATCACGCCGCAGAGCATAGTTATGGCGTCCCGGCGTTTAACGTCAATAACCTGGAGCAGACCCGGGCCATCATGGAGGCGGCAGATGCCACCAATTCCCCGGTGATCATGCAGGCCAGCGCCGGTGCCCGCAAATACGCCGGCGCGCCTTTTCTGCGACATCTGATTTTGGCGGCGATTGAAGAATTCCCCCATATCCCCGTGGTGATGCACCAGGATCACGGCGTGTCCCCCGCGGTCTGCCAGCGCTCGATTCAGCTGGGCTTCAGCTCGGTGATGATGGACGGCTCGCTGGGCACCGATGGCAAGACCCCGATGGACTACGACTACAATGTCGCGGTGACCCGCCAGGCGGTCGATATGGCCCACGCCTGCGGGGTGTCCGTAGAGGGGGAGCTGGGTTGTCTGGGCTCGCTGGAAACTGGCCAGGCTGGCGAAGAAGACGGTAGCGGCGCTGAGGGCACACTCAGCCACGATCAGATGCTGACTGATCCGGAAGAAGCGGCTGATTTTGTCGCCGCCACTGACGTGGACGCGCTGGCAATTGCCTGCGGTACCAGCCACGGTGCCTACAAATTCTCGCGTCCGCCCACCGGCGACATTCTGGCCATTGATCGCATCAAGGAAATCCACGCGCGCATTCCCAGTACGCACCTGGTTATGCACGGTTCGTCTTCAGTGCCGCAGGACTGGCTGGCAGTGATCAACGAATTCGGTGGTGAGATTCCGGAGACCTACGGGGTACCGGTAGAACAGATTCAAGAGGGCATTCGCTTTGGCGTGCGTAAAGTGAATATCGACACCGATTTGAGGCTGGCGTCCACCGGTGCTGTGCGACGATTTCTTGCACAGAACCCGAGCGAATTTGACCCGCGAAAATTTCTGATCGCCAGCACCGAAGCGATGAAGGACATTTGTCGCGATCGTTTTGAAGCCTTCGGTTGTTCAGGTAATGCCGATAAAATCCGGGTGCGCTCGCTGATTGCGATGCAGGAAGCCTACGACAGCGGAAGTCTGAAGCCGCAGATCAAATAGCAGCCACACGTAGCTACAATGATCAGGGCCCCTCAAACGCAGGCGGACTGCTGCGCCCGTGACCCGTGCTGTCGCAATCGCGGTTGTCGCAATCAAAGTCATTCCCGCGCAGGCGGTGGTCCGGCATACCGGAATCCGAACAGTGTCGCACGCAACTGGCCACGTGTGGCGGCCAGCCATCCCCGGGGGAGCGCGCCCTGACTCCCGAGCTACTGAATCAACTGCGCCGGGAACTGGCGCCGTTTACAGACAATGCGCCCGCGACGAGGGAGTCCGCAGCGCTGCTTGAGTACCTGCGCTTCTACCACCTCGATTTTTCCAGCCCAATCGGGCTGCAACACCGCATCGGTGCAGTTTCCAGCGGTGCGTTCAACCTTGCAGTGCAGTACTGGTCGCAACCCGGCGCCACGCACAACCTGGTTTTGTTGCACGGCTACTTTGATCACGTGGGCCTGTTCGGCAAACTGGTGCAATACGGCTTGTCGCGCAACTGTAATGTACTGGCCTACGATCTGCCGGGCCACGGGTTGTCCAGTGGTGTGCCGGCGGCCATCGATGATTTTGATCACTATGGTGACAGTATCGCGGCGGCACTTGAAGCTGCAAACCTGCCTGCGCTGCCAACCTGGGTGATGGCCCAGAGTACCGGGGCGGCGGCACTGATGAACTTCGCCACCCGTTACCCCTGGCCGTTCAGCGATACGGTTCTGCTCGCACCGTTGTTGCGCCCGGTACGCTGGTGCCAGGTGCGCTTGGCCCACCGCTTGTTGCACCATTTCGTCGATAGCGTGCCACGTCGTTTCGCGGTCAACTCGTCCGATGCGGAATTTCTTGAATTCCTGCGACAGGACCCCCTGCAGCCCCTCCGAATACCGGTGGACTGGGTAGCGGCACTGCGGGACTGGTTGAAGCGGCTTGAACTCGTAGACCTGGGCGTTGGTCCGGCTCTGATCGTGCAGGGCGACGCCGATGGTACAGTGGACTGGCGCTATAACCTGCCACGATGTGGCTTGTTGTTTCCGGGCAGCCGAATTGAGTTGGTGCCAGATGCAGGACATCACCTCGCCAATGAAGCGCAGTTCATGCGGGAACGCTATCTCAAGGCGGTTGACCGCTACATCAATCTGGCAGAATCCTGATCAGTCCACCAGGTGCAGGAAATTTGCCACCCCGTCGAAGAACATCTGCACTGCAATAATCACCAGAATCATCCCCATCAGTCGCTCCATGGCGATCAGGCCCCGGTTGCCCAGCGCGCGCAGCAGCAGTGGCGAGGCCATCAGAAGTACCGCCGAGACAGCCCAGGCGCCGACCAGGGCGACGGTCCAGTCCAGCATACGATTGGGATCGGTATTGACCATCAGCATGGCGATCGCCAGCGATGAGGGGCCTGCTACCAGGGGAATCGCAAGGGGAACAATAAACGGCTCACCCTCGGGGGTATCGCCCATCAGCCCATAGGGGGAGGGGAAGATCATCCGCACCGCGATCAAAAACAGGATGATGGCACCGGCGATACTGATGGATTCCTGCTGCAAACCCAGCAGGTCCAGCAGGCTGGAACCGAAGAACAGGAAAATCAGCAATACCACCAGAGCAATCAGCAATTCCCGCAGAATCACCCACTGCCTGCGTTTGGCATCGACATCCTTGAGTA
>Ga0115567_10006104_pt1 | contig 11575 bp, 11 predicted proteins | sample COGITO_mtgs_1204_2_FD_88679 | JGI IMG/M metagenome (GOLD analysis project Ga0115567, IMG submission 88679) | Pelagic marine microbial communities from North Sea - COGITO_mtgs_120412 | ecosystem: Environmental > Aquatic > Marine > Epipelagic | place: Germany:Helgoland, sampling site Kabeltonne...
AAAATCGAAGGAAAAACCCTTATCCAGCAAACGCTGTGGCACCACATTTTGTCCGTTCAACAGGAGGCTCTCGCCCATTTCACCAAAAATGGCTTTCACTACAAATCCGGGTAAGGGAAAAATTGTTGGTCGCGAAATGGTTTTGCCAATAGTCTGAGCAAATTGCGCATTATTCACTGCACCAGGCGCGGTAAGGTTGAACACACCTTCGTGACTGCCATCATTCACCAAAAAATTTATTGCCTTGATCACATCATTGATATGTACCCAGGACATGATTTGTTTTCCCGAGCCGATGCGCCCACCGAGGCCAAAATAAAATGGCGGCAGCATTTTTTTCAAGGCCCCGCCATTTTTACCCAGCACAATACCGAGTCGAATCACACACAGGCGAATACCCAGAGTAGTGACAGCACTGGCTGCCTGCTCCCATTCCTCGCAAATATCATGGGTGAATTCCTGCTTATAGGGGGAGTCTTCAGTAAGGGGACTTGCATCATGGGCGCCATACCAACCAATAGCAGAACCGCTGATCATCACTTCAGGGCGAGTTTCCAGACGTTCCAGCAGAGCAAGCAGATGTTCTGTCAGACCGATGCGACTCTGGCGCAAAACCTGTTTACGCTTGTCATTCCAGCGCTTGTCTCCAATGCCCTCACCCCCCAGGTTGATGACTGCGTCAAATATGGTGCTGCTGTCAATGTCGCTGAATTTTCCGACATACAGAACTGAGTCGTTTAAAGTACCGCTGTGCTTTTCCGGATGACGCGTAATGACTACAAGCTCATGACCGGCTCCAACAAGTTGGCCTACAAGCACCTTGCCGATAAAACCTGTACCACCTGTAACTAGATACCTGGCCATAATTTATACCTCTATTCCCCGGGAACGATTCTCCCTCAGCAGTTTGCGCGTACCAGCCATGCACAACCCTGCAATTCAACCTTGTTGCCCACGACAAAGCCCTGCAGCAGTTCGACAGCTTCCTGATAAGCCTGTGCTTTAATTTCTTCAGCTTCTTCCGCCAGGGCATCACCCAGAAACAAGGCATCCATAACAAAACGGGCCGCACTTTCTGCTGTCGCCTGGGAACCACCAAGATTTTGACTCCCCTGCCAGCGAGCAATTTCAATATCCTTGAAGCCTGCCTTAACCAGGATATCGCGCAGGTAGTCCTGATTGCCAAATGCAAAGGGCCCAGGGGCATTAGGCACCGGCGGTGGCAGTTCAACATATTTGGCAGCGATTGCCATTAGTTGTCCAACCCAGGGCTGCTCAGTCGGCGGTCCCCAGCAAACAAAACTGATGCGGCCCTTTTCCTTGAGAAAGGTCTTCATATTCTGGAAAGCGCCATAGGGGTCTTCGAAGAACATAACGCCGAATCGTGAAAACAATACGTCATATTCTGCTTGTGAGCTTGTGGCAGCATCTGCGCAGATAAAATCCACATTCGAATGGCCTGATTTAGACAAACGCTGATTGGCGGTATTTACCAGGGTCTGTGAAAGATCAAGGCCAGTAACATGACCATCGCCAACTTGGCCGGCAATCTGAAATGTTGTGGCTCCAGCACCGCAACCGATATCAATCACGCGTTCGCCAGCCTGGAAACCAGCGTACTCAATAGCAGCGTTACCGACCGGGGCAATCATGCCTTCAAACTGATCCACATAGGTATTCCATTTTTCACCCATGTCACCAGCCCAACTGTCCGACTCCATTTCCTGGGGTAATTTATCTGCCATTTCAATCTCCTCAAGCTGTTAATCCACTTGCTCATATTCTTCCGCAAACTGCTGAGGAAGGCCAGAGAGTTCATCACCGAAAACACTATATTTGCTAGATAACAAGAATCAATTTCAGATAGCGACAAGCACTAGTAAGCCAGAGTCAATTTTCCAGGCAGGAAAATCGAAAAAGCTGGTGCCTGTAATTGTTTCACCGAAAGGTGAGCAAAAAAAAAGGCAGGTGATCACCTGCCTTTTTTTATTCAATCGTAACTATTATTCAGGCGTTTTAGCCTGAGGAGAAATAAGCGTTGGGAACGGAGAAATATTGTCTCCCTTGCTGATTTTGCTGACCCCTTCTTTCTCAACTTCGTCGATACGAATAATCGCTTGCATAGGAATGAAACTTCGTTTGACGCCCATGAATTCAGCTTTGAGTTTTTCTTCACCGGGATCCACTACAAGTTGCGAGCGTTCGCCAAAGATATAATCTTCTATTTCAATAAATCCATAGAGGTCACTCTGGTAAACCTGTTTGGCAAACACTTCATATACCTCTCCTTTATTTAGAAAGGAGACTTTATAGATTTCCCTGGGTTCTTTGCTGGAACTGGTCATTATTTATTCCGATTGCTGTGATAACAGAAGTTAATATCAGGCTTTATACACCGATTTCAAGGGTTATTCTTCAACTGTTTCTTATTAGATAAAGCATTGAGCATTTCCTCAGGCGCTACTTTTAGTAATTTCGCGGTTGAAACCGCTCCTACACCAGGAAAGCGCACCTTTGCAGGAGGCACTTCAGGTCGGATAAGGGCGCAGCCCGTCATCCGACAAAATGCTCAGGATGTCAGTTTTTCGCGCCTGAAACCGCACCTGCAAAGGGCAAGGAATCCATCTGGGAGAGGCATTAATTCCAAAAAATCCGATCCTGGCCCATGAGTTGTAGTGTGAAGGCTGGACAGGCGTTATAATCCGCCCTCTTTTTTTCGGGTTTTACCCGGGCTGCATTACTAAAGCTGCAGACTCAACACTGAAAGACTTATGACCAAAAAAGTATTCATCAAAACCCATGGCTGCCAGATGAACGAATACGACTCTTCTCGTATGTTCGACCTGTTGCATGAAAGCCGCGATATGGAGCGCGTTAACACTGCCGAGGAAGCCGACCTGCTTCTTCTAAACACCTGTTCTATAAGGGAAAAAGCTCAAGAAAAAGTATTCCATCAACTGGGACGCTGGCGTGAACTGAAAAAAGTAAAACCTGATATGAAAATTGCTGTGGGTGGCTGTGTAGCCAGCCAGGAAGGCGATATGATTGGCAAGCGCGCGCCCTATGTGGATGTCATTTTTGGTCCGCAAACCCTGCATAGGCTTCCGGAACTACTGGACGCCTCAGGCGGAAAAAAACCGGTCGTTGATATCAGTTTTCCGGAAATTGAGAAATTTGATCGTCTCCCGGAACCCACTGTGTCCGAATCCCAGGCCTTCCTGACCATCCAGGAAGGCTGCAGTAAATACTGTTCATTTTGCGTGGTGCCCTATACCCGTGGCGAAGAAGTCAGCCGCCCCCTGGATGATATTCTCGCAGAAGCTGTTCATCTGGCTGACCAGGGAGTACGGGAAGTGAATCTGCTGGGCCAGAACGTTAATGCTTATCGCGGCTTGAGCCATGATGGTGAAATCATCGACATGGCAACCCTGGTTACCTATATTGCGGCCATTGATGGCATTGATCGTATCCGTTACACCACCTCTCACCCGGTGGAATTTAATCAGAACCTGATTGATACCTATGACAGTGTTCCGGAACTGGTCAGCCATCTGCATCTGCCGGTCCAACATGGCTCAGATCGAATTCTGGCATTGATGAAGCGCAATCACACGGTGCTGGAATACAAATCAATCATCAGGAAATTACGCGCAATCCGCCCCAATATCAGTATTTCATCAGATTTCATCATCGGTTTTCCCGGTGAAACTGAAAAGGATTTCGAAGATACCATGAACCTGATCGCTGAGATTGGTTTCGACCACAGCTTCAGTTTTATCTATAGCGCTCGCCCGGGGACACCAGCGGCTGAACTCTCTGATGACACGCCAATGGAAGTGAAAAAGCAGCGCCTGAATATTTTGCAGACGCGGATATTACAGCATGCCGCTACTATCAGTGAAGCCATGGTGGGCACCATTGAGCCGGTACTGATCACCGGGGTTTCCAAGAAGGATCCAGGTGAGCTTCAAGGCCGCACAGAAAATAACCGGGTGGTAAATTTCAGAGCGGAATCAAATGACATAATTGGCCAAATAGTGGATTTGAAAATAGCCTCTGCCCTGCCAAATTCCCTGCGTGGTGAGATGGTCTGAGCAATGCTTACATAACTCACTGTTTATTAATGAGTTATTCGCGATAAAACACTGAGTTCACCTTGAAAAATTAATACCAATCTTGCCTTTAATTGGTATACTGAGCTCAACTTAAATGCCCCCGGAGGCACGTTTTTTCACTACATGGCTAGCCAATCCCTTTCCCAGCGCCTGGTGCTGGAACCTGAAAATCCCCAACGTCTTGCTAACCTATGCGGACGCCTGAACGAACACCTGAAACAGATTGAAAGGCGTCTGCTGGTCAAAATCCAGAACAGGGGCAATGAATTCATGGTGATCGGTGCGCCTGACGCTGTAAAAAATAGCGCTAGAATCATCCACAAGTTGTACGATATGACCCAGGACACACAAGACCTGGCACCGGATACTATTCACATAACAATCCAGGAAGGCATCAATAACGCCGGACAAGCATCTATACAAAAAGATGTGGAAAAAAGTATGGAAGAAAGCATGGAAAAAAACATGAACAAGCCCCCCGCGGCCGAAGAGCATGGCGCGATCGAAGAAAGTGAAGAAAATAATGCTGCCAATAATGACTATTTATTATTACGAACCCCAAAAGCCTCTATCAAACCCAGGGGGCTTAACCAGAACAATTATGTAAGAGCCATTACCCGCCATGATATCAATTTCGGCATTGGTCCTGCGGGTACAGGTAAGACCTATCTGGCAGTTGCTTGCGCAGTGGAAGCCTTGATCAAGGAAGAGGTCAGCCGCATACTGCTGGTGCGCCCCGCGGTAGAGGCCGGCGAAAAGCTCGGTTTCCTGCCAGGTGATTTAAGTCAAAAAGTAGATCCCTATCTGCGCCCTTTATACGATGCCTTATATGAAATGCTTGGCTTTGAACGTGTTGGCCGATTGATTGAGAAAAATGTTATTGATGTGGCTACCCTTGCCTACATGCGTGGACGCACTTTAAACAATGCCTTTATTATTCTTGATGAAAGCCAAAACACCACAACCTCACAAATGAAAATGTTCCTGACCCGTATCGGCTTTGGTTCTACTGCCGTAATAACCGGAGACGTCACCCAGATTGACCTGCCTAAAGGTGTGGGCAGCGGACTGGTACAAGCCAGTAAAATTCTGGAAAACGTCGAAGACGTAAGTTTTACTTATTACCTGTCCAGAGACGTTGTACGTCATCCCATCGTACAGAAAGTCGTGGAGGCTTATGATGACTATGACAAGCAATCCATTACCGAACTCAAGTCTGAATCAAATGCCAACAATAGCGCTAAAAATAAAATGGAAAACGATCGTTTAAATGAACGTGACCATTGAGTTGATGAACGCCAGCTCGGATTCCAGTCTTCCTGCACTAAAGGATTTTCAGCGTTGGACTGACACTACTATGGGCGCTCTGTCAAAATTCAACGACCAGACTTTGCCGGATAGCACCGAATTAAGCATTCGTGTCATAGATGAAGATGAATCAGCCGACCTTAATGCTAACTATCGACAAAAACAGGGAGCTACCAATATCCTGTCCTTTCCCTATAGCGGAATCCAGGGTACAGATATTAACCTGCTCGGCGATCTCGCAATATGTGCGCCACTGGTTAGAAAGGAAGCCGCTGAACAGGACAAAACTCTGGATGCCCATTGGGCACACCTGATAGTCCATGGTGTGTTGCATCTGAATGGCTTCGACCACGAGGAAGACACTGCGGCAAAAGAAATGGAAACATTGGAAACAACTATTCTGAAAACATTGGGTTACAAAAATCCCTACCAGGAATTAACAGGCAATGAGTGACGGTCAATCTGACAGCGATTCGGGAAGTTTGTCCTGGATCGGTAAACTAAGCAATATATTTACAGACTCGGTAGATGACACCAAGAGCCTGGTCAAGTTTCTGCGCAAGGCTGAACAAAACAATGTCATTGATGCAGATGGCTTAAGCATCATAGAAGGTGCCTTGCAGGTTACTGACATGCAGGTTCGGGAAATCATGATTCCCCGCTCCCAGGTGGCAACCATCGATATCACCGACTCTCCCGATGAAATCATTCCCAAAGTTATCGAAGCCGGACACTCCCGCTTTCCCGTAATAGGAGAAAGCAAGGACGACGTGGTGGGCATTCTGCTCGCCAAAGACCTTCTGGAGCTGGTGTTAATTGCAGATCAGCGAAAATTTAATTTGAAGGATGTGCTGCGCCCTGCCATTTTTGTCCCTGAGTCCAAGCGTCTGAATATATTACTCAAGGAGTTCAGGGAAAACAGAAACCACATGGCCATCGTGATCGACGAATATGGCGGTCTGGGCGGCGTTGTCACTATCGAAGATGTACTCGAACAGATAGTGGGCGAAATCGAAGACGAATTTGATGTGGACGAAGAGGATTACATCAAGGTCTATGACAAGGACAGTTATACGGTCAAGGCACTGACTCCAATCGAGGATTTCAACGCTTTCTTCCACAGCAATCTGCCTGACAATGACTTTGATACGATTGGCGGCCTGGTGGTAAACCAGTTCCGCCACATTCCCGGAAGAGACGAGTCTGTCGGCATTTGGCCATACCTGTTCAGAGTGCTCAGTGCTGATAATCGACAGATACGCCTGTTGCAGGTCACCACCATTTTCGCTGCCAGTCATCCCGGGTAGCACTGATGACCAAGGCAAGCAGTGAGCTTAGCGCGCCAGGCCCGGAATTCCGGCCGGGCATCTTCACCCGATGCTTTATTGCCCTTCTGGGGGGTGCCACCGGCCCCCTCGCCTTTAGCCCCAATAATATGTGGTTGCTCGGATTCGTATCAGTAATGGGGCTGTATATAGCATTGAAATATGCGACACCACGACAGGGCGCTATCACGGGCTGGTTCTTTGGCCTGGGTTTTTTTGGTCTGGGTGCTTCCTGGGTCTTTGTCAGTATTAATGTCTACGGCAATGCCAGCGAATTTCTGGCAGGTTTGCTGACCTTATTTTTTGTCGCCGGCCTGGCGCTACTTTTTGCTCTTCAGGGCTGGCTAAGCCAACGTTTTTTTAATTGCTCGTTTTATATTTTCAGCTTCGCAGCATTATGGGTTCTGGGTGAATGGACCCGCAGCTGGTTCCTGACCGGCTTTCCCTGGCTTTATCTTGGCTATCCTCATACCCAGTCCAGCTTCGCAGGCATAGCCCCTTTGTTCGGTGTATTTGGTATCAGTCTGATTGTCGCGCTTTCAGGGGCAGGGTTTGGTGAGATGGTTCTCATCTGGAATCGGCATACTGAAAGAAAAGCCTTTAATGTTGCCCGCTCCCTTATTCCCACCGCACTGTTTTTTCTCTGGATTTTTGCCAATCTCAGCGGGAAGATTAGCTGGGTAGATCCTGTTGAAGACGCCGTCATCAAGGTAGGCCTGGTGCAGGCCAATATTGAACAGGGGCAGAAGTTTGATAATGCATTCATCCAGCAGAACCTGGATCACTATGACGCTCTAAGCACTTCCCTGTGGCAGGCCGATGTCATTGTCTGGCCGGAAACCGCGATACCGCTGGTCGCTGGCAGGGCTGGCCCTACACTTGACTATTTTTCTGCCAAAGCCAGTCGCAATGAGGCGACTTTGATCACCGGGATTTTTGGCGAGTCAGATGCTGGACTGCATAATAGTATTACCAGTATTGGCAATGGTGAGGGTATCTACCACAAACAAAAACTGGTGCCATTTGGTGAATATGTCCCAATGCGCGCAGTGCTGTCTACATTGCTACAAATTTTTAATCTGCCTATGTCCTCTTTGGAAAAAGGTCCTTCCGATCAAGGCTTACTGACTGCCGGGCAATATTCCGTTTCTCCCTATATTTGTTATGAAGTGGTTTATCCGGATTTTGTTCGACAGAGAGCCAAGGACGCAGATTTTCTTGTCACCATCAGCAATGACACCTGGTTTGGGGCATCCTGGGGGCCGCTGCAGCATCTTGAAATGGCGGCCATGCGAGCCCTGGAAAATGGTCGTTACATGGTACGCGCCACTAATAACGGCGTTTCCGCCATCATCAATGAAAAGGGTGAGATTCTGGCGCGTACCGAGCAGTTTCAAGCAGAAGTTCTGCTTGGCGAGGTGCAGGTGTTTAGTGGGCGCACTCCGTTTTCCTACTGGGGTTCCTGGCCGATATTGTTACTTTGTGCCGCCCTTCTGTGTTTCGTGCATCTGTCACCTGAACCGGCATTGAAGTTGCTTGAGCGCATACGCAACAGGTAAGTGTCTTTAAAGTCTCTTTGCTAATAGCGACATACCCTCAATTCAGCGAGCCTATGCTTTAATGAATTAATACATTTTCTTGAGAAACTTTTTATTCCACTTATAAACACTGCAATGTACCAAGGTAAAAAACCTGTTCATCATTTAAGTTCTCCGGAAAACTAACTGTACACTCTGTACTATTTTTTCTCACTAGAAGCTCTTCTTCATTTGCATCAATTTCAGCCTGAAAGAAACCATTACTGTCTGTTAATGCCAGGCCTTCAGCGTTGGTAAGTAGCGCATTTTGCAAAGGGTTGCCTTGTGAATCAGTGATCATCTATTTGTCGCACAAATAATTCGTGTATGTACCTGCCTTTCATTTTTATCGCCAACTCTCTGAAAAGTGCCGGATTGCAAAAACCTTAAAAGCTTCGACTGCAGGCTTATATCCATTTCACATATTTCATCCAGAAATAATGTACCTCCCTCTGCCATTTCTACAGCACCAACACGATCATTTACCGCCCCACTAAATGCCCCTTTCACATGGCCAAAAAACTCGGATTCAAAGATGTCTTTTGGTATGGCAGCGCAATTCAGTGCGATAAAAGCTTTGTCTGCTTTATTACTCGCATCATGAATTGCCTGCGCGCATAATTCCTTGCCTGTTCCACTTTCTCCAGTAATAAATACACTAGCGTAGCATGTAGCAGCGCTTTCAATAATCCTGTAAACCAGTTGCATACTTATTGAACTGCCAATAAATCCATGGAACTCATGCCTATCAAATATATTGCTATATGTACTTACAGTATCCAGCAGATCTATATGTTTTTTTGCATTTTCTATAGTTACTTTGAGCCTCTGTTTAGAACAAGGTTTTTCCAGAAAATCAAAGCTACCTAATGCCATCGCTTTGGTTGAATTTTCCAGAGACCCATGTGAGGTTAGTATAATAGTAAGCACAGGTATTGATTTATTTTTCACCTCTTCAAGGATGCTCAGGCCATTAATATCAGGTAACTCAATATCCAGTAAAAGAATCTCTGGTGGGCTTTCATTCAAGGCATTTATAGCTTCCAGCCCCTCATGAAAGATACGTGTGCTATAGCCAAGATCCTCAAGATAAGTTTTATACAAATTTGCAGTTGCCGGGCTGTCCTCAACTATAAATATTTCGGCAGAACGCATTCACAGACTCCAGGTAGATATATGGTACAAATTTCGTTCGTAATTTATAAAAATATACAAAATAATATTGTGTTCTGTTATACATTATTAACAATTCAGGATTTATTCCTATAGACCGATAAGATTGGCATAGATGCTAATGCTTATCACCGACAGTATGCATGACAGTGCAATAGATGTAGCGGCCAGATCTTCACAGCAGCGATAGCGAATGGAAAATACGTACACGGAAATCCCCACAGGCATACAGGATAACAACACCGCTGTCTGCGCCCACAATGGGTCTATGGCAAAAACCAGCGTAGTAAAAAACCACACCAGCCCAGGCAATACCAGGAGTTTCATTCCAGTAATCACCAACGCCATGGGGATTCCACCACGAATTCGATAACGGTTCATACCCGCGCCCAAAGCCATAAGTGCGGCGGGTATCGCGGCGCGGCTTATTAACTCCAATGACTCCAGCAAAGGTTGATAGAGCGAAAGCCCGACAAAATTAACCAGTGCGCCAAGCACCAGACTGCCACTGATAGGGTTTTTTACTACTCCCTTGAACACACTCCACACATGCGCACTTATTGCCTTTCCCTCTTCCCGCTTTAATTCCGCAATAATAGTACCAAAGGAAAAAATCAGCAGGTTGTGAATGGTAATTATCATAAATATCGGTACAAAGGCGGCTTCACCGAGCAATTCCAGACAAATCGGAATTCCAAGAATGGTGACATTGGGATAGGCGCACCCCATACCGAAAACACCCAGCCGGGCCTGGCCTGAGCCAAAGTGGAAATAAGCAATGAGGATGCCTGCAATATAGACAATGAAAATGGCCATGTAGTAAGCCCACAACAAATTCCAGTCCAGGTCTTTTGGCAAATCCGCAGTGGCTGTGCCAAAAAAAAGCATGCATGGTATAAAAAAATTGAAGGTGATTTTTTCCAGAGCGCGAACTTCACCGTCACTAACTAATTGACGACGTGCCGAAAGCCAGGCCAGAGTAGCGATAGCCACAATGGGAAACAGTGTTTCAATAATATACATGGTTACAACAGACCAAAAAAAATGCTGGCATCATTAAAGCATGCCAGCATTGTTTTTCGAAACTGAACGTCAGGCGCAAGGTTATTTTAAATAATAGGGAGTGCTGTCCTTTAGCGAAGCAAATTGAGGTAAATCATTAAACGCCTTCAACTGCAGATTGCTCTGCTCACCAAAAACAATTTCTCCATCAAGGGAAGTCTTTGCTATTCCGCTGTCCTCATTCATTTGCACCTGCACCAGTGTAAATTCCGGAGAATAGTTGTTAGGTGTATTCCATAAATAGGGATTACGGGTTTTCAGACCCGGAGTCACCAAAAAATACATTTCCTGGCCACCTTCCATATCCTTCTTCCAGGCATATTTAATTCGATAACCTGTTGCAGCTGCAGAAAACAAATACCCCCTGGTCTCCTGCTGTTCAACTTTTGCAAGAAAGCCTTCAAGATCATTATTTTTCTGATACTCCCTGTAAGCCTTTTCTACTTCTGCCCGCTCTTCAACCGAGGACCAATCGATCAATGACAACCTTACTTCAGTATCGTTTTCATATTTTACGTCCATTGCACTACCGGACAGAGAAAGCATTGCAGCTGCATGTAATTGTGCCGACAACGCAACCAGCAAGATAATACCTGCCAAACTTTTAGCGGCTGACAGTGAATTGCTTAGAAACTTCATTCTATAAACCTCCTTAAGTTATGTAAGTTATGTAAGTTTTTTACCGCATGATGAGAAACAGCATCTGTTCCCCTCTTTTCACATTCAAGGCAATAGTGCCCGTATTTTCTTCCAGTATTTCGAGTAGCTGCGCGCGGGAGCTAACCACTTGCCGATTGATAGCAGTGATAATGTCACCGCTTTGGAGGCCATTGCGCAGCGCCCTGCTGCCTTGGACAACATTGTTTACCAGCACCCCTTGCACTTCACCATAGTCATCGTGATCAGTCGGAATATTGCTTAATTCTGCCCCTTCCAATACCGATGAGGAATCTGCGGAGACACCGGATTCAGCCAAGACAGGTGCATTACCAATTCTTACCTGGTAATCATGACG
>Ga0115567_10006105_pt1 | contig 11573 bp, 14 predicted proteins | sample COGITO_mtgs_1204_2_FD_88679 | JGI IMG/M metagenome (GOLD analysis project Ga0115567, IMG submission 88679) | Pelagic marine microbial communities from North Sea - COGITO_mtgs_120412 | ecosystem: Environmental > Aquatic > Marine > Epipelagic | place: Germany:Helgoland, sampling site Kabeltonne...
GACGGACTCGAGCACCCCGCCGTCGACGAGGGAGGTGACCTTCCTGTGCTGCCGCCCGAAGAAGGCGTCCTGGTACTGCTGCATCTTGATGGCGTCCACCAGCCGCTCGTGCTCGCGGCGCACGCCCTCCAGCGCCAGGTACCCCTCCTCTCGCCGCTTCAGCAGCACCTGCGCCCGCCCGCCCCACACCGTGAGCGGCGGCGCGCGCTGCAGGAGGCGGCGCACGCGCGCTGGGGCGACACCGGCTGGAGGCGCAGGAGCTCCTCGTACTTGCGCTGCAGCGCAAACTCGGCCTCGGCGGCCGCCTCGAGGCGCCCGCGCGTCTCGAGCGCGCGCGCCTCCAGCTCCGCCGCGCCCTCCTCCAGCGCTTCGTACTCCTCCTCCGCCGCAGCCACCGGTTCCTCCAGCGGAGCCACCCGCCGCCGCGCCTCCGCCGCCCGCACCCGCTCCACCTCCACCTGCTCCTTGGCGCGCCGCCCGCGCGCCCGCCCCCGCTCCGCGTCTCGCATCGCCACCAGCGCCTGGTCCGCCATCCGACCCGCGTACGCGTGTGCCTCCCGCGCCTCCAGCTGCGCCGCCTCCAGGCTGTCCTGCAGCTCCCGCGTGCGCGCGACCGCCGCGTCCACGTCCGCCTGCCGCGCCGCAACCACCTCCTCCTGCAGCGCCAGCGTTGCCTCGGCCTCGGCCTCGGCCTCCGCGCACTGCGCCACCTCCCCGTGGAGCTCGTCCATCATCTGTGTGAGCTCCCTCACGGCCGCGAGCTTCTTGCCCAGCTTGGTCCCTTCGATCAGGTGCGCGGCGGTCGCCACCTCGAGCGCGGCGCGCTTCTCTCGGAGCGCAACCTCGCCCTCCTGCAGCTCGCGCTCGAGCTCCCTGAGGCGCTCCTCGCTCTCCCCATGCAGCCCTTGCCGACGCATTGACGGACGCGATTTCGGCATCGCGCTGTCATCGCCTCCGGGCGCGTTCCGTCCCGCGGGGCCCGGGCCCGCAGACGACCGCCCCGCCGTTGCGGCCAGCGGCGACGCCGAGGAAGGCTCCACGAGCGCTGGGGAGCCGGGAGCGGCTATCACGGCGCGAGTAGGCGTTGCCACGGGCGGAAGCACCGTCGCATTCATATTCAGGTCCCTCCTTGCGCTCGCGCACGCGCCCCCGCCATCATCGCGATGTGGTTCAGGCCGTTGGGAACAACGTGAGACTAGGTGCTTTACACTTGGATCCTCAGAACTTCTTTGCTTGTGAGGATCCAAGTCGGGTCCTCACCGCAGGCAGGCCGACTGAATCACAGTCGACGGCTCCCTGAGAGGTAGACGACGCGTGGAGGCTCGCACGATGGCGCGGGCGTGGTTCGTCGGTCTGTTACTCACCACGCTGGTCGGGTGCACTGCTGGGTTTCTGCTTCCGCAGCCTGCATTCCTTGGCCGGAGCGCACTGTCCAGGCAGCCAGTGCGGCGCGTTGCCGCATCTTCGAGGGCATCGCTTGGTGACAAGTCAACTGCTCTGGACGTGGTCGAGTGGTTCCAGCCTGACCTCTCAGGAAAGACATGTCTCCTCACGGGGGGAAATTGTGGGATCGGACTCGAGGCTGCCAAGGCACTCGCGTCGCGCGGCTGCCGCGTTGTCCTTACCTCGCGAGATGTCCCGGGCACAGAGGTGCAGATACTCAATGAGATACGCACGAAGGGGCTGGGCGGCTACGCGGTGCCCGATGCGGACGTGCGTGTGGTCGAACTGGACCTCTCGGACTTCGCGTCAATCGAGCGCTGCGCCGCGGCGTTCTCCGCGGAGGAGGCGCGCCTCGACTTCCTCGTCCTGAACGCAGGCGTCGGCGGCGTCGCACGCAAATACACCAAGGAGGGCTTCGAGTGGCAAATGGGTGTGAACCACTTCGGCCACTTCCGCCTTGTGCAGCTTTTGCTCCCCTCCATGCTGAAACAGGCCTTCAAGAGCCGCGTCGTCACGCTCTCCTCCACCGCGCACTTCAGCGGAAGCATCGACCCCGCGGACCTGAGCTGCGCGCGCACCAAGCTCCTCGGCTACGGTTCGTACGCGCACAGCAAGCTCGCGAACCTGCTCTTTGCGCGAGGGCTCGACGCGCGCCTCCGCGAGGCGGGGGCCTCCAACGTCGTGTGCTCCGCCCTCCACCCAGGCGTCATCCGCACGGTCGGGTCGCTCGACCCCCCCCCGCTCTCCATCGCCATGCCGCGTCCCCGCGCACTCTGCGCCGCGCCGGCAGCTTCCCGCGCCCGAGGCGGAAGGCCGGCGCCCATGACCGCGCCGCTCTGGCCCGCGGCAGGGCATCTGGCGGCACGCGCCGTGGCTCCTCCGCGCGACGCTCGTCGAGGCCATCCTCGACAAAGACGTTCTCCAGGGCGCTGCCACTACTGTCCCCGCCCCGCCCACCTCCCCCCCCGCGCCTCCCGCCCGCTTGCTGGCGTCTGCGCCCCTCACCAGAGGGGCCCAAACCCAACCCCCCACCGCCTTCGCTTTCGCGCAGGTGTTCGCGTGCCTGGCGCCCGAGCTCGGGGACGTGGCGCGCGGCGGAGGCGCCTACCTCGCTGACTGTGCCCTCGCGGAGTCCAGCGCCGCCGCCAACGTGCCCCCCGCCGCTCCCTCCGATGCCCCCCCCCCCCCCCACCCCCCCCCCCCCCCCCCCCCCCCCGGGCCCCCCCCCCCCCCCCCGCCGCCGCCGCGCACGCGCGGGCGGGGCGGCGTGCTCACGCTTCCGCCTCAACGTTGCGGCCCTCCATGGCCAGCAGCTCCGCGATCAGCCTATCGACCTGCGCGGCGTCGACGCCCGACTTGGCCACCGTCTTGTAGAGCTCGTCGCACATCTGCGACGCGCGCGCGCGTGTCGGCGCGCCGCGCGCCGGCGGGGGCGGGGGCGAAAAACAAGGGCGCGGCCGCACCTGCATGACAGTGTCGAAGTCTGTGAGGCGCGAGGCGGACGAGCGCTGCACCGGGACCTGCTTCGTGCCGCCCTCCTTGCTCTTGAGCGTGAGCACGACCCGCGATCTGCCGGGCGGCGCGCCGCGTCAGACCCCGCCAGCCCCGCCACGCGTGTCCATGCCCGCGAGGAAACGGCGAGTCGCATTTGCAGACAGGCAGTCCCCTTTGAGGGAGGCACCCGATCATGTTGTCGCCCTTGACGCGAGTGAGGATGTTGCCGGCGTCGACCGTCTCGCCGTCGATCGCCAGGATCTGGTCGCCCTCCTTGACCAGCCCCTGCGCGAACGCGTGGCTCCCAGGCACCACGCTGACCACCTCGCACGGCGACACCTGCATACAGGCCGCGGGGGTCAGCGACACGCCCCTTGCAGCGCGCGGGCTGCCCGGGTCGCTGCCGTACCCCGATCTGGCCCGAATTGAGCCCGATGCGGATGCCCAGCGTGCCCTTGTCGTTGGTCTGGCGGCACTGCAGCAGCTCCTGCAGCTCCTTGACGTGCTCCCGCACCTGGTCAGTCACCAGCCGCGCCTGCCGGACGCCCCGTCCTCCTCAGTCAGCGCCTTCAGCGCGTTCCCGCCCGGGCAGAAGGACCCTCGTGCCAGCGGCAGCAGGCTCTCGACCCCCCCCTCTCCCCCACCCCTTCCACACTCGGTGCGCCCCTATACAGTCACGCTCATGTGGCCACGGAGGAGCTAGCGAGCGAGATGGAAACAACCTGCTCATCTTCGTCCTTCAGGATGAACGCGTGCGGTGGTGGTGGCGGCACGTGGCGGCGGAGGCGCAGCGAGTAGACCAGACCGTTGCGTGCAGAGTTGAATGTGAGCTCGACGATTGTGTTGCGTTCGCCTACGATCATCTTCTCGACTATCGCCGACTGGTGTGTTGTAACATCGAAGCCATCGATCTCGATGAGGCGGTCTCCAGTGTGCACCTGCTCGGTCACGTCTTTGCCGCTAGCGTCCAGCAGGTCGATACCAGCATAGACAACATGGGCTCCGTGCGGGTGACCTTGCTGCCATGTGAGCCCCACGCCCTGCATCGACCTGTCCAGATCGGGAGCAAACACGATTGGACCGGAGAGCCGCCTGTTGTCCTTGCCAGGCCCGACAGGCTGCCTCAAGTCGGTGCCAGGCCAGCCGCTACCAGTCGACACGCTCCCGTACACCATCACGAAACCAGATCGCTGCGGGGAAAACGATGAAACCGACCCCCTCTTCACGCACGGCAGCCGGGCCGCTCACGCACCCCAGTTCTTCCTCTGCTGATCTGCTGAGGAAGGGTCGGCGTTCAAGACGACAACTTTTTCGAAGACCGCAACCCAAAAGTGTTCCACGGGAGCTGCCAGCGGCGCCGCACGAAATCCCCAGGGAGCGGGGGCAAAAGGGGCGCGCTTGAGGTTTGCTCTCGCCAGCGAACGTGAGAAGTGGTGGGCAGCTGCTGCGCACAACTGTACGGCAGGTTGGAGAAGGATGGGCGCAAAGAGCGATTCCAAGGCTGGGGGCTTCCTCGCGCCCAAGGCCATCGCGAACCGCATCAAGGCCAAGGGCCTGACAAAGTTGCGATGGTACGCCGCCACAAACCGGAGACGATTCAAGGCGTGTTTCACGCCGTGTGCAGCACCGTTCTGACCCTTCAAACGTTTTCTAGCGCCGTGTTGCTGTTCACGCCAGGCGCTTATGCCGGATTGACCCACCGCTCTCGCTGCTCGCGCAGGTATTGCCAGCTGTGCGAGAAGGCGTGCCGCGACGAGAACGGCTACAAATGCCACACTCAGTCGGAGTCTCATCTCCGTCAGGTACCGATCGCTGCCCGCCTGCGGCAACCCCTGGTGCTGCTGTGTCGTGGAGCTGCTAGCCCGAACGCTGCGCAAGCTGCTCTGCGCAGAAGCCGACAGCCCCCACCCTCCTCGCGCGTGCAGGTGCGCGTGTTCTCGGAGAACCCGCAGCAGTTTGTGGAAGTGTACTCCAAGGAGTTCCATGACGCCTATATGGACGTCCTCCGCCGCAAAGGTCTCCCCCTACGCCGCCCTCTGCGCCACGCCGCGCCCCGGTCCGGCGCCAGCTGCCACGACGCGCCCGCGCCAACGCGCCGTGCGGCGCGCCGCGCGCAGGCGAGCATGTGCGGTCGCAGGCACGGTCGCTGTACCACGAGGTGATCGCGGACCGGCACCACATCCACATGAACTCGACGCGCTGGCTGACGCTCACCGAATACGTCGCGTATCTCGGGCGCGAGGGCCTCGCCGAGGTCCGCCGCCGGCTCTCCCAGAGCCCCCACCCCGCACACCGAGCGCCGCGTGCCGCAGGTTGGGGAGCGGGCGCGCGGGGGCCAGCAGGCGCGGGCCTGAAGCGGCGGGGCGGCGTGGTGCAGGTGGACCAGGACGAGGAGGGGAAGTGGTTTGTGCGGTACGTCAATCGCGACCCCGAGGCGGAGGCGCGCAAGGCGGCGCTGGAGAAGAAGGAGAAGATGGACATGGACGACGCGGAGCGCGCGGCGAAGATGGTGGAGAACCAGATCAAGGCGGCGCAGAAGGCCGCCAAGGCGCGCGGGCTGCTCGACAGGCCGGACGCGGCGCCCAAGGAGCTGGTACGCGAGGAGGGCCAGAAACTCTCGCTCGCCATGTCCGTCGCGCCAAAGGCCAAGGAGTCTGCGGTCACGCGGCCGCCGCCAGCGGCAGGCTTCGAAGATGCCGAGGAGGAGGCGACGGTGGGCGGGAAGCGCAAGCTCTCGGCTGTGGAGGAGCTGATGCTGCGGGAGAAGCGCAAGAAGGAGGAGGACGAGCGCGGGCGCAAGGAGGCAGAGGCGACGCAGGACGCCGCGGCGACCACGGATCACTGGCTGCACAAGGGCATTGTCGTGAAGGTGGTGCACAAGAAGCTCGCGGAGGGCAAGTTCTACAAGAAGAAGGGCGTCGTGCGCAGCGTGCAGGACAAGTTCACCGCCGAGGTCAAGATGATCGACTCGGGCACTGTCCTGAGGCTGGACCAGGTCGGCCCGCCGACACGCGCCCCAACCCTCCATTCCCCCTCGCTCCCTGGCCCGCGCTCACCGCGGCGGGCGGGCGCGCAGGAGCACCTCGAGACAGTCATCCCGTCCGCGGGCGGCGAGGTGCTCATTGTAAACGGGCGCTTCCGCGGGGAGGTGGGCGTGCTGCGCGGGATCGAGGAGGACAAGTTCTGCGCCGTGGTGCAGCTCGAGAAGTCCGGGAAGTGCGAGATCCCCTACGAGCACGTCTGCAAGCTGTCGTAGCCCTGCGGGCGGGGGTTTGTGTGAGGAGCGGTGCCGCGCCCGCGGGAGCTGCGCCTTTTGTGTTGATTGTATTCCGAGTAAATTCGTTGTGTGCACAAGCTCGCAAGGAGAGAAACATCCGTTTACTGACAAACAGTCGCAGATCGCAGAGTGAAAAACAGTTTAGAGCAGGGGCCGGGAGACTGCGGTAAAGAATCCGCGTAACCAAAAGTCCCAGGCCCACACCACTAATGGGACGCGAGCACGTGGGCGGTGGGAGCCGGGGCAAAAACCCCGAACCCGCACCGGGCCCGTGCTCGAGATCCAACATTGCGAGCTGGATTTCAGGCCCGCCTCGTGACTACTTGATGTCTCGAGCCAGTCGCGTCCTACGTACCCAGTATCTCAAACACCCAATCCACGTTACGTTGTTTTGCCTGGGCGATTGCTAGACGTTGGTTGAACCGTGAAATCGAAGATCTGCCAGGTGCGCCTAGCACTCTTGAACCGTGACAGCGGTCTCACCGCCGCTTTGGTCTGTCGTGACGGGAACACGTTGGGCTAAGGTTCCATCAGAGAAACTCGGTCCGCTGGTATATCAGCGCAGATCTGATTTCGCGGATTGGCAGCGGCTCTGATTCCGCACTAAGTGCAGGGCCGAACAAGGAGGCTGCAAGAAGTTTCGCAGTCTCGTGACCCACCCGCGCTTGAGTGGTCGTCTTCGTAGTTCGCGCAGCCGGCCTCGCTTGGGAAGCTGAGCGGCCTCCCAGCGCGCACAGCGGGCAGGGAGGTCAGGAGGGATGGTTGATGCTTCATCTCTCGACTCGCTGACAGCCCAATTTGAGTCAACCTCGACTGCTGCCTTCGAGTTTGCTGGCAACATCAATGCGACACAAAGCACGGATGCGGTAGTTATCTCCCGCCCCGATCCGCTGCCGCGTGGCTGTTGAAGAGCTGTGCTCTGTGGCGCCAGTCAGGGCGGCGCCAAAGCACATTTGGTCCGAATTTGTACCGGGCGTGCCCGGGTAGTGAAAGAGCGCGACCGCGGATGCTGACAGGCGATCGGTGCACTCAATGCACTCTCCGCGTCTTTTTCCAACTCGTTTGCACAGCCGCTAAAGGTGCGCGGCCCGACCCGCGCACAAGGGAGCCCTGCAGCGGTGCGCGTTTGCGCTGACAGCGCCCAGCGCGGCAGGCGATGCTCCCCCGCGGATTCACGCCGGGATATACGGGATCTCCCCGCGCCTTCTTCTGGTTCCTGTTCAACGACCCCACCGGCCTCGCTAGCGAGTGCTCGCAGGGCGCGCCAGCACCGGACTCGGCCTGCTCGTACGCGGCAGTGTGTACCCGCCCTCAACCCCCCACCTGCTCACGCCCCCCTCAGCCGCGTGCATTTCTCGGGCCTCTTAGCCTCGTGCTGCTACATCCACAGTTCCTATCGGTCGTCACTGGAGTTGGCATTGTGATCCCGATCATCTCGATGATGTACTGCTGCGGCTTCTGCTGTGCACGCTCGTGCCCTGATCGCTGCGAGTGCTGCTGCAAGCCTTGCAAGCAGCCTGGGTGCGGCGGAACTCGGCCGTCGAAAGAGTACCCGAAGGCGGAACGCACTTGCTGCGCAATAGCTTTCTTCATTTTCTTCCTTCTGATTGCAGTCACAGGCATCATCGGCTTCCTCTCCACGAACCAGATCGGCGCGGACATGCAGGACGTGATCACGGGGATGCTCGACACCACGACGTTCCCGGACCAGTTCTCGAAGCAGCTCAATTCTTCGTTCGATCAGGTCGAGGCCGCGAGCAAAACGCTCGTCACGAGCGCCAACTCCCGGCTCTCGGGGCGAGCGACGGTGAAGCAGCGCGTCAAGGACTTGAACGACTCGATCGCGGACCTCGAGGGCAAGTTCGTCGCGCTCCAGCAGCACATCGAGGGCAAGACAAGCGGCGGGGCGCAGAATCCCTGCACGTGGTCTGTCGAGGGGACCGCGGTGGAGTATGACGGGGCGCTCTTCAGGTGGAAGAACGTGACCGGGGGGGGCGTGTGGGGCACAGGCGTCGGCTGCTGCACCGGCAGCAGCACAAGCGGATGCGTCGCGGGATCGCACGCCGTCGGTGTGGGTGGGGGCGCGACGAGCGCCAACTGCAAGCTCGTGAACGTGAGTAACAACCAGGTCGCCTCGGAGACCGCTGTCGCGTGCACGTGCTGCTGTGCGTGCTCGGAGCGCCGCGCGAACCTGGCGGAGACTCTCCGGCACATGCCCAGCACCCACTCCATCGACGAGCTCAACCAGCCCCTCGACATCAGCAGCTTCTCGTCGCAGATCACTGGGGCTAAGGACGAAGTCGGCGTCGCTATCGAGTCCTTTCGGTGCGTCCCGCGGGAACCCTCCCGTGCTCCGGCGATCAGCACGCCACAGTGTACCAGCGCCGCGCATGCATTACCATGGGCCCAACGCCTGCACCGACAGCCATGCTGCATCTGATGCTTGTTGCGGCCGCAGCGGCACGTTCGAAATGCTCTCGGGAGCGCTTGCCCCCGTGCAGAGCGCGATCGGTAACCAGACGATAATCACAGTCGGCGCGCTCGTGGTACGTTCCCCACGATCCAAGTCCGCATGTGCTGCGTGGCGAGCTCCTGTTCTGTGCAAGGCTCCCTGCCTCTTGCGGACTGCGCAAGGTTGGTGAAAAATTCGTGGTGTTTGTGCAGCTCTGGGGCCTCGGATGGGCCGGGCTCGTATTCGGATGCATTGGCTTGATCACAAACAAGAACTGCTGCTGGTGGACGTCGTTCTTCATGTTTTGCCTGTGCATGTTCATCTTCTGGCTTCTCTTTGGCATCTCCAGCATCATCGTCCTCCCATTCGGCGACCTCTGCGACGGGCTCCCGAGGACTGGCGAGGATGCGACGGCCTGGCTGCTGACTTTCGCGACCACGTCAGGCGCGATCGACACAGTAAACAGTGAGCTGCGCAATTTGTACAAGGATTGCCTTGTGCAGAGCCCTGGCTACTCGGGCAACCTCTGGTCCGTGGTCGGCGTGTCAGAGGCCTCCGTGCGCGAACAGTTTGCAAGCTTCAACGTGACGGCGATGATCCCTTCCGACAAGATTGCGACGAACCTCGACACGACGTCCAACACCCTTGCTTTCTCCAATTCGAAGGCGCTCATGAAGAGCATGACAGCTGGACCGCCGGGCCTTGACACGCTGAAAACTCAATTGGAAGCCGTCGTGACGGCTGCTGTGTCGCAACCGGACGTCGATGCTGCGACAGCGTTGTTGGCAGACATTGCCTCCTTCAACACGGAAACAGGCGCCTTGCTGGCAGCAGTAAAATCGCAGGTGGACGTCGTCGAGGCGCGCCAGACCGCGCTGCTGTCAATGACGACGACGTTTGCAAATAACATCACGGGAATGGCCGCCGACGCAGAAAAGTCGATCGATGCGGTGGTCGAAGCGATGATTGCCGCGGGGAATTGCAAGATCCTGAACGATCTGTATGAGGGTGTGAGGGTCCCAACGTGCGACAAGCTGAGCAAGTCGCTCGACGCGATGTGGGTGCTCTTCTTCATCATCAGCATCTTCTGGTACCCGATGTTTTGCATCATCTGCCGCAAGGCGAAGCATTCGATGCAGATGCGTGGGATCGGCGTGGATGATGAGGCTAATGAGGTCGACATTGAGAAGGCTGCAGAAAAGGCTGCCAAGAAGAAAGCAGTGTATGACGCTTCCATGGCAGACCCCAGCAGCCAGGGCGCGACGCCGGGCGGAGGTGGGGGCGGAGGCGATGAGGAGAAGAAGAAGAAGAAGAAGAAGAAGAAGGATAAGGGCGGGGATGGCGGCGGGGCCACAGAAGCGTCGGTGGAACGGAAGAAGGCCGCCAAGTGAAGATCGTGAGGATTGTGAGCGAGTGTGGGGCGGGCCTGCCTGCGCGTCGTAGTTGTGCGCAGCGTGCAGCGAGGCGGGTAACAAATGGGATTATTTTTACGCAGCGCGCATATTTTTTTCACAGATGGTTGCGGCCACCGCGCCGCGCGCCCTCTCCTCATGGAATCACACCGCCGCAGACGCAACCACGTCCTGGCACGCGACCCCGGCTCACATCTCATCGCTCGGCCCTAGATTCTGGAACCGCATCACAGTGTTGCCCTCCTCTGCCTTGCTGATGGCGATCAGCGTGAGGCCGATGGCAAGCAGATTCAGCACCCCGCCCGCAGTGTATGAGCCGGACACCGTCGCAGACCAGCTGAGGAACGGATTCACGATGACCTCACCCAACGAGTTGCGGTCGGCACAGATAGTCCCATCAAAGTACCTGAAATATCCGCCACTGTTTTCCTGGACGATCGGGGCGGGGAGGTTCGAGCACGGCATGTAGCCCTGAATGAACTCGCCATTCGTCGAATACACAATCAGCCAGAAGTCGATGAGTGTGATGGCGATGGCGATGAGCATGACAGACTTGCCGCTCGACAGCATGAACGGCGAGGTGCAGTACTTGAACATGGTGAAGAGGCACGTGAGCACGGACACCGTGCACATGAACGGGCCGAGTCCGAGGAAGAACGCATTGGCCGCCTTCCTACCGATACAGTCCCGGAGCAGCTCACGCGATGCGGCCGCCACCATTTCCTCAGTCCAGTATGTTCCCGTGTCTTCATCCCTGACCCACTTGTTGTCCTGGTCCGTCAGGACCATGCGCATCATGTCGAAGTACACGTCGCGCCTGTCCACGCAGCGGATGCGGTCGTTCGTGAATGGCATCCCGTCCCGGATCTCCCAGTGCGCGTTCGTTGAGATCGGGCGCCCAACCCACGCGCCGCGCGTCCAGTTCGCCGACGCCTGCACCTCGTTGTCCGCGCACTGCACGCCCGGCGGGCACTTGGGAAGATACTTGCACCAGAAGGACGGCGAGGTCTCGAGGAACTCGTTCAGCGGGTAGTCCTGCGCCGGCACGCCCCCGTCAGCGCTCATCACATGCACGGCGGCGCGCACGCGCGCTGGCGGCCGCGTTCGGTGGCGGGGCGGCGGGGCGGGGCGGGGCGGGGCAAACCCGGTCAGGGCGGAAGCCTAGGAACTGGCTGGCGATGAACTTGAGCGACATGGGCCCGCGCGAGTCGCCGTAGCGCGCGTAGTAGTCGTTCTTGGCCGTGGCCCTGTCCACGTCCGTCCAGTCAGGCGCAGACGGCGCGGGGCGCAGCGTCGCTGGACAGGGCGCGGCGCGGCAAGTCAGGGCGCAGACCACTCGTCGAGACCGTTGAGCTGGCGGTGGCCTGAGTAGGCCTCACAGAAGTCCTCCAGGCTCGCATCGTTGATGTGGTTAGCCGAATACCTGCGCGCGCGCAAAGATCGTCAGCGCAGAGTCCTCCCTGCAGCGCACCAGGCCAGCCTCACCTAGACCAAC
>Ga0115567_10006112_pt1 | contig 11563 bp, 6 predicted proteins | sample COGITO_mtgs_1204_2_FD_88679 | JGI IMG/M metagenome (GOLD analysis project Ga0115567, IMG submission 88679) | Pelagic marine microbial communities from North Sea - COGITO_mtgs_120412 | ecosystem: Environmental > Aquatic > Marine > Epipelagic | place: Germany:Helgoland, sampling site Kabeltonne...
GACTCACCGTTTGAACCGGTTTGAACGCCACTCGGTCCCAACACCCGTCGTCCGGTAGCACCGCGTACGCGCACGTCACCGTCATGACCACCACGCAGAGCAAGTACGCGGATTCACGCGGTTTACGCTCCGACCGGGCGGCCACCTGCGCCTTGAGTGCATCGTTCAAACGAAGGCACGTGGCGAAGAGCCACGCGAACGTCACGATGGCTCGGACGTTTCGGAGCGAGTAGACCATCGCGAGGATGATCCACACCGGTACGGTCTGCTCGAGCCAGCGCAGGGCGACTTGTAGGTCGACGCCGAGTGAGCGCGCGTGTGCGTTGGCTTCGGCGTCGTTCGTCGCGGCGTCGGATCCGTCATCGCCGGCGCCGACATTATTAACGTCGACGTTCCACGAGGATGGGATGCCTCCGTCCTCTCCCCCGTCCCCGGCGGTGACTGAAGGGTTCGATGTGCCGGTGAGTGAGTCGAGCTCGCGGTTCATCTCTAGTAGTCGCTCGAGTCTGTTTAGGTCGGCACCCGCGGCGTCCGTCTCGGCTCCGTCGCCCCTCGCCCGTGCGCGCTCGGCTCGAGCGGCGAGGAGGGATTCTAACGATCGGAGCGCGCGGTCGCGTTCGGGGACCGTGCGCGCCCCGTTGGCGGCGCCGGATGTTCCCGCGAAGGCTTCGAGGATGCGCTGGAGCGCGGTCCTCGCCGTCAGGTTACCGATCCCGTCGCCGAGATCCGCGTCGTCGGGATCCGCGCCGGTCCTCGCCCCGGCCGTGCCCACGGCTGTCGGCGCGAGCCTCTCGATGTCCTCGGCTCGAAGCGGTCCTCCTCCCGACGCGTCCGCTCCGGTTCCGGCGTCGGACGTCTCGGCCTGTTGGTCGGACGATGTCCCGGGGGGTGTCCCTGAAATGCGGGTGAGCCCGCCCCGAGGCGACATCCCGCCGTGGCCGCTCATGCTCGCCGGGTGTGGGAGACCCACGACCTTCTCCTCGTCCCAGGAAAGGGAAAAGAATACCTCGTATAAACTCACGCTTATTTTGTTTATTTATTTCCGTATGGGCAATTAGAGTGACGTCGTGTTTTATTTAAGTAACTCACAGGTTAACTGGCAGTCATACAGAATTTGCGAAGATGGGTTTTTCGACGACGTTGACTTTCCAAACAGAAAGCACAGACCCCGGTGGGAGGCGGTGCACAAGAGAGGCGCGCGAGTGGCGAAGGCCGCGCGTCCGGGTCGTGGGTGAACACACGCGAGTGGTGACTGGTGCGCGATCCCCAACCCACACCTCGCGCCCGATGCGTCCCTGAAGGGCCCTTCCACAGGCCGCGGAGACATCATCACCTTTTTCCCCTACTCCGCCCGACTGTTTGTCCTTTTTGAACGTCGCGAGTCGCGACGACCCGTCCCGACGGAGCGTGCTCTTCGTGACGTTCCTCGCGCGCGTCTCGCATCGCGTGTCGAGATACATCCCGACCCGTCGCTCGCGTCGCCATCCTCGATAGCCTTCACGACGCACCCACCTTCGCCAGATTCTCAACGTCCCCCCCCAACGATACTTCCGATCGTTCAACAGACGCAGCGGAGTTGAAGTCGCTTCGAGGGTCAGAGACGGCACGAGTGTCGCGAACGAGACAAGATCGACGCCATGCCCGCCCTCGCCAACGGCGCGAGCAAGACCAACGCTCAGACCGCCGAGCCGCACCAACCCGGCCGCATCCGCCAATGGCTCAACAAAGCCGGCCTCGTCAAGTACTTCGACGGCTTCAACAAAATGACCGAATCTCAGTTTGCGTCGCTCATGATGCAGGACTACCCCAAGCACGGGGTGTCCGACATGGCGGACAAGCAGAAGCTCTTCAGGCTCTTAAAGACGGTCAACGCGCAGGAGAACATCGCGCTTGAGGCTCCCGCCGTGGAACACAAGACGCCGGTCAAAGCGATGAAGACCGCGAACGCCGACGACTTTGCGCCGCTGTTGGTCTCCCCAGCGGATGAGGACCTCCTCTCCGAGGCTGTCGGCCTGGCGGGTGACGTCCTCGCGACTCCCGGTGGCCTACTCGAGCTCCACGGAGGTGCCCACGACGCCGACGATGACCTACTTCGCGACGTCGACATACGTGGAGCATCTGGAGAAGCATCCGGAGACGCGCCCGGAGACGCGCCCGATCCGAATGATCCAAAGACGAAACCGTTCGTCCCGTCCCCGAGCCTCAGCAACAAGTCCAAATCCTCGCCCGTGGACAGGCTCTCCGAGCTCTCGCGGTTCACGGGCGCCGCGGTGGTGGCGTCCGGAGGTGACACCGCGGTGGCCGCGGCCGCGAAGGCTGCCGCGGAGCAGCCGCGCATTCGCGTCGTCGTTCGCAAACGACCGCTGAACAAAAAAGAACTCGCCAAGGAGGAGGAAGACATCGTCACGATGGAACGGGACGTGTCTGAGCCATCGGGCGGCGAAGCGGGAGAGAGTCAGTCGAGGAGTCAGTTGAGCGCCGGGCAGTTGACGCTGTGGGAACCACGGCAGAAGGTTGACCTGACACAGTACACGGAGAAGCACGAGTTTGCCTTTGACGACGTGTACCCGGAGGAAGTGAGTAACGATGAGATTTACACCTCCACGGTGCACCCGCTCATCGGGACCATCTTCAACCGGTGCAAGGTGACCTGCTTCGCGTACGGGCAGACGGGGTCCGGTAAGACGTACACCATGTCCCCGCTGCCCACGCGCGCGGCGGGTGAGATTTTGTGTGAGCTGGCGCAGCCGCGCAACGAGGGCTTGGCGCTGTGGGTGTCGTTTTTCGAGATTTACGGCGGGAAAGTGTACGACTTGCTCAACGGGCGGAAGAAGCTCGTGATTCGCGAAGATGCGAGGCAGCAGATGTGCGTCGTCGGGCTGCAGGAGTTCGAGGTGGACAACGTCACGCTCGTGGAACGGCTCATCGAGCACGGAACCGCCGCGAGGTGCACGGGCAGCACCGGAGCCAACTCTGAATCGTCGCGGTCCCACGCGATTCTCCAGCTCTCGCTGAAACAGCGCGACGGAGTGGACCCGAACGCCGCCAAGATGCCGCCCTCGGTGGCGAGGCAGCTCAAGGCGAAGGAGGGCGCGAACCACACGGCGATCCACGGCAAGTTTTCCTTCATCGACCTCGCCGGGAGCGAAAGAGGCGCGGATACCGACCAGAACGACCGGCAGACGCGACTCGAGGGCGCCGAGATCAACAAGTCGCTGCTCGCGCTGAAGGAGTGCATCCGCGCGCTGGACATGGGATCCAACCACGTGCCCTTCCGCGGCAGCAAGCTCACGGAGGTGCTGCGAGATTCCTTCCTCGGGGATTCCCGGACGGTCATGATCGCCAACATCTCCCCAGCCACCGGTTCCTGCGAGCACACCCTCAACACCCTGCGCTACGCGTACCGGGTCAAGGAACTTCGATCCGAAGGTCAAGGGGGTCCAAAGAAGAACGCGTCGGGGGGCAACGGAACCAAACTCGGCCCCGACGGCATCACGCCCATCGCGCGCGGGGCGTCGATGAACTTCAACGCGGACCTTCAACGATTGGACCTCAACGGCGGCCCCGACTATTCGTCGACGGAGCCCGAGGTTCCGAGGGCCGGGCGCAGACGCCCGCAGAGCGCGGCGCCCGCGTCGCTCCAACGAACCTCCTCCCTCACCCTCGCCGCGTCCGAACGAACCGCGACGCTCGCCGCGCCGAAGGAGGAGAAGCAGATGGACCCGCGGACCCAGGCGTTCGACCCGAAGGCGCACGCCAAAAACCGAGCCGACGCCGCGGCTGCTCGATCCGCCGCAAACGAACAAAAGCGGTTAGCCGCGCTGGAACGTCGGACGCGCGCCGAGGCGGAGAAGGCTGCCAAGGTGGCCGCGAAGATGGCGCGCATGGCTGGCGAGGATGCCGACGCCGCCGCCGCGGAGGTGCTTCGAAAGAGCGGGAACTTTGGATCGGGCGACGTCGCTCCGCCGAGGTCGGCGAATACGACGCCGAGGAAGCAGCGGCCGGGAACGGCGCCGCCGTCGCGCGGGACGCCGAAGAAGAAGGCGCCGCCTTCTTCGCCGGAGCCCGCGCCGGTTCACATCAAGGCGCCGCCCGTCGTGAACCTTCGCGAGGCGTCCGCGTCCGCGGTCGCCGCCGCCAAGGCGACCGCCGCGGAGTCCGGCCGGGGTCCGCCGGTTGACATGGCCGAGATGGTCAAGGCGCACGACGAGCTCATCAACGTCATTTTGGAGGAGGAGGAAGAAGTCATAGCCGCGCACCGGGGTCAGATCGAGGAGACCATGGAGCTGGTCAAACGCGAGATGGCGCTGCTCGCGGACGTGGACAAGCCCGGGAGCGCGATCGACGCGTACGTCGATCGCCTGTCGTCGGTGCTGGAGCGAAAGGCGGAGAGCATCGCGAAGTTACGAACGCGGGTGGCTACGTTCCAGACGCACCTGCGCGAAGAGGAGGTGCTCTCGCGGACCGTCGGGCTGCACTGAGCGGATTGGGGTCGATGGTGGGGGATATGACATCGACATAGCGGATGGGATCAAGGGGAGGGATGCGGATTAAGGAGCGCCCGCCCCCGCGACGTAATTTTGAGATCAGAACAGCTTTCAAAACTTGCCTATCTAAACGCGGACTACTCGATGGATCTTCGCCCCCCCCGTCCGAACGCGCGCGCCCGTGGATCGGGTGAAGACCGCCTCGAATAAGACGCGAATCGAATCAGTTGTCGCAGGATGCCTCGTACGCCTTGGCGTCCATGAGCGCGTCGAGGTCGGCGGGGTTGGACATCTTCACCTTCATCATCCACCCGTCGGTGAACGCGCCCTCGTTCACCGCTCCGGGGGAATCGGCCAGTTCCTCGTTCACCGCGACGACCTCGCCGGAGATGGGGGAGTAGACGTCGGAGGCGGCCTTGACGGACTCCACGACGCCGAAGGTGGACTTGGCCTCCACGGTGGATCCCACCTCGGGGAGCTCGACGTACACGACGTCGCCGAGCTCAGCCTGCGCGTGATCGGTGATCCCGACGGTGACCGTGTCCCCGTCAACCTTGGCCCACTCGTGGGAGGCCATGTACTTGAGGCCCTCGATGACGGTGCTCATGCCGCGCGTCGCCACGGCGGGCGCGAAGGCGGAGACATCGGAGCGAAGCCCGAGCGAACGGGCGGACTGGCGCGCGAACTGACGAAGCGCCATGTTGCGAGTCGTGTGAGTGGTCCGAGGCGATCCCAGGCGAAACAAAACACGCCAAACGAGCAACCAAGCTTCAAACTGGGTCAAGGAGCCTATCCGGTTCCGTCCGGGTCGTCGCCAGACCGCGGAATCGCAATCGATCAAAGCGCGTCTCTGCCAAAAGTCGGGAATTAGCCAAACAAATAGAAAGTTTTGGCGAAACGATCCGTACGGGTCTCGGTCACGAGAACCCGGTGTATTTCCCGTTGCCGATAGCCGTTACCGATTCTCACGATTTTCAGTGATGTACAGTCAGATCTAGTCGTCCGCCAATGAAAACGCGTGTAACTTCACACGATCGGCAGTCTGAGGGCACCCCCGCCTCGACAACTGGCATCCATTCTAAAAACGTCGAACTTCGCGCGTGGGCAACGTACAGGAGGCGTGACATCGACGCCGGACCGCTCACACGCACTCCGCACGTAGAACAACGCTTTAGATGAACGCACTCAGACGAGCCGCGCAGCGCGCGCTATCCACCGGCGAGCGGTCGCGCCTCTTCGGCGCGTCGCGCGCGTTCGCGGCCAAGGCCAACGCGTGCCCGCACGACCCGGCCAAGCCGTATCACAAGTCCCCTCTGCCCCTCGAGGCCGCGGGGGGCCTGCTCGAGTACTCCGTCGTGTACACGGACCGCGCGATGAACCACATGTCCAAGCCTTTCTGCAAGGTGCGTCGTCGGATATCCGGCGGATACGTCACGCGCGATAACCCCGGAACACGCGCGCGCGCCCGAACTCTTTCCCCCATTCGCGCGATAACCTCGTCAGCACCCGCCAGATCTGTCGTTCGACCCGGTCGTGCGCATCCCCCGTGCGTACCGACGCGCTGACTTCCCATCTCACCCCAACATCACTCCATCAGATCATGAACGACATCGACGCCACGCTCAAGGAGGCGTACAACGCCACATCCACCATCGTCATGCCCGGCTCGGGCTCCTACGGCATGGAAGCAGTCGCCAGGCAGTGGGCCACCGGTAAAAAAGTCCTCGTCCTGCGCAACGGGTACTTCTCCTACAGGTGGACCGACATCTTCGAGCAGACCGGCATCCCGTCCGAGACCATCGTCATGCGCGGGCAACCGACGGATAACTCGTCCACGCCCCAGTTCGCACCGCACGACGTCGACGAGGTGGTCAAGACGATCCAACGCGAGAAACCCGCGGTTGTCTTCGCGCCGCACGTGGAGACGTCCACGGGGATCATCCTACCCGACGACTACCTCGTCAAGGTCGCCGCCGCGGTGCACGCGCACGGAGGCTTGTTCGTCCTGGACTGCATCGCGTCCGGCACCATCTGGGTGGACATGAAGGCCACCGGCGTGGACGCCATCTTGTCGGCGCCGCAAAAAGGTGAGTCTATTTTAAGAACCTTTGTACGGGCAATTAATTTGACGTTGTTGTTTTTTTCTTTATTTACAGGGTGGACCGGCCCGGCTTGCTCGTCGCTGATCATGCTCAGCGAACGCGGCGACTACGCGACTCGCAACACGACGTCGACGTCGATGGTGATCAACATGAGGAAATGGCTCGAGGTCATGGACTCGTACAACGCGGGCGGGTTTGCCTACTACACCACGATGCCGACGGATGCGCTGAACCTCTTTCGCGACGCCGCGCTCGAGACGAAGGAGCTCGGATTCGGCAAGGCTAAGCAGCTGGCGTGGGACCTCGGGAACGAGTGCCGCGACATGATGAAGTCCAAGGGTTTGAGGACGGTCAGCGCGCCCGGGTACGAGGCGCCGGGCGTGAACGTGTGGTACACGCAGTCGCCAGACATGTTTCAAAAGTTCAAGGCTGAGGGATTCCAGGTGGCCGCGGGCGTGCCGTTCATGATCGGCGAGCCCCCAGGAAACTTCACGTTCCGCATCGGCCTCTTCGGACTGGACAAGCTGACGAACAAGGAGAGGTGCGTCAAGACCCTGGAGGGTGCGCTCGATAAGGTGCTGGCGTCCACCGAGGCCAAGTCGGCTGCGGCGTAAAAATTAGCTTTGTTTCGGGAGGTTCAGGGGCTGTGAAAGACTACGTGGGTTTGTATACTAGCATTGGTTTAATCAAGAGCTCGCTGCTACGTAAGAGTATTATCGCATCACGCGTTTGGTCGACCGTTTCGTGTCCACCACCCTGGCGCTCGACATCACGTAAACCGCGGCAACCGCCATGGCCACCTTTGGCAACGACGATCGGAGATCAACTCCCCTGAGCCTGTCCACCAGCGATGGACCCGCCGCCTTCGTTGGCGAACGCTCCCCCGTGCGTCGCCCCGACGACCGCTGCCGTCCGCTGCTGCGCCGCCCTGAGGCACGCCTCTCTTCGCTCTGCGGCGAGGGCCTGGGAAAATCAGTAGAGACTCGACGTGAGAAAGAAGCGCCGGGGAGAGAGGGGTGGATCGGGGAAACTGGGATCGTGTGCGCGCGCTGGAATCTCACCGCTTCGTCGCGCCTGTTCGCCTCGCCCCGCTTGGCCTTGGCGAGGAGCGCCGCGGCTTTCCCCCCGCCGCCCTTCTTCGCGTTTTGAGCCAGGGCGGGCGCCTCCTCCGCGGGAGCCTTCTCCTCCTCCTCCTCCGCCGCAGCCTTCGCGCGCTCCTTCGCGCGTTGTTTCTTCAGCTTCTCCTTTTCCTTCTTGGACAGAGGCTTACGCACGTCGTCGTCCCCTCCGTCCCCGCCGAGCGCGTCGTCGTCCCCGTCGTCGTCGACCCCGCCGCCGCCGACGTCCAAACCCCGAAGCGCCGCCGCCGCCGCCGCCGCTCTCGACTCGATCTGCGACATCCTCTCCCTCTGTGCGTCCGTCAGCGCGTCACCGGCCTCGCCAGCTGTGTCAGCACTCCCCTCGGCACCCCCCTCGGCACCCCCCTCGGCACCCCCCGCGATGACCACGTCGCGGCTCACCGACGCGAGCCGAGCGACGACCCGCCTAGTCTCGTTAAACGTCGGCCTTCGCGTCGCGAATGGAACCCTGCGAATCTTATCGTTCCCCCGTCCCAAACACGGTTCTTTACCCTTACCCGGCGCGTCGAACAGGGTCTTCTGGTCCGTCTTGCTCGCGGCGACGAAGACTAGCGCGCACCGCTCGAGCGTCTCGCTCCAGCCGGAGAGGCACGCGCGGATCTCCTCCTCGAGAGCGCGCTCGTTAGCGCGGCGCATGGAGGACCCCGCGCTCTTGATCGTCTTGCCGCCGCCCGCGTCCTTGGTGCTCTGCCGCCCGCCCGCCTTGGCGCGTACCACGTACCTGTGGAAGGTCTTGTGGACGATCGCGGCCGCCGGCGGGACGGCGTTCTCGATCGGTCCCTTTGGCTTTTTCTCAACCCGCTCCCCCGACTTGGCGCCACCCGCGAACTTCGTCGGGTCAAAGACGGACGCCGCGAAGTGCCCGCCCCGGGCCAACACCACCGCCCACGGCTTGGCGTCGTCCCGCAGCGTCTTCAGCGCGCGTACGGCGCTGTCCGCGTCGAGCGTGCGGCTGTTTTTGCCATCTCGCTCGAGGACGCATCGCCACACGGCGTAGGCGTCGCCGGCGGAGTCATCCTTGAACACGACCCGGGCACCCTCCGCGGCGCCGCGGACGGCCGTGTACGCCTCGGTTGGGTCCTTGGTGGCGCCCCCGGCGGCGTCGGCGTCGTCGTCGTCGGAATCGGAGTCGGAATCTGAATCGTCCGAGCCGGATATCGAGGAGACCTCGTCGCCCCCCGCGGCGATCATCGCGTCGAACTCATCCTCCGTGAGCGGCGCCCTGCCTTGCCTGCGACGTCGTAGGTTGTACCGCCCGAGGTCGGATTTGAGCGCGTCGCGTTGCTCGCGCGCGGACGCGAACCCCTGGTCGCGCCACGCGTCTATGCGCCCCACCCTGGGCCCGCGCGCGGCGCCCGCCACGTCCTCGACGGGCGGGTCCTCCGTGATCGAGGGTTTGGACTCTGACCCGGTCGCGTCGTCGTCGCGGGCGTCGGACGGGCGCTCGGCGACGGGCGCGCCGCGGAGGTTAAGCACGCGCGAGGGAGCCGGCGCGCTCCATATCGTGCTCATCGCGACCTCCGCCGACGCCCGATCCGTGCGGCGCGTCGCCAGCGCGCGTTAGGTTTTGAACCACCTTCTCGGACCCGACGGCACTTCGTCTCTCGAAGTAACTGAACTTTGATGCGTCTCACCGGACGCGTTGGCCGACACTGACGGGGACACGAGGTGAAGGGGGCGAGGGGGGCGAGGGGGATGTCTCGAATCGCATCATCCCACCTGACGACGACCTCGGCGACGGGTCCCGCCTCGTCCCGGGCGATACTCGTACGCACGCGCTCGACGCGTCTCCTACGTCGCGGGGTGCCCAAATCTCGACGTGCCCAAATCTCTTCGCAAGATGGCGTCGAGACGACGACGAGGGTGGCGCTGGAACCCACCGCGCACACCGGTGCCGTCCTCGCGCTCGCCGTGATCCCTCCCGATCCCGCCACCGACCGCCCGCTCCTCGTGATGTCCACATCCATGGACGGAACCGCCGCGACGTGGAGGATCCACGAAGACGGGACCATCGATGCGAATGACGAAGACGGCGCGATGGTCCTCGTGGAGAGGCTGGAACCCTCGGACGGCTCGACCCCTTGGTGGTGCGTCGATACGGCGGACGATGGATCGACGGTGTACGTCGGGACGCACGCGCGCGACGCACGCGCGCTGCGCTTCGACGGTCGTCGCATCGTTCAGCCGCCGCGACGACGACGACGAGATGACCCTTTAAATGGCGCGGGGCGCGTCGAGAACCACACCGGATGGGTGCGGGCGCTCGCGAGGCTGAATGAAGGGGACACACTGTGGGGATTCAGCACCGCGTGTAACTACGTACGCGTGTGGCGCGACGTCGGCGACGGCGTCCTGGTGGACGCGAACGAGCTGAACATATTCACCGGCGATATCCTCGCTCTGCGCGCGACTTCGAGGGGAAAGAACAGACTCTTCGCCGGCGTCGCCGACGGAACCGTGCGAGGATGGGACGTTCAACCCGCGGGGGATGCGAACAAGCCACCGACGATATCTCCGCTGCACCCGGACGACCTCACGCCGGCGTCATCGCACCCTGGGCGGGTAGCGTCGCTCGTGACGGTCGGCGGCGACGAGTTCGTCGTGTCTGGGTGCCACGGCGGGGTGATGCGTTCGTGGGACGTCGCCGACCTCACGCCGCGCGGGCGCGTGGTCGACGCGCACGGACCGACCGGCTCGAAGGTGCGGTGCATCGTGAACGCACGTGGCGGTGACGCGGTGGACTGTTACTCGGGCGGGGACGACGGATGGGTGAGGGCGTGGGCGGTTGCTTCCGGATCCGGGGAAATTCGGGAGGTGGTGGACCGAAGTTTCCGGGCGGTGGACGAAGGGTCCGGGGGCGTGCGGGCGATCGCGCACCTCCGCGGCGGGTCGTTGGTCGTCGGCGACGATCGCGGGGTCCTCTCGGCGTGGCGCGCGGCGTAGTATTGATACGAAAGAATAGCGCTAGTCGAATTACACTTTTGAATCTCAAAACGTGAAGTCATCCTCAGTGTCCCCGAGGCTCGGGTCCTTGATCACCTGCGGCTCGTAGTTCATGTCCGTGAACTCACGAAAGAACGCCGCGTACATGTCGTACCTGGCAGTCATCTGAAACCCCCACTTGTCCTTGACCTGGCGGCACAGACCCAAGTTCACGTCGCACACCATCAGACCGTCCCGGCACCTGGAGAGACTCGGAGTGCGACTCGCGTCCGGCCCTGCCACGTAGGACGAGCCGTAGAAGTGCCCGAAATCGTCGTGCGCCTCGCCGCCGTCGCCCGACGTGAACTTGTTCGGGAAACGCTCGGTGCCCACGCGGTTTATGGACGCGACGTAGTAGTTGTTCGCAATCGCCGCGTTTCTGCCTTCCACGGACCACATCGGCTCGGAGAGAGCGCCAACCGTGGCGGACGGGTTAAAGACGATCTCCGCTCCGTTCAACCCGAACGCCTGCCAGTTCAGCGGGTGGTGCCTGCCGTAGCAGATGTTGATCGCGATCTTGCCAAACGCCGTCTCAAACACGGGATGCCCGGTGTTGCCCTCCATGTAATAGGTCGACTCGTTGAAGTCGCCGACTCGCGGGATGTGGTTTTTGCTGTCAACAAAACACGTCGTCAGCGGTCAGTCTAATTGCCCGTATGTGATGATGATTAAAATGAACTCACCGGTGTTTCCCGAGATACCGGCCGTTGTTGCTGATCACCACCGCGGTGTTCCACACTGTGCCGCCGTGTCGTTCATCGCGCTCCAAGATGGGCGAGACGATGACCATGTTCCACTGTCGAGCCTTGCGTTGCATCAGCCGCGTGGTCGGTCCGTCCTCGGCGGGTTCCGC
>Ga0115567_10006113_pt1 | contig 11561 bp, 9 predicted proteins | sample COGITO_mtgs_1204_2_FD_88679 | JGI IMG/M metagenome (GOLD analysis project Ga0115567, IMG submission 88679) | Pelagic marine microbial communities from North Sea - COGITO_mtgs_120412 | ecosystem: Environmental > Aquatic > Marine > Epipelagic | place: Germany:Helgoland, sampling site Kabeltonne...
ACAAGATGTGATAGGGTGATTCCTTTTTCAAAAAGCACCTTATTGATATCTGAAGCATCCATGGGTTCTTTTAAATAGGCCACCACAGAATCTTCCTCTTGTTTGATCAGTCCGAAAGCAGGGTTGCCTTCTAGCGCCGCCTGAAGTTTCACCATATCATTGCTTTTTAAAGTCACAAAGCCGTGGCTGGCGTTCATGGCCTCCACACGGCCACTATATAAACTGATGCCTTTACGTAAGATAACCACATGAGTACATACCTTTTCCACTTCGTCCAAAAGGTGTGAAGCCAATAGAATGGTGGTTCCTTGTGCTGCTATTGTTTTAATGATCTCACGTATTTGATGTATTCCCTGTGGATCGAGCCCGTTAGTGGGTTCATCCAGAATCAAGATCTCAGGATCATTTAGCAAAGCCGAAGCGATTGCCAAGCGTTGTTTCATCCCTAGTGAATAGGTAGAAAATTTACTCAGTTTCCTGTCGAGTAAGCCTACCAGCTCCAGTTTTTCTTCAATTTTATCATTGGGTACGCCTTTGATCTTACAAACCAGATTAAGGTTTTGTACGGCAGACATGTACGGATAAAAGTTAGGACGTTCAATAATGGCGCCTACGCGTTTAAGGGCATTGTGTGTTGAAACCTTGCCATCAAACCATTTAAAGTCGCCTGAAGTTTTGTTGACCACATTAAGAACGATGCCGAGTGTGGTGGATTTTCCACTTCCGTTAGGACCTAAAAGGCCGTAGACATTACCTTTTTCTATGGTAAAAGATAAGTCGTTGACGGCAACGAGCGGCCCAAACTTTTTTGTGAGATTAGTAATTGTAAGAATTGTTTCCAAAAGGATTTTGTTTTTGGTTGTTAGCTATGTGACGTGTGAACCTGTTAATTGTTACATCTCAAAGATATGGATTTGTAATAGCATCAAATAAAAAATCCCAAAGCACTATTTTTCAATAGGTTTGGGATTGTCTGTTTGGAAGGCAATTGGTATTAGGTTTTTTGTTCTTTATTAAAATAGACGAGATAATAATACATCTGCTTTTCTTCGTCCCATCCTTTCTCTACAAATTTATCAGCACTTTCAGCATTTATAAAATCCAGCTTTATTTGGATGTTTGTATCCAGGGTGATCACATTTTTAATCTTTTTGCGGGCTGCTGTAACGGCAGTATTTGCAATCGGAAATGTAGTGAGATCTTCAATACTGTATTTAGGTGATTTTTCGCTTTTGTAGTGGTTAAATTCTGGGATGAGGTCTGGGTTATTAATTACTTCGTTTACAAAGTTACTTTCTTCAAACGTGTCATTTTTCGCAAAATGGTTTACCGCACGGTTCATAAACAATACCTCTTCTTTTTTATCTTCCGCAGGGAGCACCACATCTTTTGCAAAATCCTGACAGAATTTCAAATATTTTTTGGTGTAGAAATTGTCATCTTCAAAAGCATCCACTGCTAAGAAGCTTTCCAGCCAGTAACGCGCATCATATCTATTGCTATCGATAGACAGAATTTTATAGCCTTCCTCTTTCTTGGTGTTAAAAATCAAGGCGCCCTTATCTAATTTGTTGAGGTTTACCCCTTGTTTTAATACGGCATCCAACTGGTTTTCCTTTTCTGAAAACTGAAGGAAATCCTGTTTTAATTCCGATTTAAAAATGCCAATCCCTTCTACTTTTTCACCGTCTATTTGCAGGTTTTCAAAGTGGGCCACATACACTTCACCACTTTTTATATGTGGGTGCTGTGATTGATCAAAAAGATATTTGGCAATATGTTTACTCTGCTCGTGTGCATCATCTGGATTGCTGAAAATTTGCGACACCATCATGTATAGTTCATGAAATTCCAGATCTGTATCGTGGGTGAAGTGAAAATAATTTTCTTCTTTATCCCGAAAAGGTTTCAAGAAAAATTCTTTTAACAGCGGCGCTAATTCATCATCGGTATGGTACGGCTCATTTGATAGGAAGATGTTTTCATTTCTACTTTTGTTACCCACGCGGTGGATAGAAAGGGACGCTATTTGAGCGGAATATAAGTTGATCATGTATTTAGGTTGTTAGGTGCGCTAAGGGTTAAAATTTACTATCTACTACAAGTGAAAACTGGGTGCTGAATCAGTTCCAATTTTCATTAAAATCCAGGTCTTCGTAATCATCTGGGTCTAATTCCACGTCCTCATCATAGTCCATGGCATCTTCACCTTCTTCTGCAATAAATGCTACATCGCTTGCCTCTTCGGGGATTTCGCCATGGGCAAACATTAAGTTAGGGTAGATTACCCCTTCTTCTCTTTCTGTGATCTCTGCTAGTTCTACAAGAAAAGTCCACAGGTTTAAAAAGTCATACACATAAATGAGTTTGGTTTGTTTTTCCCAAACGGTATTTTCAAGAACGGTATCACTCATGACACGTACTTTTTCGTCCCCTTCGCTCATGTCGAACAGGGCGATTTCTTCTCCTTGTTCCCACTTTTCGTTGCTCACATAGAAAGAAGCCATTTCTTGTCCTGCAAACCCGAAAGCCTGTGTGATGGCATTGTGAAAGTCCTCCATGTTCATAGACGCTTCGATCTCGATATCACGAAAAACGTCTTCATGGTTGTCTAAGATTATTCTAAAACGGTAAATCATTGTACTAATTTTTATCCTGCTAAATTCGTTTAGCTTTGGAAGATTTTAAGACCGCAAAGGTACAAAAAATTGGTAGGGTTAAATGTCATTAAGAAGGACGAATTATGGAATAAATATTTCCTTATTAGAGATTTTGTGAGTCTACATATGCTTGTGAAACTAGTAAACAGAGTCAATGAAATAAACCTCTAAGTACTGTTTTAAAAGATTGTTAGCAAAACTAAAGCTGTCTGCTAACGAATTTGGGTGTATGCCTTTTCCAAACCTCTAAAATAACGTAAAACTGCAAGCCAAATAGCAAGGATGCGATAACGAGATGCAAGGGTTGTGATAGTACAGGGAAATCAAAGTAATACATGGCAATACCCGTAGCTGCCTCTAGAATGATTAATAAGAAGATCCAGTTCACTTTGTGCAGGCCGTAATGATGTTTTCGGTTAAAGAACCATAACCAAGCGTTGAGGGCAAAAACGAGAACGGAAAACGAACGATGAATATAAAAAATAACTGTTGGATCCGCTAGCCACAATGCTTTTGCTTCATAACCAAGCAGGCGTACTTGCTCGTCAACCTGTTGGCGTACCTGTGTCCCTAGTATTATTTGCACGAGTGTTAGAATGAGCGCAAAGACTAGGAGGGAAACATAGCTTTTGGAGACGGAAAAGGTTCTCAGTTTATTTCGGGATAAGTAAACTAGATAAAGTAAAACAGCGACAATGACCAGTGCCATGACCATATGGATCGTAATCCTTACAGGCGCCAATACCGAATAGACCACCGTCGCCCCGAGCCAACCTTGAAAACCAATTAAAAAAACGGAAAGCCACGAAAGCAGAGTGATTTTTTTGTTTTCACGCCATTTCCAGATGGAGAGGATGGCCATGATCAAAATAGCGATACCTGAAAGCGCTCCAATCAACCGATTAATATATTCTATCCACGTATGCCATACATTAAAAATGGCGTAATCATGTTTGGTATAGGCGTCCCAATTATTGTTGTTGTATTGCGTTGCGCTAGTGAAATCGTTGGCAGCTACGATCAAACTTTCGTCCATGATGACCACTTGACCTTTTTCGTATAAATGATTGGGTTCCCACGTAATTTCAGAAACATCGGTAGGGGGAATGTAGTAGCCAAAACATTTGGGCCAGTCTGGACAGCCCATGCCAGATCCAGTCATACGCACCATGGCACCAGCGATGATGACAAGGTAAACCAAGATTAGCGATATTTTAACCCATTTTCTGTACATGGTATTGATAAATAGTTAATTGATTAATTAGTTATCAGTTTTTTTTAATTTTTTTAATTTCTAATCTTTCAATCCTTAACCGTTAGTCCAATTTCTTTTCCTTTCTCAAGCATAAAATTTTTAGCAGCTTCATATTCATTGGGGATATCACCTTCTAAAATCGCTTCTTTAATGGCGTCTTTAATAGTACCTATTTCTCTTGAAGGTTTTAATCCAAATGTTTTCATGATTTCCTCACCACTTACCGGTGGTTGAAAATTACGTACATGATCTCTTTCTTCTACTTCCACTAATTTATCGCGAACCAGTTGAAAATTATTGTGGTATTTCTTGAATTTTTTAGGATTTTTGGTCGTAATATCGGCTTCACACAACGTCATTAAGTCCTCTACATAATCGCCCGCATCAAAAATAAGTCTTCTTACAGCACTATCTGTCACATCACTTGCCAGCACAATAGGACGCGAACTCATCAAGACCATTTTTTGTACAAATTTCATTTTGTCGTTTAAGGGCATCTTTAACCTTTTAAACAGTTTAAATACCATTTTAGACCCTACAAATTCATGCGCATGAAAGGTCCATCCTATTTTTTTATCAAATCGCTTCGTGGGGGCTTTACCAATATCGTGTAGTAACGCTGCCCAGCGGAGCCAAACATCATCGGTTGCCTGGGCAATATTGTCAACCACTTCTAAGGTATGCCAAAAATTATCTTTATGGCGCTGTCCTTCTTTTTCATCGATGCCTTGTAGCGCGACCAATTCAGGAAAAATATAAGGGAGCAATCCTGTTTTGTGCAAAAGCGCAAATCCTTTTGAAGGAACTTTAGCGCCTAATATTTTATGAATTTCATCGACAATGCGCTCTTTGGATATAATTTTTATGCGTTCTGCATTTTTAGTAATGGCCTCGAGCGATTTGGTTTCGATCGTAAAGTCTAATTGCGTTGCAAACCGAATGGCCCGGAGCATTCGTAACGGATCATCACTGTACGTTATGTCTGGGCTTAAGGGTGTGCGTATTATTTTGTCCTTTAAATCCTGTATGCCATTAAACGGATCTAGCAGTTCACCAAAATTATTTTCATTGAGACTCAGCGCCAGCGCATTGATGGTGAAGTCACGACGGTTCTGGTCCTGTTCTAAGGTGCCGTTTTCAACCGCAGGGTTTCTGCTGTCTTCATTATAGGATTCTTTGCGTGCTCCCACGAATTCAAGTTCGACACCGCCCGTTTTTAACATGGCCGTGCCGTAGGTTTTAAACACAGAAACTTTTGGTTTTCCAGGAACTAGGGTCGCTACCTCTTTTGCAAGGTCGATGCCACTGCCCACGGTCACGATATCAATATCTTTCGCTTCTCCACGTTCTAAGATGAAATCACGCACAAAACCGCCAATTACATAGCTTTCTAAATGGAGATTTGAAGCAGCTTTTGCAATGAAATTAAATACATTGTTGTCTAACGCAGATTTGTAATTTGGAGTACTCAACTTTTTTATCTTATGGATGTGATAAACGGGAAATCATTTTACTAAAATGATAATTTTCACCGGTATCAGCTTACACGCTATTTACGTATTATAGTTACTCTGCCGTCTTTTGTGAGCTTAATAATTGTCGAAGGCGGATTTGTTTTTTTGGTGCGATGCAAATTTACGATATAGTCCACGCCTTCCAAAATCTCTGGGGCTATTTCTTTAAAGCTTTGCGGTGTTTTTTTTCCACTTTTATTGGCAGAAGTAGAAACGATAGGACGTCTTAATTTGTTTAAAAGTTTGGTGCAGAAATCATCTTTTGTCACTCTAAAGGCGAGTGAATTATCATCGGCTATCAAATTTTCGGAAATCCGGATGGGATCATCGTAAATTATCGTTGTAGGTTTTGCTGCAAATTTGAGAATATCGTAGGCAACCTCTGGGATTTCTTCCACAAATTGGTTCAGCATTTTAAAATCACTCACTAAACAGATCAGCGATTTGCTTTCTGCCCGTTCTTTTAAGGCGAATACTTTTTCTATAGCTTCCGGATTTGCCGAGTCACAGCCAATGCCCCACACCGTATCGGTGGGGTAAAGAATAAGGCCTCCTCTTTTTAGTGTTTCTAATGCTTTGTTTATTTCTTCGCGCATGAGCTGTTTGTCTAGATTAGATTTTCTATTTTTCAAAAGTAATCAATAGCAACTATATTTTAACAAATACAGTATCTTTGATTCTTTAATTTTTTTCGAAAAATACCGCATGAAGACCGCACTTTTAATCTCTACGTACAATTGGCCACAAGCATTGGAGTTGGTTTTAAAGAGTGTTGCGCAACAAACAGTGTTGCCTGAGGAACTTTTACTTGCAAACGATGGTTCCACAGAAGAAACGACTGCGGTAATTGAAAAATTTATGGAGGATACCAAAATAAATGTCATTCACGTTTGGCATGAAGACAACGGTTTTAAGCGTTCGGAAATTTTAAATAAAACAATTGCAAAATCGAAAGCCGATTACATCATTCAAACAGATGGGGATTGTATCCTGCATCCTAATTTTATTGAAGATCATACCTCTTTTGCGAAAAAGGAGTTGTATTTATATGGGAGCCGGGTAAACATTCAGGAAGCATTTCTTTCCACGTTATTTTCAGAAAAAAAGGTTCGTTTTTCCTTGTTTTCAAAAGGGATAAAGAAGCGAACAAGAGCGCTTCATATCCCTCTGTTGAGCAATTTTTATGGTGTAAAAGAAGGACTTTCAAAGAAGCTGCGAGGATGTAATGTTTCTTTTTGGCGGGCTGATTTTATTGCCGTGAATGGATATAATGAAGCGATGACGGGATGGGGAAAAGAAGATTCAGAATTAATTATTAGGATGATGAATAACGGCATTAGTGGTCGGCGCTTGCGATACCGCGGAATCGTATACCATATTTGGCATAAAACGTCTTCAAAAAGTAATTTGAATGTCAACGAAAGCATTCAGCAACGTGCGATCGATGACAATTTGGTGTGGTGTGATAATGGCATTAAAAAGTACCTCTAAGTTTTGTCTAGAAACGTAATTATTGCATTCGCCGCTCGTTCTGAAGCGGTGCTTCCGTCTTCTGTGTAATAATTTTGGGCTGTTATCTGTTCTTGTGTTTCCTTGTACTTGGTAAAATTTTCTGCCCTATTTTTAAGGGTGTTGTCAAGTTCTGAAACAGTTTCAATCACGTCACCACATTTCCAAAAGCGATAGGTTTCTTCTTCTTTGTAAGCAACCTTTTCAGTATTCATAAAAATACAGGGTCTAGGTCGTATAATGAACTCGTATACTTGGCTGGAAACATCTCCAAGATATACATCTGCCTTATTTGTGTAGATCATATCTACGCTGTTAGGACTTCCCAAATCTATATGGATATGCTTACAATCATAATATTTAGGATCAATTTGTTTTGCATCATCCCCTCCTACCTTCTGAAACAGATTAATATGCGGTGCAAAGATCAAATTGAATTCCTCTTGTTGGTAAAAATATTCGAGAACCTGAAGTCCCATCGTATGCCATGAAGACGAGGGTGGCGAAAAATGCGGATTATATAGGACAATAGGTTTTGATGGTTCAAATAATTTTATTGTGGCTGTATCTGGGACGGCATCAAGTTTAGTATTGCCTACTATAGCATGATTTTCGCTTAATAAATTTCGTTTCTTGAGTGCATCTCTATTAAAGTTTCCTGGTAGTAACTGTAAATCAAAATCCAGTTGTTGCGGCTTAAAAGTGTAGCCTCGACCGGCAACGCCGTGTGTAGTTTTAATTAATGCCGGACTGGGATTTTCACCTCTGCCCTCTAAAACATACCGATGAAAAAAATCTGTAAAGATGAGCGCATCAAACGTTTTGAGCATGTAGGGTAGGTTTTTTTTAATCCAAAAACCCTTTCTGGGCGCCTTTCTGCCCTTTAGTTTATCTGTTAATGCTCTGAATGGAGCAGTAGTGAGTTGTTCGATAATTACGTTTGATCCATGGAGCCTTTTTAATGATTTGTAAAGGTATAAATGGCTGTCTGGGTAGGTTAAAATATGCACGTCACAATGCTTGGATAGTTCGATTGCAGTGGTTATAAAATGATTGACGTGATGGATCTCATCAAGAAACAATATGCCTATTTTCTTCCTAGAACTCATAAATTTTTTGAATTGTTTTAGTTAGTGCTTCGTTGGTAAAGTTAGCATAATTATAGTTTAATAATTTTTTTTAAGTAGCAACGTCCGTAATTTTATATTGTATTTTTGCGGAATGAAAATTATTTTTTCTGAAAAATATAAAGACAAGGAGTCTTCAATACTTAAGGTGTTAGATACTTTTCCTGACGGAGGAATTACACTAAAGGAAGGAGCAAGAAATACGTTGAAGATCTATGATATTGACGGATTAAAAATCAATATAAAGTCATTTAAAATACCCAATGCACTTAATAAAATTGTCTATCGTTTTTTCAGAAAATCAAAAGCACAGCGCTCTTTTGAGTACGCCAATAAATTACTTAGTAAAGGTGTAGGCACGCCTGCGCCTATAGCTTTTATTGAAGAATCTAATGGAGTCGCTTTTAAAAAAAGTTTCTACATCAGCGAGCACCTCGAACCCGATCTCACTTTTAGAAAATTGATTAGGGAGCCAGATTATCCCGATGGTGAGAACATCTTGCGGCAGTTTACCGCATTCACTTATAAATTACATGAAAACGGAATTTTATTTAAAGATCATTCTCCAGGAAATACATTGATAAAATCGAACGGTAAAGACTATAACTTTTATTTGGTGGACCTTAACCGAATGGATTTCAAAGTACTTTCTTTTGAGGAACGGATCAAGAACTTTTCTCGCTTAACACCAAAAAAAGAGATGGTGGCGGTTATGAGTGATGAATATGCAAAATTAACGGATTGGAATCGAGATGAAGTTTTTAATGCAATGTGGCGACATACTAAAAAATTTCAAGAAAAATTCCATAGAAAGAAACGATTGAAAAAGAAGTTTTTATTCTGGCGGTCTTAAGTTCTTCTTTTACGAAGTAACCACAATTTTGCGTAGCGCATAAAGATAGTGTATGCCTGGATATATCCTATAGTTAAACCTACTACGCCATCACGAAATCCCCCTTGAATGATATAGTGCTTAAAGAACCCCCAAGAAGGTTTTATGATAAAATGATAGGCAGTTAAACGACCTGTTTTCTTATCATAATCATTGGCTTGCCACCATGCATACCGGTTCATTTTTTCTAGATATTTATCGAGGGTGATGTACGTATTGTGATAAAATTTATTTTCTAAATACCCTACTTCGCCATCAGTAATAATTTCTGCGTGTACGTTTTTATCTTGGTACCTGCAAGCGTCTCTTTTAAACAGTCTAATCACTTTGTCATTGCGCCAACCACTATATTTTACAGGTTCTCCCATAAAATGATTGTTTCGTCCTATCCAATAGGCAACCGTTCCATCCTCAGGTGGATTTTCAAGAATTTCTAAAATTTCCTTTCTTAATTCTGGTGTCACGCGCTCATCGGCGTCTACTAATAATATCCACTCGTGTTTCGCCTGCGGTATCGCCCAGTTCTTCTGTGAAGCCGAATATTGATATTCCCTTCTTAAAACTTTGGTTGCAAGTTCTTGCGCCTTTTCATACGTTCCATCTGTGCTATAGCTATCTACCACCATAACTTCATCTGCAAAATCAACTGATTCTAGCACACCTTCAATGTTGTGTCTTTCGTTACCGGTAGGCACGATTGCAGTTAATTTCACCCTACTCTCTGTAGGTAACTCCGCTTTGTAATTAGAATTTGCTGGGTTACTGAGTGTAAAGGGTTGTGAATAAGATTTAAACGTATAATGTTTCAAACGATGTCTAATTTTGAACTTTCGAATTAAATTTAAAGGTTTATTTTTTAAACTACTTTTATCTTGATGTATATAATAGATGCACGAATCTACGATTCGTTGGCTCGATTTCCCATCAAAATAGGGGTGAAGTTCAAAAATAAAAGTATCGATATTCTTTAACAGTGTTTCAGAAGGGTTAAGTGATTGTTTTAGTGCACTTTCTATATTTCCGGCTTTTTGCACATTAATCAAATAATCATATAAAAAAGTGTGATTAAATGCGACTACAGGCTTTTTTTGAAGTAAAAATTCTTGAATAGCCGAAGTTGTATCAGCAAATAGCACGTCACACTGTTTAAAAATTGGTGTTAAATCGGTCGTGTCATAAAAGCTAAAGTTTTCATTTTCTAACGATTTCCACTTCGCCACAATTTCAGCAGAAATTTTAGGATGCAGTACCATTTTAAAAATAAATTCCCCAGTTTTGCTAAGTCTGGAAATTTCTGCATACACATGCTCGTCGTGCGCAAGACTCAGTCGTTCCGTAAAAGTGGACGCAATCATGATGGTAGGCTTCGCATGTTCCTCTTTTTCTTCCATGGGAAATAAAGGATCTACCTTACTCCAGCCTGTTTCAATAATCTTAAAATGATTGTACTTTTTTTCGAGTTCCTTGAAAACCGAAGTTGTACTTGGACCTTGTGTGCAGTAAAGATCAAAGAAACCACGTATTCTGAATTCACTGAAAATATGTCTTTTTGAAGGTCTTTTCTTTGCTAAAAAACCATGAAAAACCTGCACTTTTAAACCTGAAATAAAATCTGGGACAATATTTGTCGCCGTTAAAACGATATGAGGTTCATAAGCAATAACTTGATCAATAGTGTCTAATATGTTTTTTTTAAGTGCTAACTTTTCCTTTCCTTCCGTTTCATCTGCAAACCATTGTACTTCATACCCTCTCTTGCGCACTTCTTCTTCTAAAGGCACGCCAACAGGGATGGAGTAGCTATATGATATGTAGATTAAAAACCGGTACTTCATTACAGGTTGTTTAGAAAAGTGATTAATTTTGGTTGAATAAAGCTAGGCTTAAATTTTAGATAATATGGGGTAGCTTCTTTTCGGGCAAAATCCATATCATTTTTATCATGTTTTATAAAATCTGAAAGATGCACCGCAACATTTTTTATATCGTCCTCTTCGTGAAACCAATTTTCCTTATTCAAATGCGGCGAAAATATAATAAACGTAGGAATATTCAATGCTTTTGCGATATTTACAGCACCGCCTTCATTGCCTATCAGCGCTGTACATTGTTTTGTAATGGCCATAAAGTCTCGTAGGCTGCTGCCATAGAGATCAAAGAAAATTTTCGCCTTTGTTTTTGTAGTGCACGCTTCCAGAATTTTCTGTGCTTCCTTGGTTTGAGAAGGAATATAGTTGAAAAGCAACTGCGCTTCGGGTTGTTCCTCTATTACTGTGTTTAATAAAGTCGCCATGTAGTCACTTGGATATGACTTTTGATTGGTACTGCCCAATACGCTTATCATATACAGCGGTTTTGCCCTATCTATTTTATGCGATGCCAATTGAGTTGTCGCTTTTTGGTTTTCTTCGTTTGTTAAATATATTTTCGGAAAGATTTTTTCAAAAGAAATCCCTAGCGGTTTTAAAAGATTGATCCTATTTTCAATTGCTAGATTCGTATTGTGCTTAGATTTTGTCTGTCTTTTAATGCTATGACTATAAATGAACGTGGTGCTCTTTTTTTCGTAAGCAACGCGTATTTCCGCACCCGATCGAAAGGATA
>Ga0115567_10006120_pt1 | contig 11555 bp, 10 predicted proteins | sample COGITO_mtgs_1204_2_FD_88679 | JGI IMG/M metagenome (GOLD analysis project Ga0115567, IMG submission 88679) | Pelagic marine microbial communities from North Sea - COGITO_mtgs_120412 | ecosystem: Environmental > Aquatic > Marine > Epipelagic | place: Germany:Helgoland, sampling site Kabeltonne...
AAATTCCCCCCCACCTCCCCCGCCGCCCCCCGTCTGCCCCCCCAAACCTTCCAGCCCCGGATCCAGGGGTTGGGCCCCCCTTCCCAAACACCCATCAAAGGGCCCCCCCCCCCCCGCAGGTTCTTAATTGGGAACATTTTGATGAATGTCTACATGGCTTATATCGATCGCCTAACGCCAAAAATGAAGTCTAGGCAAGATGCTGCATCGCCGGTGGTCCTAAATAGTTCGGAAACGAGTCAAGTGGATTTGTTGCGAGATAATATGGCCAGGGGATCGACCTCGTAGCTATTAGTGCTGTGTTGTGGGATATCGTAAGATGTAATGAACATAAGAGCTGTGCACCTGCGTGTCTCAACTGCACGGCCCAGCGGTCTGCTACTGGATAGAGCATTTCGATTTCTTCCGCTCGCCTCTTTCGGGAAGAACAGCAATGATGCGATTGAACGCAGGGCAACTTGCAATATTGGGATAGCAGGTCTCGAGCTGCTCCTACAAAGAAGGGATGTGGTTTTAGAACGGTGAAACTGTGCTGGGACCTACGGGACGTGAAACGTACCCTAAGGTCTTGCTCAAGACAGTTAGCAACCTCGATAGCGAGGAGGTCGTCTAACTCCTGCTCGGTCACAGCAAACGCTTCGCCATGTTCGCGAGCGGTCAAAGTAAAAGCACGAATCTGTTCATCTCGTTTCTGTCCTTCTGCGGCTCTTGCACCAGCGGCATTGTCGAGAGTCCTCGGCCGCTTCACGTTGCAAAACAGGAAAGCCAGCCGCTCTGCTTGCGGACCTGCGACATTACTGACTCGCTTTCGTCCTGCATTGTCTGCGAGCACAGTTTGATACGTGAATCTATTTGTCCCATAGATTGAGTGAAAGAGGCCTGCTAAGCAGACATGCTCGGGATACCCTGCTGCCTCAAGCAACATGCGCGTACCATCGAGATGGGCTAGCAGTGGACGCGATCCCTTGCTCGTGTCATGAACCACCTGTCCCGCACTAGTTGACCGCAGCAACTGCATACAATCGCAGAGCCGCCCGGGCCTTCTCGCCGAATCCGTCCCCTGTGGAAAAGTGGCAACCTCGCCGGAACCCTGCATCCCTCCAGGTCTCGCGAAATTCAGCCAATTCGAATCGATGTTCGGGCGCAGCTTTTTTGGGACCTCCAAATGCCGTGCTGACCGCTGCCACTCAACGTGCAGCCTTATCTATCGAGGTGGATACGGCGTCTTCACTAGGTCTGTCAAAAACCCAGGTATCCTCATTTCACAGAAAAACACGCTGTACAATCACCCTCATGGAAAAGCGGCCCGCCTTTCCACGCTGCTTCGCCGGGCTAAAAGCAGAACGGAGGCTCGCATTTGGCGCCCGACAGCTGCTGGACGGTCCTAAATCCGTCCGGATCGCCCGATGTCCCGCCCACACCCGCACCCGCGTTGCGTGTCCAAAGCGTCGTCCCCCAGAGTGTCGGGTCGCTTCCAAAACACACATCGATGGGCGAGATGTAGTTGCACGCAGCCGTCAAATTGGACTCGCCAGGAAGAGGCAGCCGGGTGAGGCCCAGGTTGCGCCCTGCGCGGGCAGGCGTCGCCAGTCAGCAGACTCAGCTGGCTCTTGGGGCGCCGCACGTTCTGGGACGAGGTTGAGTCCGGGCCGCGCGCTCACCTAGCTTGGCGTTGTAGCAGAACTGGTGAGGCATCCAATGCCGCTCAAGGCGCCGTGCCCCGTCGGCTGCGAGCAATTCGAACTCTGCGCCGCGCTCCTGCCGACCCGCGCGCCGCGCGTCAGCATTCGCCGAGCTCGCACTCCACGAGCGACCGACACTAGCAATCCCGCGCTGACGAGGCCCTTGCCTGGAACGAGATTCGCAGCGTGTACACAAACGAGTGATTCAGCGGGGTCTCGAACGGCACGATCTGTGGCGCGCCGGAATCGGAAATCGTCATCGCACCGAGCTGCAGCTGCCCTTCGAACGCGCAGTCCTGGATGGAACCGATGTCTCCCGCTGCCGCGCCAGCCCCCCCTGCACCCGCCAGCGCATGAGCACGCACTGCAATCAGCGTTGCACACTTCCTCCGCACCCTGTTCATCCTGCTAGGAGTGCACACTTCCTCGCTGGACTGCGCGCTGCCGGGCATGCACCGAGGTCAAGGCACGCCGGATGCCGGCGGAACACAAAGGAGTCCGAGTCCTGTTCGAGAGTCTCAGTCGCCGCACGCGAGGTCTCGAGGTTGAGTAGCGTAGGATTATCCCGCAGGCCCTCGCCGCGGTCGCGAATCACCGGGCCCGTCGGGGCCTGCCCCATCGTGTCGAACCCGAAGTAGCCGCAGCGGGTGCCCCCCAAGAGGCGCATCCAGTTGGAGGCGCACGCCTGCATCGTCGCGCCGTCGAGGGCAGGCAGCACCGTCTCTGCTGCCACGTCTGGACCGTACTCGTCCTTGAGCGGTCTGTCCGAGTAGCACTTACACCCGTTGTTTGTTCTCACGCCAGTGGCAGGCTGCCAGCAACCCGACAGCTCCGAGCACCACTGCGCCTGCGCACCCTCATCCGAGGCGTGCCGTGGATCGGCGGTCCAATTCGCGAGCGGGACGCACGAGGAAAAGCGCTGGCAGTGCGACGCGTTGGCAGAGGGCGGCGGGTAGCGGAAACCCCCAGCATTGATGGGCTCCGCGTCTACTCCTGTGATGACGCAGCCCGAGTCGGGCTGCGCGCCGAACTGCGACTGATAGGCGCAGCCGTCGTTCCGTGGAACTCGCGCGAGCGGTCGGTAGAAGGCTGCCGACGGCGGAAAGACAACCTGCGTCTCAAGTGTGTCGGTTGAGTGGAATCCGAGCGAATGGTGCGGCTTCGGATGCATGCCCCCAAAGCCGTAGTGCGCCATTCTTTCCGCAGCAGTGTTCAGCAAGTAACACCCAAAGTCGTCGCGAAGGCCATCCGCACCGATCAGGATCTTCTTGTGGACCGGATGCATCTGCGCCGCGGGCGCACGAGTGAGTGAAGAGGGTATCGCTGTTGTCTTAGCAGGAGCGCTGCCGGTTCGGGGCTGGGGATTCTGGCAGCAACCGTCTGCGCAAGGACACTCGGATTTGCTGCATTATACTTTACGTACCTGACCAGAAGCGATCATCAGTATACCCACTCACACAGCCAAGATTTTTCTTTTCCAAGATCACAGCGCACATCCGCGAACCTTAGGGCAGACGGGGTGTGGGAAGCTACTCTGCATGTTCGCGTAGTCGGCTGTCCGACAAGTCGTCAATATGTGATGATGAGGAAATCTGGCCTCCAACAACAAGAACGAACAGCAGGACGCGGGTTGCCATTCCGTCGAGCCCCCACACCCTCCGCACCTTGGCAGCACCACGGCAGTCCGTTGGTGATCCGAATCACCGCCACTTTACAGTCTAAAAGAAGAATTTTAGAGCGATTTACTGCGTCACTACTGGGCACGGACGGGCGAGCAGTGCAAGGCTGGTCCTCTCGCGGTGCTTGCTTAGGCGGGCGGCTCGGCCGACAAAGGAAGAACCATGGCAGCACCCAGCACCCAGCCATTCTCGCAAGACATCAGCCAGGATGTATCGCAGCTCTCGTCCTCTCAGGCGCAGGAGCTGGATGCCTCCTCTTTCTTCGACGACGATGATGGGGGAGACGACATGCAGAGCCAGGACTACAAGTTCTACGACTTTGCGGGGGATGCCTCACAGACGAGCGTGCCAGGGCAGGGCGAATACGAATTCGACGACTTCTCCTCTAGCATGTCGCAGGACAGCGCCGCGCAGCAGGGCTTTGCAGACTGGTCTTCGGGACAGGGCAGCGAATACCGCAAGGGCGGGGACGAGGGGAGTGTGGCGGGGACCGTCGAGCTGGACTTCAAAGAGACATTCGACGATGACGAGGATGCGGTGAAGGAGCTGCCCGTGCACGCATGCTGCTACTGCGGCATCCACAACCCTGCCAGTGTGGTCCGTTGCATCAAGTCGAGCAAGTGGTTCTGTAACTCCTCTGGCAACAAGTTCTCAGGATCGTGCATCATCAACCATCTTGTGCGCTCAAGGTTCAAGGAAGTATCGCTGCACCGCGACTCCCCACTCGGCGAGACTGTCCTCGAGTGCTACAATTGTGGCGAGCGCAACGTGTTCGTGCTTGGCTTTATCCCCGCAAAGCAGGAGCAGGTTGTCGTACTGCTCTGCCGCACGTGTGTGCAGTCCGGCGGTCTCAAGGGTGATCCGACGTGGGACCTCTCCGCATGGCTCCCACTGATTGACTCGTCCAAGACCTTCCTCCCGTGGCTTGTCAAGCCGCCCGCAGACCACGAGCAGGGGCGGGCACGGCTGCTCACCGCCGCCCAGCTCATTAAACTCGAGGAGCTCTGGAAGACCAAGCCTGACGCGGTTCTCGAGGACCTCGACCAGCCTGGTGTCGACGATGAGCCCGTCCCGGTGACGTCGCAGTACGAGGACGCGTACCAGTACCAGAACATCTTCGGCCCGCTCGTGAAGTACGAGGCGGACACGGACAAGCAGATGAAAGAGCAGAACCGAAAAGAGGACCTGGTGGTGCACTGGGACACTGGCCTCAACAACAAGCGCATTGCCTATTTCATGTTTGCCAAGGACGAAGCGGAGGTTCGCCTCGTGCCAGGCGACGAGCTCAAGCTGCACTGGACTGACGGGCTGCGCAAGTGGAGTGGGATCGGACATGTCATCGAGAAACCCAACTCTGAGGAGGTGGCTCTGGAGATACGTAACTCCGCCGGTGCTCCGACAGACGCGACGCACGGCTTCTCTGTAGAGTTTGTGTGGAAGAGCACAACGTACGACCGCATGCAGTCGGCCTTGAAGACTTTCGCAGTCGACGAGACGTCCGTGTCAGGGTACCTCTACCACCGCTTGCTCGGGCACGAAGTGGAGCCGCAGACGATCCGCTGCAACCTCCCGCAGCGCTTCTCTGCACCGGGCCTCCCGGAGCTGAACCACTCTCAGGTGCACGCCGTGAAGAGCGTGCTGCAGCAGCCGCTCAGCGTGATTCAGGGCCCCCCCGGCACTGGCAAGACAGTCACTTCTGCGTGCATAGTGTACCACCTCGCCCGGATGGGCCAGGGACAGGTCCTCGTGACCGCTCCGTCCAACGTCGCCGTCGACCATCTCGCTGAAAAGATCCACAAGACCGGCCTCAAGGTCGTGCGCCTCTGCTCGAAGAGCCGGGAAGCGCTCGGCTCGTCCGTAGAGCACCTCACCCTTCACTACCAGGTGCGCAAGGCCCGTCTTCTCCTCTTTCTTCCTTGTGTATGTGCGTGACAGGGCTCTGGTTGGTTGGAAAGTGCAGGGCAGCAAGCTGTCAGCTCGCCTTGCAGGCCCTGAACATGCGACACTCGCAGGTGGCGCATCTCGACACAGCGGACAAGAACGAGTTCCGCAAGCTCCTGCAGCTGAAAATGGAGCTCGGTGAATTGTCGACGCAGGATGAGAAGAAGTACCGTCACCTCAAGCGGCAGACGGAGCGCGAAGTGCTCATGGCAGCCGACGTGATCACCACGACATGCGTCGGCGCGGGCGATCCGCGCCTCGCCAACGTGCGTTTTACCAAGGTACTCGTCGACGAGTGCACGCAAGCGACTGAGCCGGAGTGCCTCATCCCAATTGTAATGGGAGCCAAGCAGCTGGTGCTTGTTGGTGACCACTGTCAGCTTGGACCGGTCGTTATGTGCAAGAAGGCGGCACGTGCGGGGCTGTGCCAGTCGCTCTTTGAGCGCATGATGAACAACGGTGTGAAGCCCGTGCGCCTTCAAGTGCAGTACCGCATGCACCCCATCCTCTCGGAGTTTCCGTCAAACACCTTCTATGAGGGCACACTGCAGAACGGGCTCACTGCCGATGACCGAGAGATGCTTTCTGTGGAGTTCCCATGGCCCTCGGCGGCCAAGCCGATGATGTTCTACATCTCGCTTGGCCCCGAAGAGCTCTCAGGTTCTGGTACGTCGTATCTGAATCGGACGGAGGCCGCCAATGTCGAAAAAATCGTTACTCGCTTTCTCAAGGGTGGAGCAACGCCGGACCAGATCGGTATCGTCACGCCGTACGAGGGCCAGCGTGCGTACATTGTGCAGTGCATGCAGCGCAACGGCCCTCTGCGCAAGCAGCTTTATTCCGAAATCGAGGTATCCACCGCTTCCGGCGCCCTCGGATCCGTGGCCATGTATTCATGCCACACTCGAGCTTCGTCCCGGGTCTCATTGCTGCGAACACGTGCTGATACAGTGGGGCTGGTGGGCCAGGTTGCAAGCGTCGACGCTTTCCAGGGGCGCGAGAAGGACTTCATCGTGCTTTCCTGTGTGCGTTCCAACGAGGGAAAGTCGATTGGCTTCCTCTCGGACCCGCGCCGCCTCAATGTGGCGCTCACTCGCGCTCGCTACGGCTGCGTTGTGCTCGGAAACCCGAGGATCCTGATGAAGCAGGTGCTGTGGAACAACCTGCTCTGCCACTTCAAGGCGCACGACGTGCTGGTCGAGGGCCCGCTCTCCAACCTCAAGCTGAGCATGATCACCTTCCAGCGCCCGCGGAAGTACTACAACGACCGCCGCGAGGGCGGCATGGGCTTCGATGAGACGCGCCCCATGTTCCGCGAGGGGTACGGGGACGACCCCGACTACCAGCGGCAGGCCGTGCCGTACCACTTCCCGGGCGACGTGCCGCCGGGCGGCGTCTACGCGCCGCCCGGGAGCCGCCTTGCTGGATATGGGACGGGGTACGGCGGCGGTCCGGCGTCTCAGGATGGCGGGGTGATGTCACAGATGTCCAACCTGACGCAGGGTCTCGACAAGATGAGCCTTGGCATGAGCCAGAGCGGCGGCTTCTCCCAGGACATGGCCACGCAGCAGACCTTTGGCGGCCCCACGCAGTCGCAGTCGCAGTCGCAGCGCTATTGATTGAGATCTGCTGTCAGCTCAAGGAGAAAATGGACACTGGAACCAAGTCCTTCACGCTGCCTGCGAGCACCGCGAACCTGTAGTTCCTGGCAGATGCCGGGACAGGTCGCCTCCGCGCAGGCCCAGGCAGTGCCGATTCGAGCGCCATACAACGGCGCAGGGGAAACAGAGCTGTCCACGGAATATACCGCTGTCGTCGCAGGACGTTCGCAGGACGACGACAATGGGTGTCGCGACTCTGATGCCGGAGAGGGGTTTACATTTGGGGCGCCTGCGAACCCCTCCGCGCCGCAGCGATTTCCGTCGCATCATCGGCGGCGCAGTGTGCAGCGCCGCTCAAGTGCCGCTCAAGGGCATATCGAGGCGTCGCGGCCGATGCGAGTGTGGTTCAGCAGCGCATGCGCGTTACTCGCTCTTGCAGCAACGGCATCTAGCACTGTGAAGCTAGATGCCTCTCGACTCGTGATCCTCGGTCAAGGTCGAATTTTTATGCCAATCTTTCGGCAGCTGGCAAGGTGACGCAGAGTCCCTCTCTTTCGCTGGGTGCCGGTCGCTAATATTGGCTAATATTGGCGATCTAGCACTCTTGCTACTGAGGAGCCGCGTCAGGAGACGGAGTTGGCTTTCTTCCAGACCCGTTGAATTCGACCTTACTTGGTGCCGCAGCGTCCAGTGCACACGTGCTTTCGGATGGTGCGGTGCCATGGCGCGACATGGAATAAATTTACAGAAAGAGGCAGTTTCCTAGGCGCCGTATGGCGGAGGCGACGCTCGAGAAGTGCCCCCCCACCGCAAAGCGCACTGCGCGGGCCGATCCACGGACCCACCTACACTTCGAGTTGTGCGGAGACGCCGCTCATGCTCCCCTGCACGCCCCCCATCTGGCCCTGGCCATGCATGCCCTCCATGGGTCCCTGCACGCCGACCAGCGGGCCGAGGTCCCTCGCCTGCACGACCGGCACCTGCCCCACGTTTGGTCCTCCGCCCAGCGGCAAGGGCGGCGGCGGCGGCCCGCCCTGCGGGTGCGCGACTCCGCGGAGGTACCTGCCAGCCCTGCACACGATCAAAAGCCTGCGCCGTGCCGCGTGGCTGCTGCCGATGCACCGGGTTGCAGGGGAGAAGGAGGCTAGGGCGCTGCACACGGGGCAGGGGCTGACCCCTCGCCGTCGCGGCGGGCGATCTTGCGGTGGCGCGAGAGGTCCTCGACCGGCATGCCCGTCTGGTTCTGGAGCTCGACGCGGTCGCGCTCGCGAACGAGCGAGCGCGACGTCGGGAGGCGGTCGGGGTGCTCCGCGATGGTCTTGAGGATCTCCTTCTTCTGTCCGGCGGAGAGCGCAGGTCCCCGGTGCCGCACGGCGGGCGGCACGGCGACGCCTTCTTCCGGGAGGTCGCGCTCGCTCTCGCGCTGCGTGAAGGACGCCGAGATCGCCGCGGGCGGGGCCACCTGCTGGTCCTCGCGGTACGTCGTGGCATACCGCGGCACGTTGGCGATGAGCACTCCGCCGAGCACGCGCCCGACCTCGCGCACCGCGGGCATCACCATGCGGTCGAGCGCGTCACGTGGGACCACAAAGCCGAGCACGCCGGTGAGGTGCTCGAGCTGCGGGCGCGCCTTCGCCAGCTGCGACTGGACCACGACCGTCCGTGCGCCGTGGCAACGTGGGTCCTGGAGCGAGCGGGGGCAAGAAGAGGATCAGTCGCCAACACCGCGGGGCCTAATCCGCCCTGGCGGGCATCAGCACTATCCTCGGTGGAGGTGCACACGGAAGCAGTTTTCTGAACCTGAAGCGCTTGCGTCATGAGGTGCGGGTTTCGAACGAGATGCTCCTTGATGACCTCCGCAGGAAATTCTTCGAGGGGTCGTTTGCTAGCTACTGGTACACTCTGCAACATAATGATGATGTTCAGCCGAGCGCATTTCAGCTGTTGCATCAATTTGGCGCAAGGACTGGGAACGGCACCTTCGGAACATGCGTTGCGCTGGTGAAGGCATCGGCGCATATTTCTGGCTTGACATTGAGCTCCAGAAGAATCGTGCTGGAGAGGTATGCGCACGCTACGGGGCGCTCCACCTCATTTGCACTCGTCAGCCCGAGTGTGCGGAACTTGTATGCCCCGTCCACATTTCGGAGACGTGTCCGTGCACTGTTTGACTTGGAGACAGCATCCCGCTTCATTCCCCCATCCCTGTACGCGTCAATGTCGAGACCGAGCCCAGCCTTGAGGACCTCTCCCGTCGAGAACAATGGCTTGTCTGGCTTTCCCGGCTCCATGAGGCGAGCACACGCATCCACACCTCCAGAACCAATGATCATGCGGACACGCGGTCCTTCCGCCGGCTTCTCGACCACTGGAAGCACTGGAAGCGGGGTCAAAGGGATTTGTGGCTCTTCCGCGGGCAACGAGGGCAATGCCGCCGACATGGTCCCCGCCGCCCGGCCTCAGAGAAAAGTTTTGCTAAAAGTGAACAACAGTAGTTGACTTTCATGCCCCAACGAAAGGACACCAAATGGCAGCACCACGAGGCGCGGCGTCCGTTGCGCTCCTGGCGCTTGCGGCCTTCGCGGCTTTGGTCGCACTTCCGCTCCGTGGTGGTCGTTCTTTCGAGCTGTCATCGACTGGATCCGATGGCCGCTCTGGGGCAGCGAGGCAGAAGGAGCTCACCAAAATGGAGGAGTTCGCACAGGGGTTAGTAGGGAAGAATGTTCCAGTCGAAGACATGGCGTCGCCGTACGAAAAGGGATTTCCGCGGGTTTGTCCCTTCTAATCTTCTGGCCCTGGAATGCGGCCGTGCGTGGTGCAGGGTTACATGTGTCATCACGCTGCCTTCCCGCACCGCGCAAGCAATGCCCCTGTGCCAGCGCAGCTGTTCACGCTTGCGCCCACGAGCCGCAGAGCTACTTCCGCGCAGCTCCGAATCCGAAAGCACGGTACGCGTGGGTTTGCCCTGGACCGTCACGCCTAGACGACGGTGAGAGTGGGGCGTGCCCGGAGGCGGCAACAGGGTACTTCAGGTGCTGCATTGACTCAAGCAACGGTGGGGCGGTCACGGACGACATGTGCTGCCCAGAGAAGGAAAAGCTGTCTCGGAGGTCATACAGCGGTACGCTGGCGCCCTAACCTCGCCCCTCTGTCGCGCCACGATTCCACCACCGCTTTTCTTTTGCGCCTACACGAACTGCTCGCCCGCCCCGCCGGTCGTGCTGAGCATCAATGCGGGGCGCGCCTGGCAGGGCCACCCACCGCAGCAGTCGCAAAGAAGCTCGAGAAGGTGCTGCTCGGGGAGGTTGAGCGCCTGGAGAAGAAGGAGCTGGCGGCAACGCCCGCTGGGAACCCTGACTACATCTCGTCGTCGGCCGCGAAGCAGGACTTGGCGAACTACTTCAACTCATATGCGGCGCCGGCCAAGCCCGCACCGAAGGCTGAGCGGCAGGAAACTGCGACAGAGTCGCGCCAGGAGCTCGATGCGTTCCTGGACCAGGGGCTGAAAGAGCTGGTGGTGCACAAGCCGCGCCCGGAGGACGTCTTTCCGGACGCGCGGCCTGCTGTCCGCGCGGTCTCCAGCGGGCTGGCGCGGGATGTGACTCGCCCCGGGAGCGGCCTCGCGGACGCGGAGAAGCGCATGGAGTTCCGGGAATGGCAGCGCGAGGCGGTGGGGCGGCGAGGGCCGTCGCTGCTTGCACGCATTGGGGAGGAGCAGCGCCGCCAGCAGCTTGGCGCGGACGCCGCGGGGCGCGCGACAGCGCAGCAGTGGGGGCGGCGGCGCGAACGCTTCTACACGGACGTCCGCGGGCCCGTGACTTCTTCGTTCCGGGCATGGAATCCGGAAGTGGGCTCCAGCGCGCGCGCGGGCGAGGCCGGCGAGACCCTGGTTCCGGACGACGAGGTGGCGATGGCGTGAGCGGGCGCGCGGGCAACGCGTGGCGCGCGCGGCGCGCGTGGTGCAAGGAAGCGGTGCGCTGTAAATAAAATGCGGCACTGTGCTGGACTGGTGGCTGGAGAGGTGGTGGGGCTGCGTTGCGGGCCCGAGAAGAGGGAGAGGGCGTCGTTCAGCGCTTCCTAAGGTTACGAACCTCCTGCGGTTTCCGAAGAGGGGGTTCCGGAGGGAGGATCCCACCGTGTAGGGCGCTCGGGCTCCCTCCCCAGTGCGGGGAGCAATGGCGCAGGGTGCATCGAATGTGTCAGAATTATTGCTCGGCGCATTTCGGCGCGGTGACGCTGGCGTTGAAGCCTCCATTGACGAGCTGACAGGTCCTGAGGTGGCAGCGCTGGTTGGCGAACTAGCGCAGCGTGCCAGATCTCTGGATTCGGAAGCTGCGGCGGCTTATTGTCGCATGCTGCTGAGCACAGCGCGCACGCGAGAGGATTCTGTCGTGCAGTGCGTTGCGCTGATCCAGGAAGGCGTCATGCGTGACCGCCTCGCGTTTTCCACGCTCCCAGAGCTCCGCGCCGCCGTCATGGAGCTGTGCGCTGCGCGAGAGGCTGCCGAGCGCTCCTCGAGCCTCCCGTTCCTCGAGCGCCTCTGCAACTCGCTCGTTGCGTTCCTCGAGCAGCAGAATCCGCCTCCCGCAGCGCTGCCAGAGCAGCGGCAAGCAGCGCTGGCCCAGGCGCTCGAGCTCCTCCCGACCTGCCTG
>Ga0115567_10006121_pt1 | contig 11554 bp, 8 predicted proteins | sample COGITO_mtgs_1204_2_FD_88679 | JGI IMG/M metagenome (GOLD analysis project Ga0115567, IMG submission 88679) | Pelagic marine microbial communities from North Sea - COGITO_mtgs_120412 | ecosystem: Environmental > Aquatic > Marine > Epipelagic | place: Germany:Helgoland, sampling site Kabeltonne...
ACTTATAAACTTTACCATTGGTGGAAGCCATAAGAGCACCAATCAAAAAACTTCTAATGAATCCCAAAAGTCAACATCAACTTCATTGGATTATATAGCTGTAGGTATACCAATGGGCAAATTTGGGGCTAGTTTTGGATTAATTCCTTTTTCTTCTGTAGGTTATAAGATAAATGCGCTTGAAGATGGCTCTTCATCCACTTTTGAAGGTTCGGGAGGTTTAAACAAAGCTTTTTTAACCTTAGCTTACAAAATAACGCCTAAGTTTAACATTGGTGTAGATGCCAATTATAATTTTGGTGAGATAGATAACACTTCTTTTTCCGTTTCTCAAAACACAGAACTGGGTGTTGTTTCATCCAATTCTTCAGCACTTTCTGGTTTTAGCTTTAATTTAGGGGCTATGTACAAAACAATGATCACTGAAAATCTCGAATTGTCTTCAGCATTATCGTATTCCCCAGGGACTAATTTTAAATCCACAAATAACAGAAATATTTCTACAGTACGCGTCTTGCCTGGCGGCGGAATTACCTCGCTTGATAGCCGTGATATCAATGTGGATAACACAGAATTCACTTTTCCATCACAATATACAATCGGCACAGGAATTGGACAACCAAAAAATTGGTTTGTAGGAGTAGAATACACAGATCAAAAAACCAGTAATTTTACAAATAGAAACTTTCAAGCTGATAATATAAAGTATTCAGATGCATCAAAATTTAAGTTGGGCGGTTTTTATATACCTAACTATAATTCTTTCGGAAACTTCGCAAAACGAATCGTTTACCGCGCTGGAATACGCTTCGAGGAAACAGGTTTGAACATCGATGGAGAGGACATTAACGAGTTTGGCATATCTTTTGGAGTAGGACTACCAGTAACGAGATTATTTTCAAATATCAATTTAGGTATCGAACTCGGTCAACGCGGAACTAAAAATGCGGGATTGGTACAAGAAAATTTCTTTAATACTTTTTTAAGCTTGTCGCTAAACGACAAATGGTTCGAAAAAAGATACATAAACTAATATCACAAACACTAACATTATGAAAACTAGATCTCTTGTAATATTAATGGCTTTTATGCTTGCTTTTGCAGGAAAGTCTTTTGCACAGACAAACGAAAAATGCGCAATAGCAGCTTCATTATTTGTAGAGCCGGCTAAAGCAAAAAATTACGAAAACGCATTACCACATTATCAAAAGGTAGTTGCCGAATGTCCAAAATTTAGCCTTTCTATTTATCAATATGCAGAGCGCATGTTTAAATATTTTATCGAACAAGGTGATACTAGCAAAGCTGAAGGCCTTATTGAGTCTTATAAACTTAGGCTTCTAAACTTTCCTGCAGATACAAAAGAAGGTGATGTACTTGCAGATATTGCTCAGGTGAGATATGATAATAATATGGGTACAAAGCAAGAGCAGTTTGATGCTTTTGATGAAGTTTTTAAAAAATATCCTGAAGATTTTACAAGCCCAAAATCACTTTACACTTATTTCTCTTTAGGTAAGGATCTATTTGAATCTGGAGATAAAGAACTTCAAGAGATATTTGATCTTTATGATTCTGTAACACAGCAATTGGATACGCAGGAAATCAAACTTGCCGAGAGCCTTACAATGTATATGGAAAAGCAGGATGCTGGAGAAGAGTTATCTGCAAAAGACGCTTCTAGAATGTCTGCTTATGAAACAAACCTAGGTATCTTCGGAAAAGTAAAAGGTAGTGTTGATAGTAAATTGGGTCAATTAGCAGATTGTGAAAACCTTGTGCCACTTTACAATAAGGATTTTGAAGAAAAGAAATCTGATATCGATTGGATTAAAAGAGCGGCTGGCCGTTTAGATGCAAAAGACTGTTCTGAAGATCCATTGTTTTTCAAGCTTGTACAACAAATGGATAAGTTAGAGCCGTCTGCTGAAACTGCATATTACTTAGGTGTATTGGCAGATAAAGATGGAAAATCTAAAACAGCTTTGGATTATTACAACAAAGCAGCAGAATTACAGACAGATAAGAGTAAGAAAGCAAGGATATATTACAATATAGCAGAGAATTTCCGTAAAAGCGGAAGCTATGGTACTGCAAGATCATATTATAATAAAATGGTAGATGCAAAGCCTAACTCAGGTATCGCCTACTTAAGGATTGCACAAATGTATGCTGCCAGCGCAAACAGCTGTGGTAGTACGCCGTTCGAAAAAAGAGCTATTTATTGGAAAGCCGCTGAAATGGCAGATCGTGCAGCTCGTGTAGATGGTGCTATCGCTAGTAATGCAAACCAAGCGGCAAGTAGCTATAGACAATCTGCTCCTGGGAAATCTGATATTTTTGGCCAAAATATGGCTGGAAAGACCGTGACATTTAATTGTTGGGTTGGTGGAAGCGTGAGAGTGCCTAATCTTTAATGGTTAGAACAAAACATATATTTTTAAACGTGATGGCAGTTTTTATTGCCATCACGTTTTTTGCATGTGAAGGTAATTACAAAAATGTCCAAAATCTTAATCGTAAAGATGGTGCGCCAATTGCTGAAGGTATTTCGGTAAACACAAAATACACAGATAGTGGCAAGGTGATTTTTAACCTTATTACACCGCGGTTTTTAGGATATTCAAACCTGGAGTTTCCGTATTCAGAATTTCCAGATGGAATCGAGGTACATTCTTGGGACGAAAACGGAAAAGAAAGTATCGTAACCGCAGAATATGCCATCCAATACGACAATACAGACCTAATTGATTTACGCGAAAATGTTGTACTTACCACGCAAGACGTTGTAGTTACGGCAGAACAGCTATACTGGGACCAAAAAAATAACTGGGTTTTTACAGATAGACCTTATAAAATGAAACTTAAGGATGGCTCGTTCAATGAAGGCCAAGGTTTTGATAGTAGTGAAGATTTTAAAACATTCTTATCTTTGCGAAACCAAGGCGTACAGATAATCGAACCTAAAAAAGAAAAAACAACAGATGAGCAATAATATTTTTAGGCTATTTGAATATGCATACCTAGTTATGGCTGCGTTCGCGGCATATCTTGTTGTAACAAATTGGGCCGAAAACAGAAACCGAGCTTATTTGTTTGCATTTTTTATAGTTGTGGCTATCTTTATGTTTTTCTTTAAGCGACGGTTTAGAAAATCGTTAGAAGAAAGAAATAAAGATAAGTGATACTTTGAAGACCTGCTAAAGCAAATACATAACCATTGGATCCATCCATAATAATCATTATACTTAGCTTATTTTTTTCCGCCTTTTTTTCGGGTATGGAAATCGCATACGTATCATCCAATAAGATCCATATCGAGATCGAAAAAAAGCAGAATAATTTTTTGGCCGGTATTCTTCAAAAAATAACCAAACGCCCGTCAAAGTTTATCGCTACGATGCTCGTAGGAAATAACATTGCCCTTGTTATATATGGTTTCTATATGGGCGATCTACTTATGGAATTTATTCCAATCGCCGGGTTTAGCGGTCTATTGGTGCAAACTGTAATCTCAACGCTTGTAATTTTAATGACGGCAGAATTTCTTCCGAAGGTATTTTTTCAAATATATGCCAATAGTCTGGTGAAGATCTTCGCTGTTCCCGGATATATATTTTACATATTCTTTTCTTTTATTTCTGAATTTATCATCTGGATTTCAGACCTTGTACTGAAACTTTTCTTTAAGACCGACGGCGATGTTGTGCAATTGAGCTTTAGCAAGATCGAATTGGGCAATTATATTTCAGAACAGATGGAAACCGTTGAAACTTCTGAAGAAATAGATACGGAGATACAGATCTTTCAGAACGCCCTCGATTTTTCCGAAGTTAAATCGCGTGAAGTGATGATTCCAAGAACTGAAGTCGTTGCGGTCGATATTTCAACAACACCCAAAGAACTAGGCAAGATTTTTACCGAAACCGGACTGTCTAAAATATTGATCTATAAAGATAATATCGATGATATTATGGGCTATGTTCATTCCTTCGAACTGTTCAGAAAACCGGCTGACCTTAAAAAAGTACTGATGCCCGTAATATTTGTACCAGAAACAATGTTGGTAAAAGACGTTTTGAGCATACTTAGTAAAAAAAGAAAAAGTATTTCTGTAGTTATAGATGAATATGGCGGAACTTCAGGAATAATGACGGTTGAAGATATTATTGAAGAACTTTTTGGTGAAATCGAAGACGAGCACGATTCCATAGAATTGATAGAAGAAACAATTTCAGAAGATCATTACAGATTTTCCGCGCGTCATGAAGTCGATTATTTAAATGAAGCGTACAAATTGGATTTTCCCGAAAGTGAAAATTATGAAACTTTGGGCGGTATGATTGTTAATTTTACGGAAGGAATTCCCGCTCAAGGAGATGTATTGGAAATGAATAATTATATATTCAATATAGTAGCAGTTTCCAGCACCAAGATCGAATTGGTAGAGGTGAAAAAGAAGACAGAAGAATAACGATTTTAAACTTTCCTTATATATTTCAAAGTAATTTTTTATAAACGGTGGGAAAATAGTATTTTCGCCCCCTATAAATTTGTATAACAGATGGCAATATTAAATAGTATTAGAAAACAGGGTATCTTTCTTATCCTTATTATAGCATTGGCACTTTTCGCCTTTATCTTGAGCGATGTATTGACCAAAGGCGGCAGCGTTAAAGGTCAAAACAATGCTATGGTAGTTAATGGTACCGATATACCGCGTGTGGAATTCATGCAGAAGGTTGAGACAATGCAGCGCAATATGGGCCAAAATGGTAATACGGCTCAGGCAATAAACACTATTTATGAGCAGGAAGTGAGACGCGTAGTCTTAGAGGAACAATATGAGAAATTGGGACTTACCGTAGAGGCAGCACAGATTAGCAATGGTCTTAGAGCCAATCTTGCCGGAAACCAAAATTTCGTTAATGAAACAGGACAGTTCGATGATAATAAAATGCAACAATACATCGCGAACGTAAAAGCTTCAAATCCAGTTGCCTATCAACAATGGTTGGATTTTGAAAAAAGTACAGAGCAAAATGTATTGCAAAACACCTATTTTACTTTAATAAGAGCTGGTTTAGGTACTACCTTGGCAGAAGGAGAACAGGCATATCGTTTTGAGAATGATAAAGTGAATCTTGAATATGTTCAAATACCATACACTTCAATTCCTGATACCGAAGTTGAGGTAAGCAACGATGAGATCAAAAATTATGTAAAAGATCATCCTAAAGATTTTGAGGCAAAACCGCAAGCAGACATTCAATATGTATTGATCAATGAAGCGGCATCAAAATCTGATATCGAACAATCTCGTGGTGATATTGAAAAATTATTGAACGACACTCCAGAGTATAATGCTGTCTCTAAATCTAATGATACTATATTAGGATTTAGGAATACTAAAAATATCGAAACTTTTGTTGATGCCAATTCTGATGTGGCATACAATGACGTTTGGTTGTTCAAAAAAGATGTTCCACCAGCTGTGGCAGATGCTTTGTTCCAAATGAACAAGGGAGAAATTTACGGGCCTTATGAATTGGATAATGGCTATGGATTAAGTAAAGTGCTTGAAACACGGCAAATGGCAGATACTGCGATGGCAAGACATATCTTGATTCCTTTTGTAGGTCTTAAAACCGCTTCGCCAGATGTTACCTTGAGCAAAGAAGATGCAAAAAAGCGAGCAGATAGCATCGTGTCAGTAATTAAAAAAGACAATAGTAAATTTGAAGCTTTAGCAGTAGAATTTTCTTCAGATAATGGTAGTAAGGATAAAGGTGGCGATTTGGGAGCATTTCCTCCAGGTAGAATGGTGCCTGCCTTTAACGATTTTATTTTTGATAATCCTAAAGGTACCATTGGTGTTGTTGAAACAGATTTTGGCTATCACGTAGTTTCTGTGGACGATCTTAGAAACGAACAAACAGCTATGAAGGTCGCTACAATAATAAAAGCCGTAGAACCTTCCGAAGCAACCATCAACGAGGTTTTCTCTAAAGCTTCTAAATTTGAAGTTGCAGCATCTAAAGGTGATTTTAACGAAGTTGCAAAAAAACAAAATCTAACAGCCAATCCAGTAAATAAAATTGGTAGGTTAGACTCAAATATTCCAGGTGTAGGTGACAATCGTGAAATAGTAAATTGGGCATTTAATGAAGATACAAATGTTGGTAACGTAAAGAGGTTTACAGTTCCAAACGGTTATGTCATTGCACAGCTTACCAGAAAAAGCGATAGTGAGGTTATGGACGTTACAGAAGCATCTGCTGTTGTAACCCCTATTTTACGAAATAAGAAGAAAGCTGAAAAAATAAAGGAAAAATATGCTGGCAAGTCGATGACCGAAATCGCATCATCGATAAATGCAAGCGTTCAAAATGCATCTGCCGTAACGATGGTTAGCCCATTATTGCCTGGCGCAGGTAATGAGCCTAAAGTTGTAGGTAAGGCTTTTGGTAAAAAAGTTGGAGAGACGACAGATTTGATCGCTGGTAATAAAGGTGTCTATATTGTTAAGATTATTAGCAAAGAAGATGCTCCAAAACTAGCTAACTATGCGACTTTCTCAAAACAACAAACTGCAAATAATCTAGGTGCTGCGAACGGTCAGGTTTTCAACGCTTTAAAAGAGAAAGCTGAGATAGAAGATAATAGGGCAGACCTTTTCTAAAAAAATATATCTTATATTTTAAAACGGCTTCCAATTTAGGAAGCCGTTTTTATTTCATCATTTTTTCAAAAGGAACTATTGTGTTATACCCTTTTCTCCTAAAATAATCCATTTTCCCATCTGTTCCTGTTGCCAGAATGAAATCTCCGCCCCAAGCACCGAGGCTTTTGACGGTTCCGTTAAAATCTTTAAAAGCGGATTCTTTTAAAGGAGGCATTTTAAGGATTTCAGAAATTAAAGCTTCGTGTGCGTTCATCAACTTTTCGAAATCACTTAACGTATAACACATCAATAGTTTTTTGCTGATGTCGCTAATGCGATCAATGGTTTTTTGATCAATTTCTTTCTTTTTGTAATGTGCGATGGCTTTTTTGCTATCCTGTTTTTTATTCAGGTAAACAAAAAATAGCTGATCCTTGAAATCCCAATCGAGATGGACATGTCTTATTTGCGGCTCTAGCGGATTATTAAAAAATATCGGCTTATCATTTTGCGCAGCTGCAATATCATAACCGCTACCGCCAAAACCGGTGCGTAATAACTTAAATGCATCCACTTGTGCCCATTGTGCAATATTATTTATCAAGGTTGAAGATGTTCCCAAACCCCAATTACGAGGAAATTCGAGGTTTGTGGTTATCTTAAAACCTTGTAGGTCATTTAAGAAAACTGGATTTAGTTTTTTCGCTTCCCGTAACAATTTTATAAGAGTGTCTCTAACTTTGTTTTGAGAATTTTCTTGAATATTTTCTTTTTGAAAAATATCTAACGAAAAAACAGTTTCAAACCATATATTACCATGAAGATCCAAACTTTTCCATTGAATCACTTTTTCAGAAATGTTTTCAACTTTCAGTGACTGCCCCATTTTTGTAGGTATGGCAAGTGCCATCGCGCCATCGAGAACAACGTATTCGCCCGTTAACAATAATTTACCGTTGCTGTGGAAGATTTGTTTCACTTTTTATGTTCTTAAATTTTCAAGAAATTTGATTACGTCGCTGTGCGTTACGGTATTTTCTTTAAAATGAATGATAGCCTTTTCTTTCTCTGCGGAAGTAGCTTCCATTTGGTTGAGGATATTCATAAGGTGCATTTTCATATGTCCTTTTTGAATTCCGGTTGTTACCAAAGACCGTATAGCACCAAAATTTTGTGCCAAACCGGCAACGGCGACGATCTTCATCAACTCTTTTGCATTTGGTTTTTGAAGCAGTTGAAAAGCAAATTTTGATAATGGATGAAGAGATGTTAATCCACCAACGGTTCCCAATGCAAGCGGAATTTCAATACTAAATTTAAAAACTCCGTTATCAATCTTGGCATCGGTCAAGCTGCTATAGTTTCCTTCTTTTCCTGCAAATGCATGAATTCCGGCTTCAATGGCGCGAAAATCGTTTCCAGTAGCTAAAACCACAGCATCTATACCGTTCATTATTCCTTTATTGTGAGTTACAGCGCGTTTTGTTTCGGCCTTGGCAATCGCGACCGCTCGAACAAATTTTTCGGCAAAAGCTTTCCCTTTTATATCTTTTTGGTCCAATTGATTAATTTCACATTCAACCGAAGCGCTTACAAGGCAATTGGGTACATAGTTGGATAGAATTGACATCACCACTTCAGGATATATATTCTCATTCTTAAAACCATCGTAATTGTGCGTCAACGTTTCAAAGGTGCGAGCAATTTCTTCTAAACAACTGTTTATGAAATTGGCGCCCATCGCATCCAAGGTTTCAAAAGTGCAATGTAATTGGTAGTAACCTTCCAGTTTATCAGAAGAATCGATTAGTGTAATATCCAAAAGTCCGCCGCCGCGTTGCTTCATATTCTTTTGGATATCTTCAACACTCTCGATTAGTTTTGGTTTTGTTTCAGCAAAGAATTGTTTCAGTAAGGTTGTATCGCCAAAAAAGTCTAAATGTATCTGTCCATTCTTTTCGGTAGAAATCACTTCGGCTTTAAATCCGCCTCGCTTCAACCAAAATTTCGCTGCATTGCTGGCAGCTGCTACTACAGAGCTTTCCTCGGTTACCATTGGTATTGTATAAAGGATGCCGTTTATTAAAAAATTGGGTGCAACACCAAAAGGAAGATAATAGTTGGTAATGGTGTTCTCAATAAAATCATCATGCAGTTTTTGGAGTGATGTGTCATCGTTCCAATATCTCTTAAGAACTTCAATGGCTTTTGAATCGTTTTCGAAATAGCTGTTAGATAACCATTCGATTTTTTCGGTTTTGGTCATTTTTGAAAATCCAGAAACGGGCTGTGCCATTATTTGTGTTTTAAATTGCAAATATACCATTTATCGATTAACGCATTGTGGCTTATTTACTAACAAAACAAAGGTATTTAACACTTAAAATCCTTGATTTTTCGTGAAAAATTAGTAAACTTGGCATAACAAAAATTTAACATTTTGAATAAGACATTTTTAATCCGTGCATTCGTGCTGTTTTTTACAGTATTTACTTCAATAACGGCACAGGAAAAACAAATAACATTAGAAGAAATTTGGGGCGGAGAATTTAGGACCGAAGGTCTTGACGCACTACGATCGTTAGATAATGGCAAGGAATATGCAGTTTTAAACTACGATAAACAAGCGAAGGCATCTTCAGTAGATGTTTATGATTACTTAAGTGGTCAAAAGGTACGATCGCTTGTAAGCTCGAAGGATCTTGCGGGAATCGATTATATAATTTCCTACACACTAAGCGATGACGAATCTAAAATGCTTATCGCGACTCAGCTTGAGCAAATATACCGTCGTTCTTCTTTAGGTACATTTTATGTTTATGATCTAAAAACGAAGGAACTTACTTCGGTATCAGATAATAAGATACAAGAGCCTACTTTTACTAAAGATGGAACAAAGATCGCTTACGGCTTTGAAAACAATCTTTATATAAAAGATCTAACTTCTGGCGAGACCGAGCAGGTTACGAATGACGGATTGGTTAACAGTATTATAAATGGTATTACAGATTGGGTATATGAAGAAGAATTTTCTCTAGTTCGCGCCTTTGATTGGAATCAAAATGGCGACAAGCTCGCGTACATTCGTTTTGATGAAACTGATGTGCCACGTTTTTCTATGGATGTCTACGGAAAGGATCTTTACCCACAACAAGATGTATTTAAATACCCAAAAGCTGGCGACCCGAATGCAAAAGTTTCATTGCATATATACGATTTAAATACAGGTAAAACGATGGATGTGGATGTTTCTAAATACAATAGCTACTACATTCCAAGATTGCAATGGACCAAGGACAACGATATCTTGAGCGCACAGATGACAAATCGCAAGCAGAACGAGGTAGATCTGGTTTTTATCAACGCAAAAAACAATACTTCTAAAGTTATATTGCAGGAGAAAGATGCCGCATATGTTGATGTTACTGACAATCTTACGTTTCTAAACGACAATAATTTTATTTGGACGAGCGAAAAGGATGGCTGGAACCATATTTATCAATATGATAAAAATGGGAAGGAAATCCGCCAGATAACTTCTGGACCTTGGGAAGTAACCAATTATTATGGTTTCGATCAAAATACAGGAAGGATCTACTATCAAAGCACCGAAAATGGTAGTATAAACCGAGATGTTTATTCCGTCTTACGTTCAGGTAAGAACAAAGTCCGTCTTTCACAGCGAACTGGAACTAATAGTGCTTCTTTCAGTTCAGATTTCACTTACTATATAAATACATTTCACAACACAGAAACTCCGTACGTATTTACTTTGCAAAATGCAATAAATGGAAAGCAGCTCAGAGTAATCGAAGACAATAGCGAATTAAAAGACAAGGTTAAAAATTACGATCTAGCTCAAAAGGAATTCAGCACTATTAATATTAATGGTTATGACTTGAATATGTACATGATAAAGCCAACCGATTTCGATCCAACAAAGCAATATCCATTATTTATGTACCAATATTCTGGTCCAGGTTCACAAAACGTCTCCAATTCTTGGAACGGAAGTAATGATTACTGGCATCAAATGTTAGTTGAGCAAGGCTATATCGTGGTTTGTGTAGATGGCCGCGGAACTGGTTTTAAAGGAAGGGATTTCAAAAAAATAACTCAGAATGAATTGGGCAAATTTGAGGTTGAAGATCAAATAGCCGCTGCAAAAAAATTAGGTAATGAACCATTCATCGATGCTTCAAGAATAGGTATTTGGGGTTGGAGCTATGGCGGTTTTATGGCCAGTAACTGTCTTTTTCAAGGTGCCGAGACCTTTGAAATGGCAATCGCAGTTGCACCTGTTACAAGTTGGAGATTTTACGATACAATTTATACAGAACGTTATATGACGCCGCCGCAGGAAAACGCTTCTGGCTACGATGAAAACTCACCGATAAATCACGTTGAAGGACTTGAAGGAAAATTTTTATTGGTGCACGGTAGCGCAGATGATAACGTGCACGTGCAAAATACGATGCGTTTGATCGAAGCTTTGGTGCAGGCGAACAAACAGTTCGATTGGGCAATCTATCCCGACAAAAATCACGGTATTTATGGCGGAAATACAAGATTGCACCTTTATACAAAAATGACCGATTTTATTAAAAACAACCTATAACCTAAACTCAAACTAACTAAACAATAAAATATGGAATATAAATTTGGCGGTTCATTAACGAATCAAAAAACGGTACTCGGCCATCCTTCAGGTCTATTTGTGCTATTCTTTACCGAAATGTGGGAGCGCTTTTCGTATTACGGTATGCGAGCCCTTTTGGTGCTTTTCTTAGTGGCCTCGTTACTTGACGAAGGTTGGGGTTGGGATCGTGCAGATGCATTATTACTTTATGGATGGTACACAGGTTTGGTTTATATTACTCCAATCTTGGG
>Ga0115567_10006125_pt1 | contig 11553 bp, 15 predicted proteins | sample COGITO_mtgs_1204_2_FD_88679 | JGI IMG/M metagenome (GOLD analysis project Ga0115567, IMG submission 88679) | Pelagic marine microbial communities from North Sea - COGITO_mtgs_120412 | ecosystem: Environmental > Aquatic > Marine > Epipelagic | place: Germany:Helgoland, sampling site Kabeltonne...
GTTTTAAAATAAACAAAATAATTATTCTCTATCTCCGTATGCAGTTTGGGCCGCTGAGAATGATAATGCAGGAGATCCGCATCCACCTGTCGGGATCTTATATAAATATCCCTTGCGCACACTTCCCATAGAAACTTCAGGTGGAACTGCACCAATACAATAATATTTTGGTTCGATGAAGCTACTCCCTTCTGCAGCTCGCAACCTTTTTACGTCATCAAGGCTTAATAATGACTCGTCTTGTGAATGAACGCCATCAAAGATTCCTACATTCAATGAAGCACATTCTCCAATAGTGTCGCCATGTCCCGTATGTGCACTGGTACTTCCAATAACATTTATCGTTTCTTGACCCGGAGTCCCTGGAAGATGACACATAATAGTTGATGCTATGGCATGTGCCCGTTGCACTGTAAATGGATTATATGCTTGTTGTGCATTAAGAGTTACCACAACAGCATACGAAGAAACATCATCTGAACAACTTTCCCAAATACCTCCATGTCCAATAATTGATTCTTTGACGTTTTCTAAATTGTTACCAGAATTGAATAAATTACATGTGCCAGTATAATTTCCTGTAGCACCTGTTTCCAGTTCGACAGCTGTCGCTAGTTGATTCATTTCTGTTAAAATTGCCGCATCTTTCGCACGTGTTCTTGATTCGCCCAAGCTTGCAATAACAACCGTAGCTAGAATTCCTATAATCGCTACAACAACTAATAATTCTATTAACGTAAATCCTTTATTTTTCATACCAATATAGTATATCATTAGAATTAGTTTTTTTAAATAGTTTTTAATAGTATTCTCTCCTACGAGAATATGGCATCTTTTTCTATTTAAGCTATCCTTTAGCTATGAATTTTTATCAGAAAAAACTCAAAGAAAAACAAGAATATCTTCACAAAATACCTGAAGACCCATCTCAAAAATTGAAAAGAACAAAAAATGAGAAATTAAAACACCCAAAGAAAAATGCACAATTAGGAATGTTCTAAGAAAAAACCTTTCAATATAATAAATTTGCCTTAATATAGATAGTATGAACTTCATCCAAGAACAACTTGAAAAGCAAAAAAAGAGCAACAAATACCATAACGGTAAAAAGCCTCCTACTAAATTAGCTAAACCATCAAAAAACTTTAAACCTATGCGTGCTAAGTAATACTTATTGGATATAAGTATAAGAGTAACTTTATTTACTCAAAAAATATCATTCAAATAAAAAAACCTCAAACGAGGTTTTTTTAAACTTTCAAATATTTTCGTGTGGCAACGTAGCTGGAAATAATTCCGACCATCATACCTGCGCAAATAGCAATAATAAATATTGGTAATGCATTTAGTAGATAATAGTTGAAAATATCCATGCCTCCAAAGAATGTTTTGGTATAACCACCAATCCAGCGAGTCATTGGATACAGTGCAGCCATAGCCAGCACTCCCGAGAAGAATCCATATAATGATCCCATAACAATGAATGGACCACGAATATAGCGATTTTCGGCTCCTACCAGACGTTTAATACGTATTTCTTTCTTTGCCGCAAAAATTGCAATACGCATTGTGCTGAGAATAACCAGCAAAGCAATAATCATAAAGAATATTATTACAGCGGTTGAAATTAATTGTGAAATAGTACTAAATTCATTTAACCTATCAATCAATGCTTTGTTGTCGTAATAGTTAATGCGTTCAACAAATTCTGAGTTAGCTACGACAGGTTCTGTTTCAATAGCTGTAACAACTGCTTCGTACTGTGTTGACTCATAAGCACGGATGTTTAATGAAGCACCAAGCGGATTATCACCTAATTCTTCTAGTGATCGATTAATCAATTCGTCATTTGAATGACGTTCTTGAAAATCAGTAAAGGCTTGATCTCGTGATACGTACTGGACATCACGCACTTCTGGGATAATTTGGATCCTCTCTTGTAAGTCAATAATTTCTGATTCAGGTACATCAGGGAAAAAATAAATATTAACATCAACTCGATCCTGAAGTTGCTGCAATGAAAATCCCATAACAGCATTCAGAAATAACAGTGAGGTCATAACCAATAATCCCATGGTCATAACAACAACCGTTGAGAATGAAATTAATTTATTTCTCCAAAAGTTAATAAAACCTTCTCGGACTATTCGTTGTAAATCTAATCGTAATGACATAATACTATTCGTGGTAACTTCCCTTTTCGGTGTCTCGAGTAATGCGACCTTTTTCCATTTTAATCACGCGACGTTTTGTTGCATCTACAACTTCACGATCATGAGTGGCCAAAATAACGGTGGTTCCTAATTGATTAATTTTTTTCAAAATACCAAGAACCCCTTGTGAGCCTTCGGGATCAAGAGATCCTGTTGGTTCATCAGCTACTAAAACGTCTGGTTGATTAATAATAGCCCTGGCAATGGCTAGCCGTTGTTGTTCTCCTCCTGATAATTGATGCGGGAAACTGTAACCCTTGTCTTGTAAGCCTACAATCTCAAGAGCATGGGGAACATCAGCCTTGATTTCTGCGTCTGATTTTCCAATCATTTCCATGGCAAAAGCAACATTTTCGTACACGGTTTTGTGTTCTAGTAATTTATAATCCTGGAATACAACACCAATACGTTGGCGATATCTAGGTATATCAGCTTGACGCAAATTATGTACATTAACACCATCAAAATATAACGACCCTGATGATGGTTTTTCTTCTACGAGTAATAATTTTAATAATGTTGTCTTTCCTGCACCTGATGGACCAATAAGGGTAACGAATTCGCCTTTCTTGATAGTCAGGTCAATATCATGGACCGAAATCTCTTTTGTTTGGTAGGTCTTTGAAATCTTATCAAATGTAATCATTATGAATCTATTTTACCATAAAGAAAAAACACTACCAAAACTATTTTTCATCTTCTATAAAAATATCTATATCGCCGCCAAGCACAGCGTCTATCTTTGCTGTATCGATTCCTTTATCATGATCTTTGACCATTTGATAAGGATCCATAACATAGGATCTCATCTGACTTCCCCACTCAATAGAAATCTTATCAGAGATAGATAATCCTTGAGCTCGTTTTTCTTCATCAGCAATATGTTTTTGATAAAGTTTAGCTCGCATCAGATCAAGCGCTCGCTGGCGATTACGTTCTTGAGTGCGTTCTTCAGATATAAAGACTGAAATCCCTGTTTCAGGATGAACCATACGGACAGCGGTTTCGCGTTTATTGACGTTTTGCCCTCCTGCACCACCACTTCTTGCAAACGTTACGTCAAGATCTGATTCGTTAATCTCAAAATCTTGCGCTTGTATTTCTGGGAGAACTTCAACAAGAGCAAATCCTGTTTGTCGTTTTCCTTGTTTATTAAAAGGTGATTTTCGTACCAATCGATGCACACCAGATTCTCCACGTAATTTACCAAAAGCACCTTTTCCAGAAATCTCAAACGAAATATTTCTGTAGCCGTTCAAGTTGTTGGCTGCTTCATCCAAAATGACTAGGGAAAAGTTATTTTTCTGAGCAAAAGCCTGATACATTTCAAACAATATACGAACAAAATCTTCGGCGTCATCGCCACCTGCTCCTGCAAATATTGAAATTAAGGCTGGACCTTTGTCGTATTTTTTATCTCCAAGCAGTTCATTTTTTAATCGTTCAATTTCTGAAAGAACAAATTGTGCATGGTCTTTGTCCTGCCAAAAATCAGCAGCATACATTTCCTGTTCGTAGTCGTTTATTTTTTGCTGAATTTCTAAAATATTCATATATCTACTGTAATACAAAAAAAAATACCCGCCACCGTTGTTGGCAGGTATGTTATATATAATTTTAGTACAAGGCTCCCAGAACAAGACGACCGTTAAAGGTTAATGCTGTTGGGTTATTTACAATAAATATCCATTGACCAGTTGCGCTTGAAAAAATAGGTACAGTATTTACTTCGGCAAAATCCAACTGAACGTCGCCACTACTTGTTCCAATAGTAACAACAAGTGTATTCCACATGTATGATGTCGCAGAGAAACCAACAATATCCGGATCAGTAACAGTTATTTTTGTCTTGCCTGGCGCAAGAGTAACAAAATTAGTTACCTTGACCCCTATTCCTGTTAGCGGTGTTTTTAGTTGTGGACCCCAAACAGGTGGATTATTAGTTCCATCTGAAACTAATAATTGACCTGTTACTCCTGGCCCTCCATTCACACTGATATGCCCGCGCTGAACAAGGTTACCATTCACGTCAAGCACAGAAGTAGGATCAGGTGTATCGGTATTAATACCAACTTGTCCGTAACAACTGTGAGCAGTAAAAATCAATACAGTACAAAGTAATAGTATTTTTTTCATAATCTTAAATTTATTTTAATTTAAGTCACTATATTCCCCACTTTGAATTCTGTCAAAATAAAAACCACTAGCACACTAATGGTTTTGATAATTGATGCAGTAGATATCCTATAGAAAAAATTATAAATGTAAGACCTACATATGATAATAACAATGCATATTGAGTAATACCAGCAATATACGCACCTAATCCTAGTGCCGAGACAATGGGTGCAACCACGAGAACTCCACATGATAGACAACCTATACCAAATATACCCAGAAACATACCTGAGGCACTGGCAAAAAAACTTTTGCCTGAAAGAATCTTTTGCTGACGTTTTATATAATAATAAAATACAATCATATTTACCGCTGTTGCCAATGCTAATAAAATAATCAACAATTGTTCAACAAAAGCAATTTCAAAAAAGCTCGTTAGAACGTAATCCGTAAATAATTCATATTTTCGACTCCATTTTACTCCAGGAATAATAAAGGTGGTTTTTAAAATCATATATACAGGAATAACACGTAATATGACAAAAATTATAGCGGAAACCAATAGACCAATAATTATATTTTTTTTCTTTGAAAAAATTTTTACTCCTTCTGTTAACATAGGGTTACTATACCGCAGTTAAGATTATACGTATAGAAATTATTCTGTTATACTTTTTCTGTACTTATTTTTAATTAATACATAATTTATGAATGCAAATATAAAATCAAACATTGCTATTATTCTTTCTGTCGTTGCTATACTTATTTCAAGTTTCGGTGGCGGAGGATTTGGTAGCTCGCAAGCCGTCGATGGGCCAGAAGGATTTATTAAAACTACGGCAACAGACGCTGGGCTCAGTAGTCGTGGATATGACAAATGTATTGCTGATCCAGCAATTGAGGCATTAGTTCGAGAAGATATTGATGAAACAAATCAAATTGTTGCCTATGCAGAACTTGCTGGTATTGGTACCCCATTTAACCTAGTAATCACGGATACCCAGGCGATTCCTGTCAGCGGAGCATATCCTTTTGAATTTTTTGAATTGATGTTAACTCAATTTAATGAAACAGGAACCATTCCTCAAGAAACGCTTGATCAATTCGAAATTACTCCTATTGATTATGGAATAACTGATGTTATCCGGCCATTTGATACAGCAACTGATCATTATAAAGGGAACGAAAACCCAGAATTTACCGTTATTGAATATTCTGACTTTGAATGTCCATTTTGTTCCCGCGTACATCCAACGCTTGATCGTTTGGCAGAAGAAAATGATAACGTAACATGGGTATACCGTCACTTACCATTATCATTTCATCCACAAGCATTACCAGCGGCAATCGCCTCTGAATGTGTTGCTCAAGAAGAAGGAAACGATGCCTTCTGGCAATTTGCTGATACCATTTTTGCAAACCAGTCAGAGTTGCAATAATATAAAAAACACCCTTTGGGTGTTTTTTATATTTAAGAAAACAAAAGGAAAGAAACAAATAGTATCTCTGCAATAACAACCCACTTCCATATACCCTCTGAAAATTTCATATTATTAAGTATAACAAAAAAACACTAGAATATATCTAGTGTTTTAAAATTATTTCTTTTTATTTCGTGATCGTTCTGATTCTTTTAAATACTGTTTTCGCAATCGAATAGCATCTGGCGTTACTTCCAAATACTCGTCTTCACGCATTAATCCCATAGCCAATTCTAATGACAAATCTAGTGGTGGTGTCATTTTGATATTTTCATCAGTTCCTGATGCCCGCATGTTAGTGAGCTGTTTACCTTTGGTTGGGTTTACTTCCATATCAGAACCTTTGACGGTGTTTCCGATAACCATCCCTTCATAAACTTCGGTACCAGCATCAATATACAAAGTTCCGCGTTCTTGCAAGTTTGCCAATGAGAATCCTAGCGCCTTTCCTGCTGCCATAGAAATCATTGATCCAACCTCTGTCTTCATAATGGCTCCAGCATAGGGTTTAAACTCTTCAAACGTTGCTGTCAAAATTCCTTCACCTTTGGTGTCAACGATAAATTCGTTTCGGTATCCCAATAAACCACGCGTTGGAACAGAAAACACCATGCGTGTTTGTGCATTTTCAGTCATCATGTCATTCATGATCCCCTTTCGTTTTCCTAGTTTATCAATCACTGAACCAGAAAACGCTTCTGGTACCAAAATAGTTACCTCTTCAAAAGGTTCAAATTTTTGCCCATCAATTTCCTTGATAATTACTTCTGGTTGAGAAACCGCCAATTCAAATCCTTCACGTCGCATATTTTCAATTAAAACTGCAATGTGTAATTCTCCGCGTCCATACACCTTGAAAGTTGACCCTCCTGATGTATCAATTTTTAATCCAACGTTGATTTCAAGTTCTTTCTCTAGTCGATCCAAAATTTGCCGTGATGTTAGATATTTTCCAACTTTTCCAGAAAATGGCGAATCATTAACAAACATGTTCATCGAAATTGTCGGCTCATCTACAGAAATAGCCGGTAACAAATTATCAGAATCTTCTGGTAAAATTGTTTGCCCAATAAAAATATCAGGAATTCCAGCAATCATAACGATGTCTCCTGCGATTGCTTCATCAACCTCAATACGCTGCAATCCTTTGAATGAGAATAATTTTGCAATACGGCCATTAATAGTTCCTTCCGTGGTTTTTAGGAAAATATTTTGACCATTTTTAACCGTTCCTTTATAAATTCGAGCAATTCCCATTCGTCCAAGGAAATTATCATAAGCCAGGTTAAATACCTGCCCTTGTAATGATTCCTGTACTAATTCTGGTCCAGAAACATTCGGTACAACATCTAGCACAAGATCTAATAATGGTGTTAAATCTTTCATTTCATCATCCATTGATAATGCTGCGACTCCATCACGTCCAATAGCGTAGACCGTTTTAAAATCTAGTTGTTCATCATCAGCACCCAGATCAAGAAATAGTTCGTAGACTTCTTCTTGAGATTTCTCTACATCGGCTGCTGGTTTGTCAATTTTGTTCAAAACAAGAATTGGTTTTAGTCCAAGTTCTAATGATTTTTTCAAGACAAATTTTGTTTGCGGCATTGGGCCTTCGGCTGCATCTACAATCAACAATACTGAATCAATAGATCGCAAAACTCGTTCAACCTCTGATCCAAAGTCCGCGTGACCTGGTGTATCCAAAATGTTGATCTTGGTGTCTTTATACATAATTGAAGTATTCTTTGCATAAATAGTAATACCACGCTCTTTTTCAAGATCGTTTGAATCCATTGATACTCCTCGTTCTACCATTCCTGTTTGTTCCAAGATAGCGTCGGTCAAGGTTGTTTTACCGTGGTCAACGTGGGCAATAATTGCGATGTTTCTCATTTCCATAATGCAGCATATAGTATCACACATTAAATTTAAATAAATAAGAACAATAATTATCTATTATAAATACATCGCCTTAACAGTAAGGAAATTGTAATATATTTCAAATATGTTTTAATTTAGAAAACATAAAAAATAATATATCATGAAAGATGAGAAAAAAGTATACTACCCGATTAACAATACACAAAATAAAGTAACCTTTATTTTCAGGTTAAAGGGTTGTTTCCCTGATGGTAAGCATAATTTTGCAAATATTTATATTGGCAAAAAGAAAAAAATTGAAGACATGCTGCTGGTTGATATGGATCAATTACGACTATTCTTAACAGGTGAAAAAGACAAGATCAAGTTTTATCCTGCAGTATCTTTTTCAAAAAATAAAAGTAGTTCTCCTTGTTTTAATGTATCAATTTTTAGATCAAAACATAAGATTGTACTGTATATCAGAAGCAAAAATTTGACTGAAATAATTTCAAACAAGGAAATGCTTCCTATTATTGAAGATTTACAAGAAAGAGTAAGTGTTTATTAAAATTAAAAACAAAAGCTTTGAAGCATTCGCTTCAAAGCTTTTTTATTTACTTCAAATATTTAGTAAAAAAGTATCGAGCTGAGAAAGAAAAAAGGCTTAATGTATCATAATACGTTGAGTCTTTTTCGACTGAAATAAATATTAACTATTTTGCCTTGTTAAGGTCAAATATTTCATCAATACGTATATCTTCCATAAACTCTTCATCATGGCTAATCACAATCATCCCACCTTCGTAATCATGTAACGCCTCTGCAATCACGGGTAAATGACGGAAATTGATGTGGTTGGTCGGCTCATCCAAAACCAACAATCCTGGTTCAAGTAATACCAGCTGCGCAAAGGCAACAAGGCCTTTTTGTCCTTCAGACAAGGTTCCAATTTTATTGAAAATTTGATCTGAACCAATGAGAAATGTTGATGCTGTCGAGCGTAATTTATGCTCGTCTTCGATAGGCATAACACTGGCAAGTTCCTGGTAGACTGTTTTCTCAAAATCGAGTCCGCGGAAATCCTGGCGATAATATCCAATACGTACCTCACTATGTACGCTGACACCTTGATCTTCTGTTTGTGCTATTTTTTCTAGCAAGGTCGTCTTCCCTATTCCATTTGGACCAATAATACGCAAATGATGGTTTTTACGAATGGTGATTGATGCATCTCGACGTTGTTCTTTGCCATTATGCATACGAGTATATGATGAAATCTCCATCAGATCTCCTGTAATCTGTTTTTGATGAGGAATAATAAAATCACGAATGGTTTTATCTTCACGTCGTACGTCTACCTTGTTGTCTTCAAATTCATCTACATCCTCTCGCATTTGTTTTGCCAGGGCACGCAGACGCCCTCCTTTATTAGCAAAGAAGTTTGCCTTGTCTTTTTTCTCTTGAATAATTTTTTCTAATCTGGCATTTTTGGACTTTTCTTTAATAACACGTAATCCAATTTGTTCTACTACATCGTGATAGTTACCGGTATATAATTCGACTTTTTGCGTAAAAATATCCAAATACAAAACTCCTGTAGAAAAAGCGTTTAAAAACTCGGCATCATGGGAGATAACGATAACGGTTTTATTATAATCTCGCAAAAACTCAGTCAGGTGCGTAATACCATTATGATCCAAATTGTTGGTTGGTTCGTCTAATAATAAAATATCAGGCTGTTGGATTAACGCTGAAGCCAATAAAATTCGTGCTTGCTGTCCACCTGAGAAATCTCGAATTTTCTGCTCTTTATCTGCTAAAAGATTCACAGCTTCTAAAACGGTATCGATACGTGGATCAATATCATATATAGTTTCTTCAAATTGTGATTGAAAATAATCACGTAGACTAATATCCAGCTGATTCTGTGGAATAACTTGGCGAGCGATCGCGATTTTTGCTTTATGGGCGGTATGAATTTCTCCTTCGTTTAATTCATGTTCTCCCATAATCATTCCAAATAATGATGATTTTCCAGCACCGTTTTGCCCCATGAGGGTAATTTTTGCCCCACGTTTAATCGAGAAACTGACGTCGTCTAAAATAGTGTGTACGGCAGAATATTTAAATGTTACGTCTTCAAAACGTAGAATAGATCCATTTGACATAGGGATCATTCTACATAAATTTACCAATAAAAAAAGCCGAACTATTTAATCGTTCGGCGTGATTCGTAATGATCTTCAATTCTTTCGTCAGTATCTTTTGTAATTATCCATACGATACCAAGTATCAAAAATAAAGAAATCATTCCGATTAATATTTGGTAAAAGGGCTCGATGTTGTTTATAAATGTCATAATTTTATTTTTAAATATCAGTGTTTTTAAAAAAAATGAGAAACACCAAAAACATTCCTAGTCCGGCAAACATTAAAATAATGAGATAAATTTCTCCAAAATTCATAGTATTAATTTATATTTATATTTATAACAACAATACAATATTATTTGAATAATACAATACTCTATTTTTATTGCCGCACCTGGATTGTTAGTGCACCAAGAAACGCAATAGTTATATATCTTGAATTTTGTATTTCTCTTATGACACAAGTGTACCAATATATTAGCGTATAATAAAAACCAAAGCTGTGCCTTGGTTTTTATTATAAATTTTCTTTCTCTACTGAACCACAATCAACCTCGTTCAAAAAATATTCTTCTGTTTCAAAAATTAATTTACTTGGATCTTCAAACATGTAGACACCACTTTCGTCTTGGTATTTTGGTACATACACAGGTTGATATCCAACATAAATAGCATCACCAATGATTTTATAAATACGTTGCTCTTGCCAGGTCATACCCTCGCCACTAGCTGTCGCAATAACATTGACGTAGGTTCCATCAGTTACACCAATCAAATCAGCTCGATTGCTATCTTTTTCAGAAGGCACAATAAAATGGTTCCCAGTAATAACTTGATCATCAGATGGAACAATTTCAATATATTCACGATCATACAACTGCTCTCCTTCGACAATTCGAGCTTCTTTCTCGTATAAATAACACATACGTTCTGAGATACCCGAAGTCATATCAGATAAATCATTATCATTAACCGACGATGTATCTGGTTTAATAAAAATAAGTGCTACCAACGATGCTAAAATTAAAACAATAATAATTATAAGTGTTTGTTTTTTCATGGTGAAATTAGTATATCAAAACATACAAAATCTCCAAGAAAAAATAGTAATAAAATATGTAGTTTCTTTGTTAGCTCTGGGCTCGGACAAAATAAAAACCGTATAGCGGTTGTTATTTTGCGAAACAGTCGCGACATGCAACTGATTCTGGATCTCGTGGATTAAACGGCAATGATGTAATAGCACCATTACAGTCTTTACAAGTCCATTCTCCTTCTACCATTTTGCTTTGACGTCGTTCTGATTTTTCTTTCAGATAACATTCTTTACAAGTAATGGTTGAAGTATCTTCTGGATTAAATGGTAATACCGTAATATCTGCATTACATTTACTACAATTCCATTCTCCTTCGAATGTTTCTCGTTCTGGACGACCTTTTTGCATACATTCACGACATTTCAAGTCATCTGTATTTCGTGGGTTAAAAGGTAATTCTTTTATATCTGTATTACATTCGCAACAATTCCAATCTCCTTGTACCATTTCTTTTTCGTTCACGTTTATTTATTTTATATCTCTTACTCAATAAGAGAAATTAGTGATTAATGTGATGACACCACTACACCACAATATGGGAGCTCGTTACATCATAAAAAGTCTAGCACAGATATATTATTTTTGGGAGAAATTTGCTTTTTTGCTTCTAAAATTTATAATTAAAAGA
>Ga0115567_10006128_pt1 | contig 11550 bp, 4 predicted proteins | sample COGITO_mtgs_1204_2_FD_88679 | JGI IMG/M metagenome (GOLD analysis project Ga0115567, IMG submission 88679) | Pelagic marine microbial communities from North Sea - COGITO_mtgs_120412 | ecosystem: Environmental > Aquatic > Marine > Epipelagic | place: Germany:Helgoland, sampling site Kabeltonne...
CGGGCTCGGGCTCGGGCTCGGGCTCGGGTTCCGGCGTTTTGGACGACCCATAAGCCGCCTTACGCCCGCTCGGACGGGGTGAGCCGTAGAGCTCGGGCAGGATCGCGCTGACCGGGATGTCGGGCGGCTCGTCCTCCATCGGGACGTACTCGACAACCAACGGCGCCCGCTGCTGCTGCTGCTGCTGCTGCTGCTGCTGCTGCTGCTGTTGCCCGGGCCGGGCCTGTTGCGTGCTCCTCGCGGCGATCTGCATCTGATACGTATCGCCCGACTGACCGTACTCCCACGTCGGCATTCGCCCGTTCAGCATGTACCGCAGGGTCCGCGTGAACACCGTGATCGCCATGTACATCCCGCTGAAGAACGCCGCGCCGAGGGTGACGAGGAAGCCGAACATGCTGAACGTGAGCAATCCGGTGAGAAAGGGAATCATGGACGCCATCGTCCACCACGCGGTCAGAGACTGCGCCGCCGCGATCCAGCACGCGAGCCCACCCGTGAACGGCACGATGTACCTCAGCGCGGCGACTGTCTTGCGGAACATGCCGTAGATGACGCGGAGGCGGCGGAGCTCGTCGTCGTCGTAGTCGGCGTAGTCGGGGTTGAACGCGGACTGCTCGAACGACGACGACGGAGTCGGCTCCTGTCGACGATTGTATTCCGCCGCATTGTATTCGGGTGCATCTTCCCCGTGATGGTCGGGTTCTCCCTGCGCGTGCTTCGATGATCGTGCGCCGGCGCCGAAGCCGAACCATCCCCGCGACTGCGTTTGCGGCTCCGGGGTCGGGACGTAGGGCGCCGGGTCGCCGGGTTGCCATCGTCCGGCTTCCGCGGGTTGCGAGCGAACTTTGCTGGCTGACCACTGATCGTCGTGTTCATCCTCCTCCGCCCCGGCGGCCTTGCCGCCGACGCCGGGCTGCTTGGTCGGCGTGGGCGGCGCGTAGTACTCGCCGAATCCCGGCACCGGGACGTACGCGCCGGTGACCGGTGCTTCGTTCCCCCATCGCCCTTGCTCCGGAGGTTGCTGGCGAATCGCGCTATCCCGCCAGCGATCATCGCGGGTGTTGGCGTCCTCTGATTCGTCCTCGTCGTCCTCGTCCGCCTCTGGCTCGGGCGGGGGCGCGGGCGGCGCGTAGTACTCCCCGAAGCCCGGGACCGGGACGAACCCTTTGTGGTTGGTCTCCGTCGGGGCGTTGTCCCAGAAGGAGCGCTCGTCGCCCCTGTACGGTTTCGCGGAGCGGACCAGCACCGTCCGTAAGGCGCCGGTTCGAGGCGATTGAATCTTGAAGATATCAGAAATCCGCGAGACGGCGCGCCGGGTGGGGCGCGCGTCGCGGGGGCGCGTGCTGCGCCTGTTTCGGGGCGCGTGCGCGATGGATCCACGCGTCAGGGCCATGAGCGGCGCGGAGATGCCGGACATCGCGTCTCCTGGCACCCTCTCGTGCGCTCCCGAGACTGCGCCGACTCGAAAAGCAGATTACAGATTGGGCGGGCTATCCGCCAGATGCACTGACTGATGCACGCCGCGCGCTGCTCTGCCAGAGCCAACTTTTGTCCCGTTGCCAAATCTAGCCAACAGAGCACTGACACGCCCCGGGGGTCTCGGGAGGAGGAGAGACCCGGGGATAGAATAGCACCATGGGGCGCCTCCTGGACGGCCTCAAGGATGCGGAGTATAACCCGCACACCGCCGTGTGCAAGCTCCCGCAGCCCTTCCGCATGCTCGACAAGCTCCTCTCGCGGCTGGTGGACGACGCCGTGAATCTCGCGGTGGAGCGAGACGAGGCTCGGCTCGCCGCGAGGGGCATCGCCGAGGGCACCGAGGTCCTGGCACCGAGCGCGGTCGTCGACGACATCGGCGCGATGACCTCCGTGTCCACCTCACGCGACGGCGCGTGGGCGTTCGTCGGGAACGAGGACGGCGAGCTCGTCGTGGTCAACGTCGAGCGCGGATCCGTAGCAAGTAAGACGAAGGTGCTCGCGGGTTCGATCGCCGCGGTGGACGCGGTCGCGGTGGACCCGCCGCCGCCGCCGCCTCCCAGGCCACCCACACCCCCTCCCGAGGAAACGACGGAGACGGAAGGGGAGAACGAAGGCGCGGAAGGGGGGACGGGCGGCGAAGAAGCCGAGCCGAAAGACGACGACGACGCGGAGCCGAAAGACAAAGACGCTGCCGAGGACGCCGCCGCGACCGAAGGGCTGTCCTTCGACGACATCGCCGCCGCCGCGGGTGGACTCTCCCCGGCAGACGTCACGCCACTCTACCTCGTCGCGCTCGCGGGTACAAACGGAGAGATCACGGTCGTCGCCGTCGATTGTTCAACCGGATGTATCAGATCGGACAATACAACGGTGGTCGCCGCCGGTGACGCGCCGGTGGACGCCGCCGTGGGTAACGCGGTGGTCAGTGTGACCTTCTCCCCAAACGGTGCCGCGCTCGCGGTGACGTGCGGCGGCGGCGCGATGGCAGTGTACGCCGTGGAGAAGCCGCCGATAGAGGCGTTTACTATTTTGAAAGACGAAACGGACCCTTTGAAAGACGGGGACGAGGAGACCGAGTTGAAAGACGACGACGACGTCGCTGCGTCCGCGGAGGGAGAGGGAGACGACGCAGTACCCGCGGGGACAGACACGGAGGACATGGAAGGAGGAGGCGAGGCGAACACTGAGGCGTCATCGGGACCGGTCGATTTCGTCGCCGCGAGGGACGCGGCGCCAAGGTTAAAGCCGCTCGTGTGGCTCACCGCCGACTACGCCGCTCGAACCTTCGGACCCTTCGAACCCAAAACCGACGTCGCCGAGGGTGAGTCGGCACTCGAGGGTGCCGAGGGTGCCGCCGAGACGGCCCCGGCGGAGGGTGACGGGGCGACGCAGGGTGAGCCCGAGGATCCGAGTAAACGAGCGAAGGGCGCCCCGACGGTTCACTTTCGGTGCTCGGGTGACGAGGCGAACGCGGCGTTCGTCTCGTGGCGAAATACTAACCGGCTCGCGATGTTCCAGCTCACGGGCGCCAGGAACATCCCTTCGAAGCTAGCGCTGGTGCCCACGCTGCGTGGGGAGGAACCGGAGCCGGAGGAGGAGGCGGCGACGGGTGACGGCAACGATGGCGCCGAGGGAGATCCAAAGCCGCCGAAGCCGACGCCCCCCGCGGGTGACTGGACGACGCCGTTCCCGATCTCCGCCACCGCGTCCACCGACGGCGGCGCCCTCCTCGCGCTCGCGATGATCGACGGTTCCATCGTGCTGTTCAACGCGAGGCTCGGCGCGGTGGCCAGGACCTTCCGGCGCATCGGAAACTTCGGCCCGGGGCTCGACGGGTTCGACCCGAGCGCGCCGCCCTCCGCCGCCGACGACTCCCACGTCGAGCGCGCCGCGTCTGAACCCTTAGCGTGCGCCGCGCTCTCCTTCTGGACGCGGGTGGACGACACCGAAGGGTCTGGAGGCGTGGAGAAGCGGGCGCTCGTGGCGGCGACGGAGGCTGGCTGGGCGGCGGTGTTCGACCTGGACGCGTCGCCTTACAATAGCCCCGATTCCGATGAACCCGCGCTACGAATCACGCCGCGGGGGGTGCCGAGGGTGCCCATGTTCGGGGGGCTGACGTGCCAGCGGCACGGGTCCCGCGGCTTGGCGTGCGGCGTGGAGCCGCCCAAACCGAAAGAGGAGGACGACGAGGACGAGGATACGGATGAAGACGAGGAGAAGGAAGAAGAGGTGAACAAGGAGGATACGGAAGCCGCCGAGGAAGCTGAGGATGGCGAGAAGGGGGAGGACGTTGGGAAGGCGACAAAGGGGGACGGGGAACACCCACCGGAGGATGAGACCCGTCGCTGGTTCGTCCGCCTGCTGGACCTCACCGGCGGCGTCGGGTGCGACTTGCCGACGGTACTGGATCCGCCCGAGGGACACGCGTTCGCGCACGGTCCGTCGGGCGTCGTGTTACACGCCTTCGACGGCGGCGACCTCGCGGTGTTGGGCGCCAAAAAACTCCCGGCACGCCCCGAACCCGAACCCGCGGCGGCGGAGGGTGCCGAGGCGGGTGCCGACGGTGACACAGCTGTGGGCGCCGACGGTGACGCGGCCGCGGGTGAACCGGCGTCTCCGGAAGGGGATACGGCGCCGGTTCATCTTCCGCCGCCAGCGCACGCGGCCACGTCTCTGTGCCTGTTCAGGTTACCGCCCGTCGCCGAGCGTCCGGCGCCGTCGCGAGAAATATCGGGACTCGCCGCTTCACTCGAACGTTCGTTTGAATCGCGGATCGAGCCCGAGAACCTGGCGGGGCGATGGGCGCTTAAACCGCCCAACACGGTCGCGGCGACGCTCGCGAGGCTGCGCGCGTCGCGCGGCGGGTCGAAGGAGCGAGCCGCTCGAGTGAAGTGGCGCCTCGACGAGATGTTGGGACGGCTCCAGAAGGCGGCGGCGACGAGCGTCGTGGTGGACAACAGGTTCACGCTCAACGCTTCCAAGTAGTAGTAAAGTTGACGCTATTTAAACCGAGTCAGTGTCTACGCACGGTGGTCTCTATTTGAATGTCTCATTGAATGTCTACGTGTGCACCCATGCCGTCTATGTGTCTACGTGTCTATGGGGTTGAGGGCTATGGCGGGCCAGTGCCGAGGCTTTCGTCTGTCCACCGCGGCGTCGTACGCGGCGTTGAGCTCAGCTTCGAGCGCCGCCACCCGCGCCGCGCCCTCCTTCCCGTACATCTCCTCGGGTCCCGAGATGACGGGCACCTTGCCGTCAACGCCGTCGTCCGTCGTCGTTGTGTGTGTGTCAGCCTCCTCCGCGGCTCTTCTCGCGGCGAGCACGGCGGCTACTTTGGCATCCGCGGCTTCCGCCGCCGGGACCCGCGGGCGCTCCAACCGCCTCGCCTCGCGTCGCCGCTCGCGAACCTTACCCGCGCGTCGCGCCTCCGTCGCGGCGAACATGGCGAGCCACTCGTCGCTCATCGCGAACCCCTCGTGGTCCTCCGGGACGATGATCTCGTCCTCCCCTGGGAGCCAGACGTCGTCGGTGTCATCCTCGTCCTCGTCTTCGACAACAGCGACATCATCATCGACATCGCCCTCGAACTCGCCGTCGCGCTCGTCCCATGCGTCGTCCCCCGGGAGCCCGTCCCTGTCGCGATGCCACAGCAGGTACCCAGCCGCGGTACTCCCATCGTCGCCTCTCATTGGAGCGCCGCCGGTTGTACTCTCGTCGGGCGGCGGCCACTGGACCAGACGGTCCCAGATCGATGGGTCCCCGTCTGGGATCCGCCAGCCTCGGGGAGGGGGAGGGGGAGGGTGCCCCGGGGGCGGGCGCGGGAGGAGCCATTGGGGCGGGGGGCGGCTGAAGTCCGGCGGAGGGAGCGGGGGATGGGTGTGGTGTGGGTGATGGCGACGCGGGGGTGGGGGTGGACCCTGCCGTCGGTCCTCGCGCCACCTCCTCATGCGCCCCCTCGAGTGGTGTCTGTCTCTGCTGTCGTGAAACTTGCGAGGCGGCTGGAAAGATTATTCCGAGGTTGGGTTCCCTCGTTCGTTCGCAGTGCCCAGCGCGCGTCGGCCGGCGATTCGCGACCTAGGGACGCTCGCTCAGTGTCGACCATGACCGCCACCCGCGAAGACGGCCGCTCCGCCGAGCAGATGCGACCCATATGTACGCGCCCGGGCCCCCGCGTCGCCGACCCGATACCTAACAGAATCTAATCTCAATCACGTGCCGCCTCCCCACGACGACGTGTCCGCTGACCCATCGATACGATCCCCATCCACACACGAACGCAGTCGTGAAGACGGGCGTGATCAGCCAGGCCGCTGGCAGCGCGTACGTCGAGCTCGCGAAGACCAAGGTGATGTGCGGCGTGTACGGCCCGCGGCAGCCGCAGCGGGTCGACGGTATGGAATTCGGCCGGGGGCGATTGGACGTCGACGTCAAGCTCGCCACCTTCGCGACCGCGGGCGCGCGCGGCAAGGTGGCACAGGGCGACGCCGAGCGCGAGTTCTCACAACTCGTACACAGAGCCTTAGCCGGCGCGGTCATCCTCGAGACGTTCCCGAAGACGGCCGTCGACGTCTACGTCACGGTGCTCGAAGCCGGGGGTGCCGAGCTGCCGGCGGTGGTCGCGGCGGCGTCGGCGGCGCTGACGTGCGCGGGCGTCGCCATGCGCGACCTCGTCTCCGCGTGCACCGTCACCAGGAACAGTAGCAATGGAACGGGTGATACACAGACGACGCTGTTGTTGGACCCGGGTGCGAAGGAGGAGGCGGAGGCGGACGCCGGCGTGACGCTCGCGTACATGCGGACAGTCGGGGAGGCCACTCAGGTTGTGGCGACTGGGACGTGGGACGGGGACACGTTGGATGACGCGGTGCAGCTGGCGGCGAGCGGGTGCGCCCGGGTGGACGCGGCGCTGCGGGAGACGCTACGGAACGTGGGTGGGTCCGCGGAGGGTTCTTAATACTAAGGTACACGCTATAACCTGCTAACCGAGCTATTTGGCTATCGATTTTACCTTCATCAGACGGCGGCCATGGCGGGGGGCGGCGCGCGTGAGATGTACGGCTGGTGCGGCGGCGTCGTCTGCGGCGTGCTCGCTCCTATATCGTAAGCATCCTGTCGAGTCGTCGGCCTTGCAATTGGGTACCCGCCGCTGTATCCCGGCGCGTTGGCGTATCTGGCGTCGACACCGAAGATTATCGATCGAGTCGATCGATGATGCTTCCCCTTGCACGTCCCGACGTGCTCCCGCCTCAACGCGCAGACCGCGCGCCCTTTCCGTGTGTTCAGATCGCCCAGTACCTCGTCCACCTGTTCGTCCACGTTCGCGTTGTGTTTGCAGACGCGATCGTGATGTGCTAATGCTATGCCGTAGACGACCGCGACGGCCAGGATGGGGAAGATCGCGCCCGCCAGCGTGCCCCGTAGCACCGTGCCCTGCAGCGCCGCCGCGGTGCCGACAGCCGGGAAGAAGAGCAGCCAGAGCCAGAACGGCGTCGCCCTGTACCCATCCGTCGCGTCGCACACGCGCCGTTTGAGTTCATCGAACTCGTGTCGCTCCACGCCGAGCTCGACGAGCGTGCCATCGTACGTCGCGCGGTTGAACCCGGGGAGGTTGAACGAGTTGTCCCAGCAGCACAGCCGCCTCCACGCGCTCGGCAGACAGGCGCACGGACGCCTGTGCGTATCCGCGAGGTTGTACAGGTCGTACTCCATCGGTGTCACGAGTTCCCACCGGACCCCGGGGTGGGACGGGAGCGGTGGGACTCCCGCCGCGAGTCCTCGTGTGTGCGAAGCCTCTCTGCTGTCGTCTGTTGTGGAAAGTTGGAAAAGGGAGCCGGAGTGCCCACCGGACATTATCACGGCAGACCGGACGGCGGTTGATCGCAGGATTCAAAAGTGCACAAAACGTGACTCATGTTTTCAGGGTTTGCCGTTCCACTTTGCGCGCGCTTTTCGTTAAAGTATCTCCGAAAAAGCGAAATATCTAAAAAAAGGAAGATGAATGCCGGCGCTGCGCGGGTGGTACGTCACACCGATCGCGCGTCTTCGACCGAGACACGCGCATCACCCAGCGCTACCGCGGACCCGTAAGGTTCGTGAGAGACACTAAGCGAGGAAATGGCGTCTTCGCACGCCGCGGCGCTCTCCTGCGCTCGCGGTACCGGAACCCCATCCGGCGCTCCCGTCGCGGGGAGCCGACGCTTCGGCGTTAATCGCGATGGCGGAGTCGCGCGCGCGAGCGCGTTCGCGACCGGCGGCGACCGCTCCGCCGTGCGCGCGCAGCTCCGGGGGAGGATCTCCCGCCCGGTTCGCACCAACGGACGGGGCGTGATGCCCGTGGAGGCGAAGCATTCCGCCGTTCCGGAGGCCAAGGTGCGCGCGATCTTCCGGGTTTCCCTGTTTGTTACTTTGGACTCTGCCAACGAACTTTGAAGCGTCGACGCGAGGGGGGCGAGAAGATCGGTCCCGCCGTCCGCGCGTTCTTTTACCCCACCCGTTTCGTCATCCTCGCCGTCATTCCGACCCATGACCGCGCTCCGACGCCCCGAACGCGACCGCGAACCACCCCGAACGCGCCCGATCCTCACCCCCATCTTCCCCATCTTTAATTCAGGGCCTCTTCGACCCGGCGAATGATCGCGACGCGTGCGGCGTGGGCTTCGTGGGCGAGCTCTCCAAGATCCCAACCCGCCAGAACGTCACGCAGGCGCTCGAGATGCTCGTCCGCATGACCCACCGCGGCGCGTGCGGATGCGAGGAGAACACCGGCGACGGCGCGGGCATCCTCGCCTCCATCCCCCACGATTTCCTACGAGCCAATCTCCCGTTTGATTTACCCGCGCCCGAAGAGTACGGCCTCGGCATGTTCTACCTCCCCAAGGATGACCCCGCTGGTAAAGCCGAGTGCGTTAAGGCCGTCGAGGCGTCGTGCAAAGAGCTCGGCTTCGACGTCCTGGGCTGGCGCGACGTGCCCACGGACTCCGCCGCCGCCGATCTCGGCGATTCCGCCCTAGCCACGGAACCCGACGTCGCTCAGCTCTTCGTGGTTCCTTCCAAGGAAGCATCCACCTCCGCGGTTCCCCTCGAGACACAGCTGTACGTCCTGAGGCGCCTGGCGACCGTGCGCACCAAGCAGGCGCGCGCCGCCGCCAACACCAACGACGTCCTCGACGACTTTTACGTCTGCAGCATGAGCTCGCGCACCGTCGTGTACAAAGGTCAGCTCAAGCCCGACCAGGTGATGCCGTACTTTCCCGACCTCCAGGACGAGAACTTCACGACGTACCTGTCCTTGGTGCACAGCCGCTTCTCCACGAACACGTTCCCGAGCTGGGACCGCGCGCAGCCGCTGCACATGATGGGGCACAACGGCGAGATCAACACCCTCAAGGGCAACTCCAACTGGATGCTCGCCCGCGAGGGTCTCATCGACGTCACCGAGAAGCTCGGCGTCACCGAGGCGCTCCAGGCTGAGCTCGGGCCCACGATCGAGGGCGGCCTCTCCGATTCCGGCGCGTTCGACTCCGTTCTCGAGCTCCTCGTCAAGGGCGGCGGCCGGAGCCTCGCGGAGGCGATGATGCTCATGATCCCCGAGGCTTGGCAGAATAACCCCCACATGGATGCCGATCGCCGCGCGTTTTACGAGTTTCACTCCGCCGTCATGGAGCCGTGGGACGGGCCCGCGCTCGTCACCTTCACCGACGGCACGCAGGTTGGCGCCACCCTGGACCGCAACGGCTTAAGGCCCGGCCGTTTCTACGTCACGAAGACGGGCCGCATCGTCATGGCGTCCGAAGTCGGCGTCGTGGACATCCCGCCCGAGGATATCGAACAAAAAGGGCGGCTTCGACCGGGTAACATCCTCCTCGTGGACTTTGACAAGGGAACCATCCTGCAGGATGCCGACATGAAGGCGCAGATCGCCGCGAAGCGTCCGTACGCCGACTGGGTGAAGAACCAGGTCATCGAGCTGGACGCTCTCGTCGCGGAGGCTTCCTCGACCACGGCGCCCGCCATCAACGGCGTCCGCGACGACGCGACCGGCGTCATGGGCCTCCTCGCGCCCCTCCGCGCCGCCGGGTTCACGCGCGAGGCGCTCGACATGATCCTCCTCCCCATGATTGGCACCGGGTCTGAAGCCCTCGGGTCCATGGGCAACGACGCGCCCCTCGCGGTGATGTCGGAAATCCCCAAGCTCACGTTCGAGTACTTCAAGCAGATGTTCGCGCAGGTGACCAACCCGCCGATCGATCCCATCCGCGAAGAGGTTGTCACCTCGTTGGAGTGCATGGTGGGTCCCGAGGGTGACCTTGTGACCACGCAGGAGACGTCCGCGCACAGGCTTCGACTCAAATCACCGCTGCTCACCGTCCCACAGATGGAGGCTATCAAGTCCATGGACCACCGCGGCTGGACCAGCCGCGTCCTCGACGCCACCTACGACGTCAAGCAGGGCACCGACGGCCTCGAGAAGACACTCGACAGGCTCGCGGCTGAGGCGTCCGCGGCGGTTGCCGACGGCGTCGCTTGCGTCGTCATCTCCGATCGAGCGCAAGGACCCGACCGCGTCGCCGTCTCCTCCCTGCTCTCATGCGGCGCCGTGCACCACCACCTGGTGCAGAAGCTCGAGCGCACCCGCGTCGCCATCCTGCTGGACAGCGCCGAGGCTCGTGACGTCCACCACTTTTGCGCGCTCACCGGCTTTGGCGCCGACGGCGTGTGCCCTTACCTGGCTATCGAATCCGTCGGCATGCTCCGAGCCGATAACTTGGTCCCGAACGCCCCGGGCTCCGACGTCCCGGCGCCGGTGGAGAAACTCGTGGAGAACTACTTCCACGCGGTGGAGCACGGCATGCTGAAGGTGTTTGCGAAGATGGGCATCAGCACCCTGGCGTCTTACAAAGGCGCCCAGATTTTCGAGGCGCTCGGTCTCAACTCTGACGTCGTCGCCAAGTGCTTCAAAGGGACCGTGTCCAGGGTCGAGGGCGTCGGGTTCGCGCAGCTCGCGCAGGACGCGCTCGCCATGCACCACATGGGCTTCCCCGCGCGTGCCTCCGCGCCCGACGGCAAGGCTGAGACGTCCACGCTTCGCAACAGCGGCGAATACCACTGGCGCGGGGACAAGGACGGCGTGCCCACGGAACGCCACCTCAACGACCCAAAGGCGATCCAGCACCTCCAAGCCGCGTCCAGGCAAAACTCCCCGGATGAGTACCGCAAGTACGCCGACATCACGGATGAGCTCAACAAAGGGTGCAACCTACGCGGCATGATCGCGTTCAAGAGCGACAGGGAACCCGTCGACGTCGAATCGGTGGAACCCGCGAGTAACATCGTCAAGCGCTTCTGTACCGGGGCTATGTCCTACGGCTCCATCTCCCTCGAGGCGCACAGCACCCTGGCGCGCGCGATGAACCGCATCGGCGGCAAGTCCAACACCGGCGAAGGAGGCGAGAACGTCAAGCGCCTGGTCCCCCAGGCGGACGGCAGCAACAACCCGGAGCGATCGGCGATTAAGCAAGTCGCGTCTGGCCGTTTCGGAGTCACCGCGTACTACCTGAGCAACTCGGACGAGATTCAGATTAAGATGGCCCAGGGCGCCAAGCCCGGCGAGGGCGGCGAGCTGCCCGGGAGCAAGGTCCAGGGCGACATCGCCAAGACGCGCATGTCCACCCCGGGCGTCGGCTTGATCTCCCCGCCTCCCCACCACGACATCTACTCCATCGAGGATCTCGCGCAGCTCATCCACGACTGCAAGAACAGCAACCCGTCCGCCCGCGTCAGCGTCAAGCTCGTGTCCGAGAACGGCGTCGGGACCATCGCCGCGGGCGTGGTCAAGGGCAAGGCTGACCACGTCTTGATCTCTGGGCATGACGGCGGCACCGGCGCCTCGCGTTGGACGGGTATCAAGAGCGCGGGTCTCCCGTGGGAGCTCGGGCTCGCGGAGACGCAGCAGACTTTGGTGGCCAACGACCTGCGCGGCCGCACTGTCCTCCAGACGGACGGGCAGCTCAAGACGGGCCGCGACCTCCTCGTCGCGACTCTTCTAGGCGCCGAGGAGTGGGGCCTCTC
>Ga0115567_10006130_pt1 | contig 11544 bp, 6 predicted proteins | sample COGITO_mtgs_1204_2_FD_88679 | JGI IMG/M metagenome (GOLD analysis project Ga0115567, IMG submission 88679) | Pelagic marine microbial communities from North Sea - COGITO_mtgs_120412 | ecosystem: Environmental > Aquatic > Marine > Epipelagic | place: Germany:Helgoland, sampling site Kabeltonne...
AGCCGCCCAAGGAGAAGCGGAAGGCGCCTCCCATGCCGGTTTACGACGTGAAACCCAAGAGCAAGGCGCCCGAGCGTTCGATCGGTGAACCCGACGAGGACGAGATGTTGGCGATGATGGAGGCTGAGGAGCGCGGCACGCACCCGTCGATGCCCGCTGATGATGACGGGGAGGACTTGACAGCCGCCGAGGAGAGAGCCGCCGCTCGAGCCGCAAAGAAACGGGAGGAGGCTGTGGCCAAGAGGAACGTGCGGATGGCGGCGGAGAAGAGAAAGAACGAGGAAAATTCCGACGATGGCGATGGAGACTACAGCATGAGCGACTCGGAGGAGTTCGCGATCGCCGTGGCCAAGCCCAAAAGGCGGCGCGCTGCCGCTCCAGCAAAGTCCAAGCCCGCAAAGCCCGCCGCCGCAAAGCCCGTTAAGGCCGCCGACGCACCCGCGGCTGAGCCGGCGAAACAGATGTCCGCCCGAGAGAGAGCGGAGGCTCACAGCGCCGCGAGGAACGCGGCGTACGAGGCTGAGCTCGCGAAGAAGGAGAAGAAGCGCACTGCGAGTCGCGTCAAGCCCCTCGAGTCTGCCGACTGGCGCGGCGCCGGTGACGAGGCCCCCGAGGCTCCGGTTCCCGAGAGGAAGCCCGCCAAGAAGAGCAAGAACGCCCACGGAAACTTCGTCAAGATGAACCTGAACAAGAGGAACACGTACAAGAGCAAGATCAAGAATGGTGCCAAGAAGACGGGCAAGAATTCACGGTACAGCAACTGGAACAGCAAGGAGAGGCAACGGAAGGCGGTGCCGGAGCCCACCGAGGACGGCCAGTCCGTGTGGCAGCAGGGCGACTGGGCTGATCGGAACGCGGCGAAGAAGGTGACCGAGGAGGACAAAAAGAAGGCGATGGAGCAGGCGAAGGCGGAGCATCTCAACCAGGCGGCCGGCATGAAGCAGTCCGCGGCTGCCATCGCCGCGGCTGAGGCGCGAGAGAAGCTCGAAAAGCCGAGCCCCGAGCTCGACGCCGCGTGCGCCGCCGCGCGCGCGAACCCGACGGAGGAGGCGCTCGTGGACATCCTTCGACGGGTGTTTGGCCACTCGGACTTCCGGTCCGGTCAGCTCGAGGTGATCCAGCGGGTGCTTCGAGGCGGGTCCACGCTGGCTCTCCTGCCCACCGGCGCGGGTAAGTCGCTGACTTATCAGCTCCCCGCGATGCTCCTTCCCGGTCTCACCCTGGTGGTGTCGCCGCTGCTGGCGCTCATGACCGATCAGCTCCGCGGCTTACCCCCGGCGTTACCCGGTGCCGCGCTTCGCAGCGATCAGAGCCCCGCGCAGCTGTTCGGCACCCTGGACGAGTTACGAGCCGGGCGCCTCAAGGTGCTCTTCGTGTCCCCGGAGAGGCTGCTCAACGAGAGGTTTCTGTCCGACCTGCGGTGTGTGCCCGGGGGCGTGTCACTGGCGGTCGTGGACGAGGCGCACTGCGTGTCCGAGTGGTCCCACAACTTCCGTCCGGCGTACCACCGCCTGGGACGCATCTTGCGATCCAGGCTTCAGCTTCACGGTCCCGTGCTGGCCCTCTCCGCCACCGCGACTGAGCGCACCGAGCGCCATCTCAGGTCTCAGCTGTGCATCCCGAAGGACGGAGCGTATCGCAACGACACTATCAGGCCGAACCTGACCCTCGCCGCCATGCGCGTCCCGGGCAACTCCAGGGACCCCACGCTGCTGTACATGCTGACGAAGGAGCCGGGGTACAGCGAAGGGTCGGTCATCGTGTACACCGCGTTTCAGAACCAGGCGGAGACGGTGGCTTCGTACCTGCAGACCAAGGGCGTGGTCGCCAAGGCTTACCACGCGGGGCAGCAACCGAAGGATCGCGCCAGGACCCAGGCGCAGTTCTTCGGCGGCAGCGTGCGGGTGGTCGTCGCGACGGTCGCCTTTGGCATGGGCCTCGACAAGCCCGACATCCGCGCAGTGGTCAACTACAGCCTCCCGAGGTCACCCGAGGCGTACATCCAGCAGGCGGGACGCGCCGGTAGGGACGGACAGCCGGCGCGGTGCGTGTCGTTCATCGACCCCAAGGACTTCACCAGGCTACGATCGCTGTCCTTCAGCGACGGCGTGGACAGGATCACGGTGCTCAAGCTCCTCGAGAAGGTGTTCCTGGGCAAGCAGAAGGACGCAGTCGCCGAGGGCCGACAGACCGTGGGCGCCCTGATCGTGCAGAAGCTCGAAAAGGAGTTGGACATGCGCGGTGAGGTGATTGAGACGGTGTTGTCCTGCCTGGAGCTCTGGGACGACGCGGAGATTGCGCGACGATGCGCGGCGACGGCGAGTGAGGACGGGACCGAGGCCGTCGAGGCTCAGGAGGAGGACCCTAACGACGACGGCCGGGGGCACCTCATCAGGGTTCTGCCGGACATGCGCGCCACGTGCGAGCTCAGGTTCCACGGTAAGACGCCCGAGCAGCTGGCGACGCAGTGCCCGCTCGTCGCCGCCGTGCTGCAGATCGGCGGCAAGCCCAAGTCTGGAGCGTACAGGTTCTCCGTGGCTGAGGCTGCGCGTCAGATGGACGACGGCTTGGAGGAGGTCAGCGCGCAGTTGCAGGCTCTCAGCGCCAACGGAGAGGCTGCGTACGAGCTCACGGACCGCGCCGTCGGGTACGAGATCCTCCATCCCCCGCCCGACCTCCGCCAGCTCGCGGCTGCCCTCGCGGACCACCTCATCAAGGTGGAGGCGTCCTCGGTTGAGAAGCTGGACACGGTTTACGGGGCGCTGATCGCCGCGGCGGACTGCGAGGACGACGAGTCCCAGGGTGCGACGCTGAGAACAAGCCTCGAGGCGTACCTCGGCGGCGACGGGACGTTCCACGTGCCCGACCTGACCGACGTCGTGTCCAAGGAGGAGCCTAAGAGGCTGCGCGACGACGTCCGGGAGTTGCTCACCACCCGAAGCGGAGGCAAGGCGGGCGGCGCGGGGGCCATGTCCGCTCGAGCGGTGGCGAGGGTGTTGCACGGTCTCGGGTCGCCGGCGTATCCGGCTCAGGAGTGGAGAAGGAACGATATCGGGAAACGCATGTGGGAGAAATACGTGGGGACGGACTTCAACCTTCTGGTGAAGGTGGCGTCCGAGGAGCTTTTCGCCATGAGAGGCATCCCTTCAAAAAAGGGGACAAAATAGTCATAGCAGGTTGGCTAATACAAGAGCCTAACTATCCTTCTTCGCCGCCGCCTCTTCCTTCTTTGGTTCCTCTGGGACGGAACTGAACCCGAAGAAACCGGTGACCGCCGAGGTGGTCTTGTTCAGTCCATCCGCGACCGCCTCGCCCGTATCCGACAGCCCCTTCCCGATGGCCTGCCCAGTGTCTGCGATGCCTTGGCCGATGGCGCCCACTCCCCCGACGATCATGTTCCCACCCTCAGCCACGCCGCCGACCACCGAGCCGCCGATGGATAGCAGCCCCTCCCCGACCGCCGAGATATCCTTCGTGAGCGAGTCCAGAATCTCCTGCTGAAAGTCCTTGATGATCTCGTTGAGCAGGCCAGCGGCGCACTCCCTGGCCAGCATGCCAACCTTGCCCGTGAACTTCTCCAGCTGCCAAGACTTGAACTTGAACGCTTTGTCGCTCACGGCAAGGATGTTGATGTTCCACTCCGTGAACGTCAAATGTTCCACGCTCAGTACCAACTTTCGCTTCTTCCGTTTCTCCGCCTCCGTCTCCTCCGGGGGCTTCTGGTTCACCCGCTCCAACAACGTGATGAGCGCGTTTAATTTATTGGTGACATCCGCACCCGCCGACTGGATGCCGGTGCTGATGTTGCCGGGGAGCGCCGCCGCCTGCGCCGTGACCTCCTTGAGCTGCTTATCGATCTCCGCCTGAGCGGAACTGAAGGTGTCGGTGACTGACGAGAAGAATGACGTTTCCTTCACCTCGATGTTCTTCTCCTTGAGCACCGCGGCTGCCTCCTCGGCGAGCCTCTTCTCCTCCTGCGCCGCCACCAACGCCTCCTCCTCCCTGTTTATCTCGTCCGCCAGCTGCGCCGCGGTCTGCCTGCGTATACCCTGGAAGTTGCGTATCTTCTTCCCCTTCCCCGGGTCGAACACCTCGTCGATGTACACCACGGCTCCGTGCACCGCTATTTGCTCCACCTCGCCCAAGTTCCATCCGACGACAAAGTTACCGCGGCCCCTTATACCCGCCAGGCTCAGCGGGTTACACCGCACCGTCACCCGTTCCATGGACACCAGGAACGGGGCGTTGAACGCGCCCGTGGGCGGGTTGCCCATCCTGAACCCCTCCACCGTCGCCGTCGCCGTCGTGGGCGTCGCGCCGGGTCGGACCCGGACGGCATCGATCTGGACGTCGCACGCCAGCTTCGCGCGCATCTTGGTCAACACCTTCTTCGTCACGAACGCGTCGAAGCGCGCCACGAGCTTGCCGTGGTTGTACTTGACCCACGCGGCGAGCAGGCACAGGACGGTGACCAGGACGGCGACGATGCGCAGCCACGGCAGGCCCGAGACGAACACGGCAACGCGCCCAGCGAAGTTGACACCGAGGAGGGGCACGAACGGTTCGTCGATGACGTGCACCTCGTCGGCGGCCGCGCGGAGGATCGCCGCCGCGCGATCAACCGAATCAGCCAGACCCTTTGGGTCGGCGTAGGACGACATGTGCGCTCCGCTCCCCCCTCAGTCTGCGCCGAGGCCTCTGCTCCAAATCCAAAAATTGGCGTCGAGGTGACAGACACAGCACAAAAGATCTTCACGGGCCTCGCGTCCCGTCAGTCCCGTGGCGCGGAGGGGTTTAGGGTTGTAACATGGAGGAGCTCCTGAACCAGCAAGATGACCTTCTGAAAGTTGGCGAGGATCTGTTGCGGCGGTCCAGCGATGCCATGAGGGAGGCGGTGGGTCCCGATGCGCTGCGCAAAGGTTACGAGGTGTGGATGGGTTTTTACCACGCCGTCGACTGGACCGAGTCGTGGATCCGATGCGTGCTGGCGATGGAGATCCTGACCCTCGTCGCCGCGCTGGCTCTGCGGAAGAGTGAGACGGCGCAGACGGTGCTGTTCGTGTGGTGCATGCTCGTGGCCTTCTCGGCGAGGACCCTGAACGAGTTGGGCGGGCGACACTGGCGTTCCTTCTCGAAGCAGGACTACTTCGATGAGAGCGGGTTCTTCATCAGCACGGTGCTGTCGACGCCGATGATGGTCACGCAGGTGGTGGTGCTCGTGAACTTCTTCCGGCTGATGGTGTCGATGATGATCAAGACGAAGCGCGCGCAGCTCAGGGCGAGGGCGAAGAAGGATGAGTAGGTAGTGTCGATGCGCTGAAAAACTTAGCTCCAGCGTCAAGAAGCCAGGGGCTCCAGAGGCTCCCCGTCCCGGGCGAAGGTCGGCCATCCCTTCTCCCTCACGTCGTCGGGTAACGCGAGCCACGCCGACGCGATCGCCCCCGCGAGCGCCTCGTCGTGCCCACGATACGTCCCCCCCTCTACCCCGCCCGCCTGTTTAGCCGCCGCGTCGATGAAACGCTTCCCTTCGCGCCGCCACTTGAGGATCCTCTCGGCCCTGGCGAAAGGGTTCTGGCCCGACGGCGCGCTGCCCATGTTCCCGCTCCGTCTGCGCGCCATGATCGCGATGTCCTCCCGCTTGCATCCCTTCATGGCGTACTCCAAGATGGCAAGTTGCGACCGTTTCACCCAATATATGCAATCCACCGGGCACATCTCCACCGCGATCTGCATCGTCTCCTCGTCGTCGTTCCACTGGCGCGTGCACCTCGCCCTACCCGCGTTCTGGTCCTCGACCATCTCGAACGTCCCACCCGCCCACGCCACGCACGCGCGGCAGCCGATGCACGCGGACTCGTCCACGAAGACGGCTTTGGTTTCGCCATCCGACCCGAGCCACCGGCTCACCGGCTTGCCGTCGAACTGAGAACCGCCGTCGAAGGTTTTCCTCGCGCCCTCGACAGCCTTACGGTACGCGCCCCTCGTGGCGTCGTTGGACAGGGTGGCGTACGCCGAATTGAGTAGAACGGCGAGTGGCTCGGCGACTGCGCCGACGATGTCTGGATGCGTAGTCTTCACCAGCCTCTTGAACGCAGCCTTGACCTCCTTGTCGTCGCAGTCGCAGTCCAGCCCGAGGAGCTCGAAGAAATCGCACGGTGCGGCCTCGAGGAACCCGTCGTCGTCGCGTACCTCCCTGAAGTACTCCTCCGCCTCGGGGAGGAGCACGATGGCCGTGTCGTTTTCGTTGGCGTACCTTCGCCGATGCAACATCGTGGGCGCCCGCGTTGGAGCGGGGAGCACCCCTCGAAGCCGCGCGCGGGTCTCGCGGGTGATTGACGTCGACGCATGGAATCTCGCGGATATCGCCGCCACCGCGCTCATCCTCGCAATCAGGACGTGGGAGACTCCGGGGCACCGCCCCCACTGAGTGTGACAACGAGCCCCGGCGAAAACCAAACAATGTTTTCGAACCGACTGCGAAATGCGAAAAAAACGAGGCGTGACTGACAGTGCACACGAATTTCCAAAAACGAGGCGTAACTGAGTCAGCGTCATCCGGCACAATATTTCGCGCGCTTTCGCCCAAAAGCAAGCCGTCGTCTATCCGCGCCCTCTGAAACGGAAGACACGCCTCCAACCACCCACACGTCGGAGCACATCCCGACCTCGTGACCGAACAGCCGAAAAGAACCAAACCCCATCGGATCTGCGCTTCGAACCTCGCGAAACCCTCCCTGGTGAGTCCGCGCCCCCGCCAAAAATGCCCCACATCAACAACGAAACCTTTTTCCTTCCACGTTTTCCGGAACCCGCCTGACCCCTCGGCGATCCCCTCGCAGGCGTGAGTTCAGTCAATCTTCAGTCGGTATCGTCGCCGCACGTACATCACCCCCAGCAACACCGGGCCGACACCACCGACGCCCCCAAGCGCGCGCGAGTCTTACCCCCGCGTGCTTCTTGTTTCTTGTACCTCATTCCACGGTTCGACAACCCTAGCAGCAGCGAGAGCCACACAGTGAACCGATATGTCGCTCCTCACGAAAGAGCAGCGCGACATCTTCGATGAGGCCGTGCGGGCGCACGCCCTCGATCTTCTCAACGGCGGGGAGGAGGGCCTCACCTCCCCGGTCGGATCCCCCAGCAAGCACCACCACCACCACCAGAAGATCAGCAACAGGGAGAAGAAAGGGGAGAACAAGATCTCGGCGAGGATCGACACGGAGGAGCACCCGTGCTTCGCGCTCGACGAGAACGACCCGAACTACGACAGCGCCGAGCAGAACTACGAGCTCCGCCAGACCAGGGTGGCCCCGCGCACGGACGTCATCGTCGCGTACAAGAACGCCATAACCGCCATCATCGAGGAGTACTTCCAGACGCACGACGCCCGGGAAACGCAGAGGGCGCTCGACGAGACGGAGCAGCCACTGTACCAGCACTTCTTCGTGAAGAAGCTCGTGACGATGTCGATGGACAGGGGCGATCGCGAGAAGGAGGCCGCGGCGGTGCTCCTCTCCGCACTCTACCCGCACCACATCGACCCCGAGCAGCTGCACAGGGGCTTCGAGCGGCTGCTGGAGAGCGTGGACGACCTCGCCATCGACGTGCCCGCCGCCGCGGACGACCTCGCCATGTTCATCGCCCGGGCCACCGTGGACGACATCCTGCCCCCGCGCTTCCTGCACACGAACCTGGAGGGGTTACTCCCGGGGCTACGGGTCGGGGAGAAGGCTGCGGAGACGATCGACTTGGCGCACGGCCACCTCCACGCGCACCACGGCACGGAGCGCATCCTGCGAGCCTGGGGGGACAGCGACCTGACGCCCCTGCAGGCGGCCAAGCACGCCATCCAGGAGTGCCTCACCGAGTACGTCATCTCCGGTGACGTCGGTGAGGCCAGGAGATGCCTCAGGTCGCTGCACATGAACTACTTCCACCACGAGTTTGTGAAGCGAGCGCTCGTGCTGTGCATCGAGGCTCCGGAGGGGCACGAGACCGCCCCGAGGCTCCTCGGTTTGCTCAAGGTGCTCGGCAAGTCCGGCGAGGTGAGCGCCTCGCAGATTAAGATCGGATTCGATCGCATGGACGTCGTGGTCGAGGATCTCGTCCTGGACGTACCCAAGGCAAAGACCAGGCTGGAAGGCTTGAGGCTCATGGCGAAGGAGGAGGCGATTCACCCCATGAGGGATTAAGAGTGAGACTCTTGGTGTTGTACCAACAGACGAGACGGTCGAACGAATGACGATTCATATTTCCCGAACGCTACCGCTAATACGCGCTACGCTAAGTCCGCTCAGTCGTACGGGGTCTCGATCGCCTCGGCGCGGGCCAGCAGCTCCTCGGCTGACAGCTCGCCCCGCCACACGTCCCTGAGCAGCCCCCACCCGTCGCCCTGCCTGTCCCGGTAATCCCAGAACTCCACCACGGCCGCCCACTCGGGCTCCTCCACGCAGTACTCCCTCGCCTGCGCCATGTCCAGTGCAAACACCGACTCGAACAGCCGCTGGATCGCCGCGGCGGAGGTTCGACCGTTGTCCGACCCGTACGTCGACAGCGCCGAGAAGACCAACTCGGCGCACACAACCGCCGCGCACCTCAGGTCCTCCCGCCGCCTGTCCTCGGTCAGGTCCCCGGCGAACCCGAGGTTCATGAGCCGAACCTCCAACTCGTCCGCCTTTTGGTCCGTCAGGGTGCTCATCTGGAACGAGGAGGCGTCGATGGCGTTGTGGGCCACGCCCCTGCGGTGGATGGCGTCCACCGCCGCCAACACGCCGTTCATCGCGTTCCTCACGAACCTGTGCCTCGGGCCCAGCCCATTGTCCCTGACTCGTTGTATCGGCGGCCAGAAGCTCGGTTTCTTGACCTCCTGCGTCTTCCCCGGGTACTCCGCCAGCCGTGACAAACCCCCGGGTCCCCACGCCTGGACCGTCCACAAACTCTCCCCGATCCCGGCGACGGCGTCTGACTTGAAGTACGCGACGAGGGGCACCACGGGGAGGGATGCCGGGTCGAAGGGAGTGCCCACGGCCTGGCCGTCCCACGTCTGTTCGATCGTCGAATCGTTCGGGTTGGAGTATAGCTTGGTGTACGCCTCCACCTCGGCGTCGGCCATCGACGCCGCGATCTCGTTGCAGTACTCCTTCATCAGCACGTCGGGGACGCGCGACCCTCGCTCGCCGCCGTCGGGGCCCTCCCATCCCACAACCTTGCCCGCGTACAGCTTCATCTCCGCGACGCCGCCCGCGAGTGGCGAGGCACCGACCACAGAGAACGAGTCGGGCACGGTACCGTCGTCCCCGCCGCGCCACTTGAGCGTCGCCTCGCCAGCCTGCTGCTCCACCGAGTAGGACACGGTGCCGAGCTCTCGTAGCAGCTCGAAATCGTCGCCGGCCGCCCTCTGAAGCGCGCGCGGGGAGACGGTCGCGCGGCGTACCCGGCGAGGGGCGCTCGCGCCGCGACGATCGAGTCGACGCCCATCGGCGGGCGCGAACTGGGTCGGGATGACCCGAGCAGCGGATCGTACCGCCGACATAGCCACGCGATAGCGGATATGATCTCAGACGGTCAGAGCCACGTGTCGGCTGGTTAAGAGAGGCTGAATTATTTTGCTACTTTTACACGCATCGGCCAAGCGCGCGGGTCAACCGTCCCCTTCATCAGACGTGAGTGCTTCTCCGGCTGCGTGCGGACGCGAGGTATTCATCTAACGGCGGCAGGGGTTGTTTTCCGCCCCGCCCCGCCCCGCCCCCGGACCCCCCCACGACCCCCCGAATTATCTTAGATGCCCATCGCCGCTCGGTTGCCTCCGCTACGTCTCTCAGATCGCGGCCTGACATCCCACCCGTCGCTCGCGCCACCGCCGCGAGCTCCTCCACCGTGAGGTGCTTCGCGTAGCATCCCATGATGTCCCCCCTGCACGGCTCGGTGGGCAAACCGAACTCAATCGCCGCGTCGAACCTGGAGACCAGAGCCGGGTCCAGGTCTTGCTTTCTGTTCGTGGCGGCAACTACGACGGTTCGCCCGCGGCTGTCCAGGCCGTCTATGCGCCTGAGCAACACGGAGAGTAGCCGCCGCGTCGCCTCGTGCATCTCACCGCCCCTGGTCTGCGCCAACGCGTCCACCTCGTCCAGGAACACCACGGCACCCTCCAGCCTGTCGCACAATTGAAACACCTGCGCTAATAAACGCTCAGACTCGCCGTAGTACTTGGAGGCGACGGCTTCGAGAGGCACGTAGATGAGCGCGACGCTCGCGTGTGCGGCGATCGCCTTGGCCGCGCTCGTCTTACCGGTACCGGGCGGTCCCTCGAACAGCAAGGCCCTCGGTCGGTTCGTCGCGTCCTTGACGTCCTTCCTCGTCCCGGCGGCGACGGCGTCGTACACCTCAGGTCTTAACAACGCAAGGAGAAGCGTGTCCTCAATCTCCCTCTTCTGTGCCTCGTATCCCATCAGCGACCCCCACACGGATGAACCCGTGGTGGTACCACCGTCCGTCTCTCCGTGGTCGTTGAGGTACACCCTCGCGCCCATCCCTTCGAGAGCGGTGACCAGCTTGTCCACGTCCTCCGACTCGGGTTCCGCGCCCGCACTGGCCGCCCCGCCGCCCGGCACATTCACCTTCATGCCCGCGTTCATGCCCGCGCGAAGCCAACCCCCGCTCACCGCGCTGACTATCGCGTTAGCCTCCGTCGGGGTGAGTGACCCGCGCTTGGAGAACTCAACCTCGGACGGGGCTCCGCCTACCTTGGGCGCGACGAAGAGCGCCGACAGCGCAGAGTCGTCCCGGGCGTCGCCGCCGCCGCGCCCGATCCACCCCCGCTTCCCAGTTCCCTTCGGCGTGACCAGGAGCTGGTACGCGACGTCGGAGCAGTGCGCCTGGACGGAGTACTCCCTCTTGGCGTCGTGTCCACTCGCGGCTTCGTGTTGAGCACCCGCGGACTTCATCGGCGTCGCGCACTTCTCCAGCGTCGCGATGGTCTCCACGGCGAGAGGCGCCAGGTCCGCGGCGGGGAAGGGCGCGGGGGCCGGAGCCGTGAACCGCACTACGAGCTGACCGTCACGAAGGAATACCGCGGGCTCGGGAAGCCGCGGAGGACGGGTCTCGCCCGCGCTCTCCCTCCGCATGCGCTCCTCCACCCTGGCCTCCCTCAGCATCCTCCTGGCGGAGACGATGCTGTCGTTCGCCACCTCGTTCGGGCCGCCCCCGGCGTCGCATCTCGCGGCTGACGCGGTTCCCGTGGTGGCCACGGATGCGGCGAGGCCGAAGAGCCCGGCGACCGCGCCCAGTGCGACGGGCCCCGCCCCGCCCCATCCGGCCCCTTCGTCAGCCCTCGAGCTCGACGCGACCGCGAGGCCGCGAAGTCCGCTCAGCGAGACGGGCGAGGATGCGGCCGGAGCGACGCGATGACCCCGCCAGCGACGGGATATACCCGCCACGAACCCCCACGCGGCCCTGGTTCGAAGCGTCATGTCGACCGCACTCGTGCCGCGCGCCACGCGAGCTGAACGTCGTGGCGCATTCAGTTACGTAGCCAAAACCTTCCTG
>Ga0115567_10006131_pt1 | contig 11542 bp, 14 predicted proteins | sample COGITO_mtgs_1204_2_FD_88679 | JGI IMG/M metagenome (GOLD analysis project Ga0115567, IMG submission 88679) | Pelagic marine microbial communities from North Sea - COGITO_mtgs_120412 | ecosystem: Environmental > Aquatic > Marine > Epipelagic | place: Germany:Helgoland, sampling site Kabeltonne...
AGCCTTCTTTCAAATAATCGACGACCACAGGATCATACCCGGCGGCCCGAATGAGGGCCAAAACATTGCGCGACGTGCCGCAATCGGGGTTGTGATGGATGACGATCATGTCTTTCATCTTTCTAGCTTTCGGGAAATTTTGAACGTGTTCGATTTGCAAAAGCGACAAGCGAGAGCATGACCGGGACCTCAACAAGGACGCCGACGACTGTTGCCAGCGCCGCGCCGGAGGATAGCCCAAACAGGCTAATCGCGACGGCGACAGCCAGTTCAAAGAAATTGGATGTGCCGATCATAGCGCAGGGTGCGGCAACGTTATGAGGAACTTTCCACGCCCACGCGGCCCCATAAGCCACAGCAAATATGGCATAGGATTGAATAAGGATAGGCACAGCAATTAAGGCGATAACCAATGGCCGCTCTAAGATGACTTGTCCTTGAAATCCAAAAAGCAGAACGACAGTCGCTAATAGCCCTATGACGGAGAATGGCTTCACTTTGGAAACAAAACGATTCACCGCCTCAACGCCGCCTTTGCGCAAGAGCAGCGTGCGCGCAATCATGCCCGCGATGAGCGGTATCAGGACATAAATTCCAACGGACAGAATAAGCGTGGCCCAAGGCACGGCAATATCAGTGACACCCAAAAGTAAGGCGACAATCGGCGCAAATGCGAAAACCATGATCGCGTCATTCACACTCACTTGCGCCAACGTGTATGTAGGGTCTCCTTTAGTCATTTGTGACCAGACGAACACCATAGCCGTGCATGGTGCTGCGCCCAGCAATATCAGACCTGCAATATAACCGTCGGCATCAGCAGGCGGAATTATGCCTGCGAAAATATGCTTGAAGAATAGCACGGCCAAAGCCGCCATTGTGAAAGGTTTTATCAGCCAATTGACCACGAGCGTAATGAAAAGCCCTTTTGGCTTGTCTCCGACCCGCTTGAGGCTCGCAAAGTCCACGCCAATCATCATCGGCCAGACCATCGCCCAAATCAGGACGGCAACTGCGAAATTGACATTGGCATATTCAAATGCCGCAAGCGTTTGAAAAAGGGATGGCATGAGAAGACCGAGGCCGACCCCGACCAGTAACGCTAATCCAACCCACAAGGATAAATATCGCTCAAACGCTCCCATAGATATCCCTCAAAAGGTAAATGTCAGTTGAGTATAGCCAAACAAAGTGCCGTTGCCCTCAGGGCCGTTGGGCACAGTCTTCGGGAATCGACCAAAGATGAGCCCCGAGGCTCCCAACTCGAGGCGAAGGCTGTTTGGTACAACCCAATACCTTACTCTCGCGTCGAGCTCATGGCCGATAAATTTTCCGGATTGTCCAGAGGGATCGCGTAAACGCGCAATGACCCAACTATCTGTCTTGGCGGCCAAATGTGCGGCATGATACTGAAACCAACCATCCCAGCGGTCACTTGGTGTGACCTGAATTCGAAAACCCGGCGCACTTAGGTTCGCAGGGGTAAGCGGCCCATGAATAGACGTATTGTTCAAATCGGTGCGGCGTCCCCCGAACAGGCGCTCATGTTGATCAAAGTTGAGGTCGTTTGGGTCATCATCCCCACTCGCAAAATAGTATTCAAGGGAGAGCCGAGGCTCCCACGGCGCATCAAAGGTATAGCCTATGATGCCGACGAGCATGGATGCCTTGACATTGAGACTTTGAGTATCAGCCGGATTGCTGGTTTCAAACCGTGTCCCGTTTCGAAGCGCCGCCTCGAGATCGATATCCCACCGACCAACCGAGGGCTTTCGATAGAGTCGGAAACCTGGTGCAATATGAGAGCGGTTTGGTGTCTGAAATTCGGTGGTATCGTCCTCCTCCAGTCCGTAGACGAAGAGCTCACCCCATAGATCGGGAACTACGTCGGGGAGGATGTTGCTCCGTCTATAGTGCACACCCCAGATGCGTCGCCCCCATTGCTCTTGATCCGCCTCTAGGACGTTGCCATCGATTTGGGGGCGCGTATTTGGAAAGCGCGCAATTGGGACAACCAAGAATGTATGGAGTTCGTCGCCACGTTGCGACTCGCTCAAAAGGTAACCGCCCGTATATCCCTTGATCACGTTAGCATAACTGACCCGTTCAATTTGTCGTTTTGAGCCGATTGAGACAGTCTGACGGCCTAAAGTGAGATGGCTCTGCGAACTTTCTCCAAGCAGACCGGGCAACTCCTCGACCCGTGCATAAAGTTGCAGGAAATCCAGTGGGTTGGCCAAGCTGTTCGAGAGAGGCGTACCTTCATCACCCAGATAAGTTCGGCTATCTTGGAGCTCTGCGCCTAATACAATCTGTCCCGTATCTACCTCCGCATGAAGAAGGGTGCGCAAAAGCAATAATTGATCGCTCCCTTGACGATTGCTACGGAACTGGCCCTCCAAACTCTCATAGCGGATACGGGTTTCGCCTTTGAGGGTTAGCCACTCGGGTGCGTTGACAGCCTCTTGAAGTCGAAAAGCGTCCTGCGCCAAGGCTTGTAGCGGTGCCAAAGCAAGGAACAGAACTGCAACAAGATATCTGCCTAAAACCTCCTTTCGTCGAAAAGGGTTAGATACGGAGCTGAGAAGAGTCTGAGCTTGTTCGATAAGAATCATAGTTGGCCCCGCGTGAATGCAGACGCACCTATCGACTCTTCGTTATAATTTCAACATTACATCGAATAATGAACTAACAAGATATGTTGCTGAGATCGGCTAGCGGTGAACAAACCTCAGGATGACCGTGACAGCAGTTTTCGACCAAGGACGAAAGCAAGGCATTAATAGCCTTGATTTCGGCGCGGTAAATCATCCGGCGGCCGTCTCTTGCAACGCTAACGAGACCAGAATTCACAAGGATTGAAAGATGGAGTGACAATTTATTGGGTGCAAGTGCAAGGTGCTCCGCGATCGCTCCGGCATGCATCCCATTTGGGGCTGCTTCCATCAAAGCACGAAATGCCAGTAGTCGGGTTTCCTGAGATAGTGCCGAGAGCTGTTTGAGAGTGTCGTTTAGGTCCGCCATGAGAAAGCGCTAACAAATTGAACGCGGATTGACTATTCTTGATCGTGCATTTTGTCTTCATTAGGCCAGACCGTTATCCAAAAATATTTGCCTTTAGACGCGACAAACGAGCGGCTTAAATTCGCCTCAAGTAAGACACTTACGAAGTCTGAAGTCGCCGCAATAATAGCATCACTTTCTAGAAGAATGGTGAGTCAAAACGAGTGACGCTAGTAACCTCCGTTGAACGGTTCCCGGATATGAAAAAGCACGCGCAAGGCGCGGGCTTGTCAGCGAAAATTTTTTGCTCCTAACTATTTTTCCTCGAATAGCTCCAACATAGACCCAGGACAGGCTCCGATCGTTCTCTCCTTTTGCAGCGCAACCAAACGTCCAGTTGGCGTCAGCTGTCCTCGGAACATCTCATCAGCTTTCTTCTTACCGCTCCGCATCTTCAAAAGTCCGTTGACCATCCCAGAACCGGGTATGTGATTGGTAACTTGCTGGATCCCAATTGTCTCGCCTATCCCTTGTCCAGTCGATAGGGCGCGTTTAACGATTCCGGCTTCTTCGGGCTGCATATCCGTATAGACCGCGGTGATCTCGGCGTCGATTTCTTCACAAGGTCTCGGCTCTGCTACCGACGTCGCGGCAAGCTCTCCTACAGAACCGCCCATGGCAGTACCGCCACCCTGTAAGGCCGCTCTCTGGGCTACCATGTCTTCGTACATGCCGGCACCAATATTGCCGGGATTGGTCGCACATCCGGCGAGCGTCAGACCCGCGAAAGCGAGCGTTATTGTCATGAACTTCATTTGGTCCCCCCCTAGATTGGTGTATGTTCACACATGTGGTTTATACACAGTATAAAGCTAAACAAGGGGTGGGTCATGCACTTTGCCATACGATTTATCATTTTGCTATCGGCCGCAGCTTGTCTTGCCGCCCAACCGATGAAGGGTGAGCTCATCGAGGGTGTCGCGACGGTCCAGGATGGGGATGGCTTCTTGATCGTGGATCCGTCCGGTAAAGAAGTTACAATCAGACTTTTCGGGATTGATGCACCGGAATCAGCGCAAACCTGCGAACGCAGTGATGGGTCCGTCTATCGGTGTGGCCGCATCGCGGCCGCCTTTCTTGAGCAATGGGTTTCTGGCTATCCGGTCAGTTGCCGGGTTGAGGACCGAGATCATCACAAGCGCCGGGTCTCCACTTGTTCGATTGCCGGCATGGATATTGGTGAGCAGATCGTCGGACAAGGCTATGCGCGCGCCTATACCAAATACTCTCGACGTTATGAGGCCATAGAAGAAGCCGCAAAGCGTGACGCTCGCGGCTTCTGGGGTGGTTATTGGGATGCGCCGTGGAACTATCGTCGGAAGGTTCGCAACCAAAACCGCCGATAACGGGCGGGGATAATCAGTATTCCGATGCCAACATGACGGTCAGCAAACGGACACTCTCGCCCTCGACCCAAGGCCGCTCTGCTCCATGCAGCATATCTTCTTCAAAGACGTCGATCTTCCAGAACACCTTGATTCCCACGAATGGGTCTTTCTCCGAATCAGTCGCCTCAGCTGACCAAGCGATATCGCCGGATGGGCCGGTTCCATACAAGCACCCGAAGTCATGGACCCCATAAGGGTCGTCGCCATCATCCCATGACCCGAACGCTTGAATAGCTCGACAGAGTGTTCTCCGGTCTAAGAATTCCAGCGCCATGATACCTTGGGTCGCGACCAGCCGACCTTTTTCACCCATCTCGGTTCTAGCTAGATCGTTTAGTCTACGCTCCTCCGAATTGCGCCGCGCCGCTTCCGCTGGGCTGATTGGCTCCACTGTCTCGATGTCCATGGCTTTCTCCTGTTATAAATCGAAAACGCAGTTTTGGTTCTCCGACCAAAACTGCTTGCAGGCAGCCCTTCAGGGTGGGTGAGATCGGCCAGTAGAAAATTGGGGGACCGCGCCTTCAGGCGTGGGGGAGCCGATTTTGTCACTTGCGGATCGAGGGCGGGAACGGCCCTTCAATATCGCTGTCAATCGACCCCCTAAATTGTGGATTTTACACAATATCTGATATAGAGCGTCTGTCAGGAGATTCCATGAAAAATCTTTCGCAAAAGACGACGAGCCAGCTGGAAAGCCTCGCCTTCATGTCCGATTATGTAAAATGGAGGGCGTTATGGATCGCGCTGGCGATCTTGACTGCCCTCATTGCATGGAGCTTGGCGGGTTATCCCCTACCAAAGGCTGTGTCAGAGACTGTTCGTCCAGAATGGGTCTCAAGGCTCGGCCGCTTCCTCGCAATTGGCCTTCTCGGCGTGGCATTGTTTTATCGCAGCTTTGCCCGCAAAGCGCATAACGAGTTGTCATCCAGATGATCCGCGCCCTCATTATATCACTGTCCGCCATCCTTCCGGCCGTCTCGCACGCCCAGATACCGGGCATCGAGGCGGAGGCCGTCATAGAGGAGTTGATGTACAAAGCCCAAGGATCGCAAGACGAGGCGTTTCAGGCGTCATCCGACCTCACGAGCTGTTCGGCTTATTTCGACGTGTTCGCAGCACATGAACTCTCTAAACCGACACCGGACATGGACGCCGTGGCTGGCCTTCAGACAATGACGAAGGATACGGCCGTCGTCGCGACTCTCATTTGGTCGCAACATTCGACAGATCCGTCCGGCGACATTGAGGAAATGACCGGATCGGCTCGGCTGGATGAGAGGGCTCGGCTAAACGCTCTAGGCGGTCCGATCAATGTTGCGTTTCTGCAGCGCTATGACGTTTGCTCACAGATGTTTCTTTTCTCGCAGTTCTTCATGGGAACCGCTCAAGACCAGCTCTGATAGATCTATTTCGGATTCTATAAGTCGTTGGTGCGACGATTACACAAATCCTTGTCAAAAGTCTGTTTCTCCCAGGTTCTCCACATCTTTATCCCCGTCTAGATTAAGCCCATGACTAGTGGCTTTCCACATTCCCTGATTCAAACGGTCTGGGAGGTCGCAATGGACATTCACGAGGCTATCGGACGTCGTTACTGCGCATTTCGCGGGGAGGACCCGGATGCGCTATTTGAAGGTCGGCCGCTATGGCGCCATGCCCTTGATGACGTTCGCGTGGCCATGAACGTGCTTGAAACCTTTCATATTGATACTGACACGGATGGACTATTCGTCCGGTCGGGCTCATCGCCACGCCAGCTTCAGCTGGGCCTTCAAACCCGGCTGCACGGCCTGTCATCTGTCACATAGACGTTCGCCGAGACAGTCTTCCACAAGTCGGATCAGCTTTAAGTCGCGTCAAATCCCGAATGCGATTGACAAATAGGAAAATGTTCCTTCTTTGTTCCGACCGTGCTGCAACGGATCGAAAACCTCCAAATTCCACCGGATTGGGTCATCCCCATGCCGTCACCGGCCACTGCCGGATTTCCATCGCCGGCTGCAGACGAGCTGGATGATGAAATCGATCTGCGTGATTTGCTCATGCCACGGCCTGGCTCTACCTTCTGGTTCCGGGTGGACGGCGAGTGCCTTCATGACGCCGGCATTCTCGATGGCGACTATGTAGCGGTCGATAAATCCGTTCAGGCCAAGATCGGCCACGTCGCGCTCTGCCTTTTAGACGGAGATTTCATGCTGAAGGTTCTCGGTCATGATGGAAATGGCAATCGTTGCCTGAAGACAGCCGATCGCGACGGTCGGGATCGGATCATTCCGTTTCGTGAAGGGATGTCGATCGAAGGGGTTGTCGTTTCTGTCATGCGCTCCGGGGTCCGCGCGTGAATATTCCTCCTGTCTTCGCCCTTATCGATGTCAAAAATATGTATGTGAGCTGCGAGAGGCTGTTCGATCCATCACTCCGCGGCAAGCCCTGCATTGTGGCATCCAATAATGACGGGTGTGCAGTGGCCCGATCGGATGAAGCCAAGAGTCTGGGTGTGAAGATGGGCCAACCGATTCACGAGCTGAAGGCGTTGATACGCGACAATGGCCTATTATGGCGGTCATCGAACTATACGCTCTACGGTGATATTTCACGTCGCATCGTCGAGGTCTATGAGGAGTTTGTCGGCCCGGACAGGGTCGAGATCTACAGCATCGATGAGAGTTTTCTTGATCTTCGAGGCTTCGCAGAGCCGATCAAGCATGCTCAAGCAATCAAGAATGCGGTGGAGGCGCGGATCGGCGTGGAAGTCCGTGTAGGCGTAGGCGGCCCGACTAAAACATTGGCGAAGGCAGCCAGTGAAATTTCGAAGAAAAATCCCATTTGGGGAGGTGTGGTGGATCTGTCGGATGAGGCCTTGCGAGATCGTCTTCTGCCCCTGCTCGACGTCTCGGATGTATGGGGGGTGGGCCGTGCTACCACAACAAAACTGAAGGCCCACAAAGTTCATACCGCCGCCGATCTGCGCGATATGCCAATGAAGCTTGCTCGAAAGATTGGCACGGTCGTGCTGGAACGCACTGTGGCGGAGCTTCGTGGCACCGCCTGTTCAGAGCTGGAATTGACTCCACCGCCGCGCAAAGGCTTGGCAGTGACGCGATCAACTGGCAAACCGATGACCGACCTTGTGACGCTGAAAGCCTCCCTCACGGCTCACGCCACGCGCGCAGCCGAAAAGTTGCGGGAGTCAGGGATGGTGGCCGGTTCGATGTCTATCTTCTTCCACACATCGCGATTTAGAACGGACGCCCCACAACATCGGGTAGGGCGCAGGGTGACGTTTACCCCAATGACGGCGGACACGCGCGATATTGTTAGGGGTGCGCTCCGTGCAGCAGACGCCGCTTGGGTCAGTGACGGCCGCTTTGGCTACGTCAAGAGTGGGATTATGCTTGACGATCTTATGGCGAAAGATGAAGCGCCTAAGACCCTTTTCGATCACGACAATACGACATCGGCGATGCTTATGGGTGCTATTGACGCCGTAAATGGACGCCACGGCCGTCAGACCCTTCGGTTCGCCGCCCAAGCGGCATCGAACGGATGGCAGCGCCGTGCCGCCGCCCGTTCGCCTCGGTACACGACGCGCTTATCGGAGTTGCCGCGCGCCCGAGCCTGATTGCGACCGCCTCACTGGGAGGGAGACCGCAGCCTTGCAAAGCCTGTCGGAACATTCGTGCCGCTTTCGGAGAAAGACCCCACGGGTAAATCTGTCCAGGCCGCCGCCTCGATGAACCCATGATCGTACCGTGCCGTTGCAGGCAGAATAGCCATAAGCCATCCTCCGGGCTTCAAGAACTTCAGAGCATGTTCCACGTGCTTCTGGTAGTGACGACCGTAAAATGGAGGGTTCATAAATATCCCGTCAAACATTGGCGACGGTTCGACCTCCAAGAAATTTCGACGCTCGATTATCCCCAGGCCTTGCCGTCTAGCGCACGCCACCCGGTCAGCATCGACTTCATAGGCGTAAACATGGATCTTCGGGATTTCGCGGGAATAGCCCTCTGCCTTGTCGAAGAGGGCCTTGATAAGCCTGCCGCATCCGCAGGACGGCTCCAGATATTGACCACCATCTTTCAAACCGACATTCCAGAGCGCCGTTGATGCAACCTCGTTGGGCGTCGGATAGTATTGCAGGTCTTTAGACAGGTCCTTGGCTTTCGGATCGGCTTTAAGGTCGTCTTTATTGGGTTCGACGTCGGGCAGAACGTCCCCGTAATATTCTGCAAGGCAGCGATTTGCCTGTAACAGAGCGTGCTCGCTGAAATAGATGTGGAGTGTTCCGACCTTGAACGGACCTTTGAACTCCAACCCCCGGTAATGTGTCCGTTCACCTTTTAGGATCGCTTCGGCCACGCCCCTGACGGGGACGCCATATCCATCAAAGACCTGCAGCGAGCAGAGGATGTCGTGGAGACGGTCGATCTGCCTGTATGAAGGGAACCAGTTGATTCCCATCCCTTGCAAGATAATGCGCTTGGGCAGACCCTTCACCCCGATCTTGACCTTGGAGTGCGACTTGTAGGCGTCGTCCAGACGAACGAAGATTTCGGCCAGCTTGCGAAGCTGATTCAGACGCGGATTGAGCAGGTAGTCTCCGAATATCTCGACCATTGCTTCCGGCGTCAGCTCTGGCGGATTAGCCAAAACGCGATCCAGCTCATCCCGATCAGAAACGGGCGCAATCTCATCGATCTTGTAGAGCTCGCGGATCGCAGCCCAAGCATTGCGCAGTAGCACCCGCTGAACCTTGTCCACTCGGACGTTCGCTTCGGAAAAAGGATTATCCGTATATGCGCCCCTGATTGATGAATTTTCTTTCAACATGTCCTGCGCTGTGGTGATGCGCGCGACCAGTTCGGGGATTGCGGCCTTCTTTTTGTAATATTCTTCTAGCAATTTCGCGCCGTTCGGCGGCAACGCCACGGCGTGTTCCTGCTCGATGCGTGCGTGAGCGTTCATGATCTTATCCTCTCTCGATGGCTCTCCCATCACCTACCCTCGGGTGACATTTCCTGAGGAAATGGCCCTCTCGGGCAGAGCGGATTGGGGGAGGCCAGCGAAATCGATGGGGTGTAGGTGCGGCCCGCAGCCGAAGCGGAGCGAGGCGAGGACACGGCCCCGTCTATTTCGCTTGCGAGGGGGGAAGGCTGGCCTTCGCCCCCTGATAAAGCCCGGTCTCGGGCGTAGGGGAAGGATCGGACTTCAACATGGCTTTATGGAACAATGTGCCTATATCGGAACCATGACGACAATCACGACGGACAAGACCACCTTGCGCAAAGCCGTCGCTGCAAAGCGAAAGGCCGGGACATGGACCAGCGGTGTTGCCAGTCTCCGGACAGTTCGGGCGAGCGCTGCATCGGCTGTTACAGGGAGTTCAGCGCCTAAGCGTCGTTCTGCATCCAAAGCCACAAAGGCCTCTTAGGCCTCATCCGTTATGCTCTCGCTCGCGCTGATCGGCCTAGCGATGTTCTTTCTTCCTGGATTTGCCGCCTTTTATATCGGGGCCATTTCAGAAATGCGTCTGACGTCAGTAGGATAGATCTCGTGGGTCCAGATCATTGATCCGATCCGGTTCACTGTGGACACGCTAGACAAGGAAGGCGGGAAGCGCGTTCAGATCGAGGCGTGGAAGGCCGAACGTACCTGTGGGGACGACGGAGCATAGGGGTTCCACTCTGAGAGCCCTGTAGATTATCCCTGAACGAGAACACTCAACACGATTCTTCAACAATCACATTTGATAGAATATTGTGAATATGCCGTATAATCCATCATTTGTGATGTCTCCATTGCACTTTCTAAATCTTTGTGTAAATCATATGTGATAGATAAAGGCGGAAAATGCACGTTTTCGATCAGGAGTGATAGATGCCGATAAGCGACCTACAACCCACGCAAGAGATATTGCTAGAACTGGGTCGACGATTGGCTATGGTTCGTAAGCAGAAGGGCCTGCTCCAATCGGACTTGGCTGAGGCCTCTGGGATCGGCGTGGCGACTTTGGGCCGCATGGAGTCTGGTCGCGACAGCCAGATGGAAACGTGGCTGAAGGTCTTGCGCGCACTCGATATGACGGCATCGATAGATTTACTCCTGCCAGAGACCTTCCGCTCGCCGATCGCTGACGCCAAAACAACAAAAAATAAATTATCAAAACAACAAATACAAAAGGATGCGGGATTTCGTTGGGGTGACGACGCCAGATGACTGTCGCGATTGTCAAACTCTGGGGTACGGAGATCGGTGTCGTCTCAATGGACGAAACTGAGCGTTACGCCCGTTTTGAGTTCTATCCCGACTTTGCCCAATCGGGAATCGAGGTCGCCCCGATTATGATGCCAGCACAAGCCGGGCGCATCTACCAGTTCCGCGATCTAGACCCACGCAGTTTCTACGGCTTGCCGGGACTACTCGCGGACAGCCTACCTGACAGATACGGAAACCGACTGATTAATGTGTGGCTTGCCAAGACGGGGCGAAAGCCGAGCGCTTTCAATGCGGTCGATCGGCTTTGTTATACGGGTAAACGCGGCATGGGGGCCCTCGAATTCGAACCTACTGCCGGGCCCGGCCGTGTGATCGATGCTGAAATCGAGGTGGAGCAACTTGTCGAACTCGCCTCGCTGGCTTTTGCTCGAAAAGAAACACTTGATGCGAAGATAGATGAGGGCGACGATCAAGGGCTGTTGGACGTTCTCGCCTTAGGCACTTCGGCAGGTGGAGCGCGCGCCAAGGCCGTCATCGCCTTCGATCCGAAAACACAGCAAGTTCGGTCTGGTCAGGTCGACCTCAAGGAAGGGTTCGAACATTGGCTCATCAAATTTGATGGTGTCGCGATGAATGGGGATTGGGGTGTCACGGACCCCGCCGGTTACGGACTCGTCGAATATAGCTACCACCTTATGGCAAAGCAGTGCGGCATCGACATGATGGAGTGCCGACTACTCTCTGAGAACGGTCGCAACCATTTTATGACGCGGCGCTATGATCGCGAAGGGGGAGAAAAACAGTTCGTCCAAAGCTTCGCAGCTCTCAATCATTTCGATTATTATGAGAGCGGCGCCTATTCTTACGAGCAG
>Ga0115567_10006132_pt1 | contig 11541 bp, 8 predicted proteins | sample COGITO_mtgs_1204_2_FD_88679 | JGI IMG/M metagenome (GOLD analysis project Ga0115567, IMG submission 88679) | Pelagic marine microbial communities from North Sea - COGITO_mtgs_120412 | ecosystem: Environmental > Aquatic > Marine > Epipelagic | place: Germany:Helgoland, sampling site Kabeltonne...
CAACAAAACGGCTCATTATTAAATCAGCTTGTTTTTGTGTTGAATTAGTTACATTGGTGAGCGTAAAGCCACCTAAAAATAGCAGCGGTAGAATAACAAGGGGTGTTATATACCATAATAATCGAATACTTAACTTACTGGTTTTCATGACCAAGCGACTTATCCTCCATGCAATCTACCAATAATATGCGTTACGGCTTTATTAAACAAGCTTATAGCGGTCTTGATGGCTGAAATGTAACCATTAATTGCGCGGTATTTAGTTGAGATTAGCTACTTATTTGTATAATTAAGTCATTTTAATTTAATAAGTTACGTATTATTGAAATGGTATTTTAGTGTTTGAATAAATTTTACAATATTTATGCATGTAAAAGTGACTTTTTATGCTTAATATATTTAAAAAAGTGGAGTAACGCTTATTAAACTTAAGTTGTAAGTTTGTTTAAGTGTTTTGTTATTTCATCAATGCATATTTTTACAGAGATTGGCATGTTGTGCGTGTAGGGCGTTAATGCATAAATACTTTTACTACTAAGTGAGTAATCGGGGTTAATTACCTCAAGTGATGGCTTTACTAAGTTTAAGTAAAAATCCGGTACCAGCCCCATTCCAGCTCCTGCTTTTATAAGCGATAAACAACTATGGAAAGAGTTTGCAAGGCAACGAGCTTGGGTACTGAAGTGAAGTAGTTCTCCATGTTTATTTTTAAAGGTGTGATCTATATTTAACCCTTGCCAAGTATTAGCGATGTAAGGCGTTGCATTTAATATTTTAGACTCTAGCTGTTTAGGGCTTTTAATTACTCCCGTTTTTATACACAGCCTGTCAGTAAAGCTACCTATGCGCTTTTGTTTTAGGGCGCTGTCTTTCGAGGGACCCACTCGAATAGCGAGATCAATATTATGATCTAAAAAATCTATATGCTGATCGGCACTTACAAGCTCTGGCGTTAATTTGGGGTATTGATTCATTAAGTTAGCAATAACAGGGGTAATAAGTGTTTCCATTAATGCATTTGGGGCGGTTATCTTTATATTGCCAGTAGGCTCTGCTTGTTGAGTTTTTACGGTATCCCATGCCGTAGTCGCGATATTATTTAACTCTTTACATTGTATGTAAAACAGCTCGCCGGTTGCCGTTAATGCTTGTCTACGCGTTGTGCGTTTTAAAAGGGTTACCCCAAGCTCTAGCTCTAGCGCTTTTAAATGCTGGCTTACTACCGATTTAGAAACATTAAGCTTATCAGCTGCGGCAGATATAGAACCTGCCTCAATAATATTTGCAAACACCGACATTTGTTTAAATTTACTCATATTTATTGTTCTGTTTTTCTAAACTGTATTTTTTATTATCTTTGTTTTTAGTATTAAAAGATATGGCTAATATAAGCGTAATTTATTAACTACAGGTGATCTATGAATAGCGAATTAGTACTTCAAAAATGCAAACAAGGGATAGCGGATTGGCAGGATGCATTTAATAACCAAGATGCAAAAGGCTGCGCGCAACAGTATTTTTCTGATTGTGAAATGCATGCTCGCCCATTTGGTATGTTTAAAGGAGAGGTTGCTATAGAAAGCTTTTGGCAAGGGATCATGGATCAAGGCTTTAAAAATGTGCAATACACTGATGTAACATGGGAAATGCTTGGTGATGATGGTTATGTTTTATCAGCTAAATGGACAATGAACCAAGCGCATGGTGTTGTTCATCGCGAACATTGGGTTGTTGCAGCAGATGGAAAAGCAAAGTTAAAAAGTGACGATTTTGAAGTATTAGGTGAGCGCTAAGTAATTATTAATTTAGAGTTGAGTACGTGCTAACTAGTGAGTCTAATTTATCTAAGGTTGTGAAATAAAATACTTATATAAATTCCTCGGTGAAAATAAGCTTAAAAAGCAACGAATCATCGCTTAAACAATTATAAAATGGTCTGTAATTTAATTGCTGACCATATTTCAAATATTTCTAGTCACATCTCTTCATTATAAAGCCAAGATATTTTTAAGTTAGATAGCACACTTTTATACCGACTCCTGTTACAATTGTCATTATTAAAAAATTAGCTATTGGCGTTTTATTATCAGCTGTTTATAACGTTAAAATCAGCGAAAATAGTAGTTAATTACGATCAACATTACGGGTTTACTCGCAAGCGCTTATTTAAATGCATTCAACCCCGCATCAAACTAAAAGAATTTATTAATGGCAGACCAAACTATTATCAATGAAATCAGCAAGCGAAGGACTTTTGCTATCATCTCTCACCCGGATGCTGGTAAAACAACTATCACCGAAAAAGTATTGTTGTTCGGACAAGCTATTCAAAGAGCCGGTACTGTAAAAGGGCGTGGCTCTAATCAGCATGCTAAATCTGACTGGATGGAAATGGAAAAAGAGCGTGGTATATCGGTTACTACCTCTGTAATGCAGTTCCCGTATAACAATGCGCTTGTTAACTTACTTGATACGCCAGGACACGAAGATTTCTCGGAAGATACTTACCGCACGCTAACAGCGGTAGATTCGTGCTTAATGGTTATTGATGCTGCAAAAGGTGTAGAAGACCGTACCCGTAAGCTCATGGAAGTTACGCGCCTGCGTACAACGCCAATTGTTACGTTTATGAACAAGTGTGACCGTGATATTCGTGACCCAATGGAAGTATTGGACGAAGTTGAAACAGAGCTAAATATAGCCTGTGCTCCAATTACGTGGCCAATTGGTTGTGGTAAAGAGTTTAAAGGTGTTTATCATATTCATAATGACGAAGCTGTTTTATACAAAACAGGTCAAGGTCATAAAATTCAAGAAGTTCGCACTATTAAAGGACTTGATAACCCAGAGCTAGATATTGCGATTGGCGAAGATTTAGCTGCGCAATTACGCGATGAGCTTGAGCTTGTTATTGGTGCATCAAACGAATTTGATTTAGATCTGTTTTTAGCCGGTGAACTTTCGCCAGTTTATTACGGTACTGCACTTGGTAACTTTGGTGTTGACCATGTTTTAGATGGTTTAACTAAATGGGCGCCAACGCCATTACCACGCGAAACCGAAGACAGACTTATTGTTGCAACAGAAGAGAATTTTACCGGTTTTGTATTTAAAATTCAGGCCAATATGGACCCTAAACACCGTGACCGTATTGCATTTATGCGTATTGTATCGGGTAAGTACAGCCAGGGCATGAAAATGAACCACGTGCGTATTGGTAAGCAGGTGAGTATTTCTGATGCGGTAACCTTTATGGCGGGCGATCGTGAGCGAGCAGAAGATGCTTACGCTGGCGATATTATTGGCTTGCATAACCACGGTACAATTCAAATTGGTGATACGTTTACGCAAGGCGAAAAACTTAAATTTAGTGGTATTCCTAACTTCGCGCCTGAGCTATTTCGTCGTATTCGTCTTCGCGATCCGCTTAAGCAAAAGCAATTATTAAAAGGCTTAGTACAGCTTTCTGAAGAAGGTGCTGTACAGGTATTTAGACCGCTTATAAATAACGATTTAATTGTGGGCGCGGTAGGTGTACTTCAGTTTGATGTGGTTGTAGCGCGTTTAAAAGCTGAATATAACGTAGATGCTATTTACGAAGGTGTAAACGTAAATACAGCACGCTGGGTTGAGTGCAGTGACGTTAAAAAGTTTGAAGACTTTAAACGCAAATGCGAAAGCAATTTAGCACTCGATGGTGGCGATAACTTAACTTACATAGCGCCGAGCCGTGTAAACCTTAATTTATCGGTAGAGCGTTATCCAGAAGTAACGTTTAACCACACGCGCGAAAACTAGAATTGACCGACTACAGTTAACTGAAAGCCTGCTTAGGCGGGCTTACAAAGGTAAATAATATAATGAACATTCGTACTATTTTAATCGAAAAAGCTATTGCCGCTATGGCTGGCGCAGGCTTACCTGAAGGCACAAACCCAGCAGTAACGCAAAGCACACGTCCACAATTTGGTGATTACCAAATTAATGCAGCAATGGGCGCGGCTAAAAAAATGAAAAGCAACCCACGAGAGCTTGCACAAAAAATTATAGATAACCTTGATGTAAGTGATATCGCAGAGAAAACTGAAATTGCGGGTCCAGGTTTTATTAACATTCATTTAAAGCCAGAGTTTTTAGCGCAAAGTGTTAAAGCAGCTAATAGCGATGCAAAGCTTGCAGTAAACGAGCACGCTAACCCACAAAAAGTGGTAGTGGATTACTCATCACCAAACCTTGCTAAAGAAATGCACGTAGGCCATTTACGTTCAACCATTATTGGTGACTCAATTGTACGTGCGCTTGAATTTAGAGGCGATACGGTTGTACGTCAAAATCACATGGGTGATTGGGGCACGCAATTTGGTATGTTAATCGCGCATTTAGAAGACCAAATTAGCCAAGGTGTAGACTTAGATACAGTTGCACTTGCCGATTTAGAAACCTTTTACCGCGATGCTAAAAAACGTTTTGACGACGAAGAAGGCTTTGCAGATAAAGCCCGTAATTACGTTGTTAAATTACAAGGTGGCGACGCGCACTGTGAAAAGCTTTGGAAACTATTTATAGCAACCTCAGTTAAGCACTCTGAAGAAGTATACAAACGTTTAAATGTAACGCTTACGCAAGCCGATATTATGGCTGAAAGCGCGTACAACGCAGAGCTTAACGATATTATTAGCCTACTAAAAGATAAAAATATTGCAGTAGAGTCGCAAGGTGCGCAAGTTGTGTTTTTAGATGAGCTAGCTAACAAAGATGGCGAACCATCTGCGTTTATCGTACAAAAATCTGGCGGCGGATTTTTATATGCAACAACCGATTTAGCGGCATGTGATTACCGTTCAAATAAATTAGGTGCCGATCGCATCTTAATTTTTGTAGATGCACGTCAAAACCTACACTTTAATCAAGTAGAGCTAACAGCGCGTAAAGCAGGTTTATTACGAGACGAAACAAGTTACGAGTTTTGCCCGTTTGGCACCATGATGGGCGCCGATAACAAACCATTTAAAACACGTACTGGCGGCACAGTAAAACTAGCTGACTTATTAGAAGAGTCAATTAACCGCGCAGCTGCAAAGCTAGCTGAACGTGAATCGGATTTAAGTGATAGCGATCGCAACGAGATTGCACGTAAAGTAGGTATTGGCGCAGTTAAATACGCCGACCTTTCTAAGCACCGTACCAGCGATTACATATTCAACTGGGACAGCATGCTAAGCTTTGAAGGCGCAACAGCCCCTTACTTACAATATGCTTATACACGTATCCGCAGTATTTTCCGTAAGTCAGGCGTTGATGCAGCTACATTAAATTCAGACGTAGCAATTGTTGAGCCTCAAGAAAAAGCACTAGCACTTAAGCTACTACAGCTTGAAGAAGTACTTGATTTAATGATTTCTGAGGCAACACCGCACGTACTATGTGGTTACTTATATGAGCTAGCAAGCTTATACATGACATTTTACGAAGCCTGTCCAGTACTTAAAGAAGGCGTAGAGCCAAGCGTGCGCGATAGCCGTTTAGTGCTGTGTAATTTGGTTTCTAAAACATTAGAGACGGGATTAGACTTACTTGGCATTGAAGTTATGGAGCAAATGTAATCACCTTCTGCTGCGTGTAGTTCGCTTTGACTGCGTTGTCGTGCTTTTTTAGCCTAAGTCACATACTAAATGTATGCTCCTTGGCATAAAAAAGCACTCCGTCTTGTCAGCACTTCTACACTTGCAGATATCTGAGTTGTGTAGTTTACGTTATAGGTTGGGTTGAGTGAAACGAAACCCAACGATCCACCTGAGACTCTATGTTTACTGCTATCGAATGCATCTGAGGCTCTGTGTTTATTGCTATCGAATGCACCTGAGACTCTATGTTTACTGTTATCGAATACACTCAAGACTCGGTGTTATTGCTATCGCATACACCTGAATCTTAATATTTGTTATTACTCAACATCTATTGTTTTAAGCTCGCTACTCTAAGCTCTTTTCTAAGGCTTTATTTAAAGGACTTGTTATGAAACTCGAAGATATCCGTCGCGAATACCTGCAAGACGCGTTAAGCGAAGATAATTTGCAAGATGATCCGTTCAAGCAGTTTGAAACATGGCTTGAGCATGCGGTAGCAAGTAAATTACCCGATCCAACAGCTATGGTTGTGGCAACTGTTGATGAAACAGGTCAGCCTTCACAGCGCATTGTGCTTTTAAAGCATTTGGATGATAACGGCTTTGTGTTTTTTACCAATACAGGCTCGCGTAAAGCGCAAGAGCTTAAAGGCAATAATAAAATTTCCTTGCACTTTCCGTGGCATCACATGGAGCGCCAAGTTATTGTGTATGGCGAGGCTAAACCCTTACCGACTTCTGCTGTGGCAAAGTACTTTTTATCCCGTCCTAAAGAAAGCCAATTAGCCGCGTGGGCATCAGCGCAAAGTCGTCCGGTGTCATCACGTAAAGTACTCATGGAAACCTTTGCCAATATGAAAAACAAGTTTGCTAAAGGTGAAATACCACTTCCTGATTTTTGGGGCGGATATTGTGTAGTACCCACTAAAATTGAGTTTTGGCAAGGCGGAGCGCATCGTTTGCACGACCGTTTTATGTATCAGCGCCAAGCAGATAACAGCTGGCAAGTTACGCGCTTAAACCCTTAATAAATAGATGAGTAAGTAACTGTGCAATTTATTGACTCTCATTGCCATCTCGACTTTAGCGAGTTTGATTTGAATCGTGAATCGCTCATAAACGAGTGTGTAGCAAAGGGAGTTAATCAGTTTGTTGTCCCAGGTATTACGCTTGCTCAATCGCATACCCTCATAAAACTCAAAGCAACTTACCCAAGTATAAAAATAGCCGCTGGGCTACATCCTTATTTTTTAGAACAACATAAAGAATCGCACATAGAAGCGTTATTTTATTTTGCGACTGAAAATAAGCGCCAACTGGTAGCTATTGGGGAGTGCGGGCTTGATCGAAGTATTGAAAACCTCTCTAAACAAACTTATTTATTTGAACAGCAAATAAGGCTCTCTAACGAGCTAAGCTTACCGCTTATTGTACATCACAGACAAAGTCACGATTTAATTGCGCAATCATTTAAACGGTGTAAGCCAAAAAATGGCGGGGTGATTCATGCATTTTCGGGATCAATCCAACAAGCGCAGTATTATATAAAACACGGCTTTAAACTTGGTGTAGGCGGTGTTATTACCTATGATCGCGCAGTAAAAACACGGGCTGTTATTGCTGCTATTGAGCCAGATAACTTAGTGCTTGAAACCGACTCACCTTCAATGCCGTTAAGTGGTTACCAAGGTGAAATAAACACACCGCTGCATATACCTGATGTATTTAACGCGTTATGTGATTTAAAACCACATAGTGAAAGAGGGACGCTTGCAAAGCAGCTTTACGATTCTTGCTCAGATGTTTTTTGCATATAGCGATTTACCTGCCAACGTTTTAATCCACGTCCTAGCTGCCACGTAAAAATACACGCAATCACTAGCATTAATAGTACCTGCCGACCTAAGTCATGAAAATGATTATGGCTGTCGGATATTGCAGCGCGAGTTAAATAAGTAACAGACACAAAGCCTATAGGGCGGTCATCATCGCTTATCACTGGTTCCATAAAAGGTGTTTTTAGTTTACTAATACCCGGTGTTGATTCGGGAAGCTGTCCATAAATATGGTGTGATTGCCAATTGTCACTACTGGCAATTAAAATGCCTTGTTGATCATAAATAGTGGCAGAAAGCACAAACTCATCTTTACTTATATCGTTACAAATGGCGTTGAGTTGTGGTTTATTCTTTTCTATTAGTGGCGTTTTAACATTTAAAGCCATAAATTGAGTGAGGCTTTTTGCAGTGCTATCGGCGCTATCGTATAACAATTGATGACTTTGAAAACTACTATTAACGCCTACCCAGCTTAATAATACAAAACAGCCAGCCGCAAGTATTAAGCGAACAAGTCGCTTTCTTTGTGAAGCGGTAATAGGGTTTTTAATATGGTTATTTTTCATAGTCACCGTTTATGCTGCTGACAGCATTTTGATTTGATGTTACAACTACACTAACTATAACCTTAAACCCCACCTGATGGCGAATTTAGTGTTGAGAATACCAGTTTTGATATGCCAACTATCAGGAAAATAAAAATAAACACGGAGATCCCATGTCGCAAATCAACATGGCACAGCCAACTGCTGAGCAGCCATTACAACACTTAACTTTAAATAAATGGTTTGGCTTTAGTGATGGTGTATTTACATTTCTTGATTATATTCCCAATAAAGCATTAGGGTTATTCAGCATCGCGTTTGCAGGTGATTTTGAAGAAAAACACATTGTTAGCATTATTGATTTTTTAGCTACGCATAACCAAACCGTCACTGCTATATGCCAATATCAACCAGATTTAGGGCTTGCACCTGCATTGTGTTTTTACGCGCAAAATGCAGAGCAAGCTATAAACCCGTTAGTGCTTCAAGAGTTTTCAAACACGATTGATTGTCAATTAGTGCAAGTTGCTACTCCACCTAATTTATATGAGCCTGGTTTATTGGTTATGGATATGGATTCAACTGCAATAACTATTGAGTGCATAGACGAAATAGCACGCCTTGCAGATGTATACGATGAAGTTGCCTCTGTAACCGCACTTGCTATGGCCGGTAAGCTTGATTTTAGCGAGAGCTTAAATCAGCGTGTAGCGAAGCTTACAGGTATTGAAAAAAGCTTAATTGAAGAGCTAAAAAATGCATTGCCTTTAATGCCTGGTATTAAAGCATTATGCCAAATTTTAAAGCAGCATAATTGGTATTTAGCAATAGCTTCTGGAGGTTTTGTACCGTTTGCTGAGCGCGTTCAAGAGCTTATTAATTTAGATGAAGTACACGCTAATGTGCTTGAATTTAAAGACGATAAATTAACAGGTAAGGTACTGGGTACAATTGTAGACGCGCAGCAAAAAGCGGTTATTTTAGAGGCGCTTCAGCAAAAGCTAGGGCTTAAAAAAACACAAACTGTAGCTATTGGGGATGGCGCAAACGATTTAGTAATGATGGCAAAAGCAGGCCTTGGTGTTGCTGTACATGGTAAACCTAAAGTAGTTGAGCAAGCGCAAGCAGCTATTTGTGAAGGGTCATTATTGCAATTGCTGTATATGTTGGCTATTCCGTTAGAAAAACAACCAACACTTTAAAATAAATTAAGTTAAACCGCTTAGCGTAAGCGGTTTAACCAAATTAGCTTACGACGGCCCATTTGTTCAACTTGCTCTTTTTTAAGTTCTAAATGGCTTAAAGCTTCTTCAGTTATATCTACTACGTCACCCACACCCGCAACAGCCCATAAGGCTTCTTCTAAATCTTTTGCTTTGTGCATTGCGTATTGGCTTACGTATTTTAGCTCATTAGAGAGGTAGTCAGTGTCAGGGCGACCTGTGCGCGAAATATATAAACGCATTACAAATATAAGTTGCGATGTAATGTCTTTACTAATTTGTTTATAAAAGCTTGAGTAGTCTTCGCCTAAAGTGCATTGGCTAACAATGGCCTCTTCAATGTTACCCTTACGAGGGTCGAAGTTAATCGCGATTGTGAAAGCAAGCGGTGCATCTTGGCGACTGCGATCTTTTATATTAGGCGTTATAACATTAATAATTTGCTCTTCGGTAAGAATACTCGAAAAGTCAGTTTTGTTACTTAATAAACCAAAGTTTTGTAAAATAACATGCATAGGGCTTGCGTATAAACCATAACCAATTGCACCCGTTTTAAAGTGTGCAGCTTCCTTGTGTAAATACAGTGGAAATTGGCATACACTTTTCGTCACCATATTTCTAAGCGCGGTAGATAAGCCTTCTACTTTAGGTGCTTCTTCAGATACTTTAAGTTTGTCTTTATTTCCTTCTATTAACTGAGTGAAAAAGGTTACGCCAGCATGGGGTAACTCAGCAATGCGATTCGCTTTTAGGTTAATAGTAGTGAATGACTTACTAATAGCCATTATTTCGTACTTTAGTTCGCTAAGTTTATGCTTTTTAGTTATTTTTTGAAGCTCAGGAAATGTTAAAAGTACTATATCGCCTTTTTTGAATGTAGCAGGTTGCTCGCACTCTAACTGTAAACCCATCACTGAAAAATCACGTGTATAACCGTTAAATACTTCACCATTAATTGTGATGCTAACTGGTGTCTTATAAAGGTAGCGCTTATGTGAGCGTAAATTTACGTATTCAAGTGGCACAATGTCTAAATAAGGTGGCGTTTTGTGTTTGGCGTGGCCAAAATGCTTAAGCTGATTTACTAACGCTTTGTCAAAAGTAAGTTGTTTATAATCTGCTTGCTCTGTTTTATTGCCGATACTTGTTAGTACTACAATATATTTAACGTCTTTTATAAGGCCCTTTACGCGAGGTGATGGCGGCTTATTGAGTTTTTCTATATTTTCACCAGCACTATTAGGTAGTGAAAGGGGTATAAAAGAGTCGTCAGGATGGCTTGGCATTATTTGTATTTTAAAACACTTCCAGCTCTCTTTTTGGCTACCAAAACCTAAAAACAGATCACGTAACTTGGGGCTATTAGTTAGTTCGGTACGTGTCGCTGAGTAGTAATAAATTTTACCTGATGATACATGAGTAAATGTATAGAGGTAATCTTCTTTGACCGCAGTAATTTGGGTTAGTAATTGTGTAATGCGTTGATGATTAAGTACATTGTACAAACACGGTATTTTTCTTTCATCGGTAAAATAGCGTTGGATAAAAATATTATTTTCAGTAGTAAGGCTAAGACTTGGATAATATTGATCATCTTTTTTGCTTAAAAATACATATAAAGACGTTACGCGAGGAATGTAGTATTGTTCATACCCTTTTGATACTACAGCATCGAGAGTGTTATCTAAATTCACTTTATAACGACGTTTATTACCGTGAATAAAGCTTTCTAAAAAGTCATTAAAGGCATCGTTATTTTCTATATAAGTGCGTTTTAAGCGAATATGATTAAACTCACGAGAAATATTTTCAACGGCAACAACTTCGTATTGAATACCGTTTTTTAAGCCAAGCTCAAAGTCTTGTTCAAGGCCAACTAAGCGCATTGCAATTAGCTCGCCTTTTTTTATAGAGTAACGAGTTGCTAGCTTAACCTTACAACCGCTTAAAGATATATCAGAAGTACTCGCTGCAATGTTCTTTTTATCTTTGTAATCAATAGTTACTTTTATTGAGTAATTCATCCGCTCTTCACGGCGGCTCTCGTAAGAGGCAAACTTAATGACTTCAGTGCTTAAGTTATTTTCTAATTCTTGAAATTCTGATTTTTCGGCGGCTTGTTTTTGTAATACGCGGTGATTATTTTCTGTATTCATTACGGCTTCGTAAACGGCTAGGGTGTATTCGCCATGTTGTTTAAGCGCTTTTTCAAACACTTCAATGGCAGTGTCATCCATAAAGTGTTGTTTGCCGTTATGCTCATACGGTTTTACTTGGCCTGTTACTAATCCACGAAGATCAACAAAACG
>Ga0115567_10006133_pt1 | contig 11540 bp, 13 predicted proteins | sample COGITO_mtgs_1204_2_FD_88679 | JGI IMG/M metagenome (GOLD analysis project Ga0115567, IMG submission 88679) | Pelagic marine microbial communities from North Sea - COGITO_mtgs_120412 | ecosystem: Environmental > Aquatic > Marine > Epipelagic | place: Germany:Helgoland, sampling site Kabeltonne...
CGCGCCTCGGCGCAATCTGCATCCATCTGCGCGATGAACGCCTCTAGGCTGTCGAATTTCTCTTCTGGGCGCAGATAGTCGACCAGAGCGACCGACAGGTCCGCGCCATAAAGATCGCCGGAAAAGTCGAAGATGAAGGTTTCCAGATTGGCCTGTTCGCCGTCAAACATGGGGCGCACCCCAAGAGAGGCCGCGCCGGTATATTGCCCCTGATGGGCACCGTTCAGCACATCCACCAACACCGCATAGACCCCGAAATGCGGCGGGTGCAGCCCCTCGATCGAGATGTTGGCGGTGGGATAGCCCAGCTTGCGGCCCCGTTTGTGCCCGTGGATCACGCTGCCCTCGATCCGGTGCCAGTGGCCCAGCATCGCGGCGGCGTCGCGCGGGCGCCCGTCCGAGAGCGCGGCGCGAATCGCGGTCGAGCTGACTTCGCCGCCGGGACCGGCGACCAAATCCGACAGGGTCACGCCAAATCCCATCTCGGCGCCGAACTCGGCCAGCATCTGCGCCGTGCCCGCGCGCGCCTTGCCAAAGCAGAAATCGCGCCCGACGACCACATGGCCGAGGCCAAGCCCGCCTGCGATCACGTCCTGCGCGAAAGCGCGGGGGCTGAGCGCGGCCATCTGCGCATCGAAGGGAAGCTCGAACAGGAGATCGACCCCCAGCTTGGCCAGCCGGTTGGCGCGGGCGCCGGGGCTCATCAGGCGAAAGGGCGGGGCGTCCGGCGCGAAAAACTCGCGCGGATGCGGCGCGAAGGTAAGAACGCCGAGGGGCGCGCCCCCGGCGCCGCGCGCAAGGTCGATGACCGCGCGATGGCCCAGATGCACGCCGTCAAAATTGCCGATAGGGGCGCTGGCGCCCTTGGCCGTGGCCGGTACGGCCCTGTAATCACGAAAGATACGCATGCGAGAGGCGTAGCGCGCCGCAAAGCCGTGCGCAAGCGGGGAAGATGCCCCGTTTTGCTAGTCGAACTTGCGCGACGGGGCCAGCACGGTCGCCTCGCCGATCAGCACCTTCTTGCCGTTCACCATGCAGCGGCAATCGAGCGACACGCGCCGCTTGGCGTGGTCGATCCCGATCACCTCGACCTCGGCGGTCACCATGTCGCCGGGACGCACGGGCGCGAGAAATTTCAGCGACTGGCCCATGTAGACGGTGCCATGGCCCGGCAACTGCTCGCCGATCACGGCAGAAATCAGGCCGGCGGTCAGCATGCCATGCGCGATGCGGCCTGCGAAAATTGTGTCGCGGGCATAATCCTCGTCCAGGTGCACAGGATTGCGGTCGGTCGAAACCTCGGCAAAGAGCTCGATATCGCGGTCGGTGATGACCTTTCTCAGATGGCGCGTCATGCCCATCTCGATATCTTCGATGCAGATCGTGCCGCGCGGCAAGTTGTCCAACATGAGGCCCTCCGGGATCGCCGGCTAAGTAATATTAAGACGCCGAAGCGCCGCTTATTGGAACTTTATTACTTTGCATGCGCAGAAAATCAACCCTCAATCTGGCTTTTTCCGCATGGCACCCAGGGCAGGTCTCAGCGCAGATGCCCGATCGTATAGGTCGGGCTGGCCTGCTGGCCTGCCAGATACGCCTCCAGCTTGGCCGAATCGGGCGCACCGCGATGGGTGGTCTCACTGGCTGCCAGCCCGCCGGTGATAAAAAGCGAATCGAGGTTCTCGCCCATCGCGCCGGCGATATCTGTACCTATTCCGTCGCCGATGGCCAGGATGCCCGCCTCGCCGACATCCTTGCCCAAGGCGGCAAGGCGGCGCCGCGCCAGATCGTAGATCGGTGGATGCGGCTTGCCGAAATAAAGGCTGGTGCCGCCCATTTCGGTATAAAGCTGTGCCAGCGCGCCGGCGCACCATTCGCGCGTGTCGCCCCGGTCCACGACGATATCGGGGTTGGCGCAGAGCAGCTTCATCCCTTTTTGCTTGGCATAGAGGAAATCGCTGCGGTTCACCGACGGATCTGCCATCGGATCGAACGGCCCGCAGCAGACGATGCCGGTCGCCTGATCCAGAGGCACGCGTGTGATCTGCACCGGGTCGTCGATCACTTCCATCGGCTCGAAAAAGCCGGCGTCGCGCTCGGGCTCGCCCATGAAATACACGTTTTCGCCCACCACGCCGCGAAACATCGCCGCGCGCGCCGAATCGCCCGAGGTGGCGATGGCGTCATAGGCGTCGTCGGGGACGCCGAAGCGGCCCAGTTGCGCGGCCACGCCCTTGCGTGGTTTGGGCGAATTGGTGAGCAGCACGACCGTCCCGCCGCCTTTGCGGTAGGTTTGCATCGCCTTGACGGCATCTGGATATGCATCGACGCCGTTATGCAGGCATCCCCACAAATCGACGAACAGGGCGTCATAGCGGCTGGACACTTCGGCGAGCGATTGAATGATCTGGGTCATGGCGGGCTCCTTGCGCGGCGGTTGGGCCAGATATGGCAGGCAGGCCGGGCCAAGGCCAGCGCCGATGCGGTTGCAGCCGCGCGCGGGGCGGGGCAGATTGGCCGTTGAAAGGCAGGAGTTCATGCAAGATCACTCAGATCACGATCACAGCCACGGCGGCCACGACCACATCCCCAAGAACGAGACCAAGATCGCCATCGCCGCCGCTCTGACGGGAACGTTCATGCTGGCCGAGGTTGCTGGCGGCGTCATCTCGGGCTCGCTCGCGCTGATCGCGGATGCGGGGCATATGCTGACGGATTTCGCGTCGCTCTTGCTGGCGTGGCTGGGGTTTCGCCTCGCGCGGCGCCCGGCCGACTGGAAGCGGACCTACGGGTTCGACCGGTTTTCCGTTCTCGCGGCCTTCGTCAACGGCTTGTCGCTTTTCGTCATCGCCGCGTGGATTCTCTGGGAGGCGGTGCAGCGCCTCGGCGCGCCCCAAGAAGTGATGGGCGGTGTGATGCTGTGGATCGCGCTGGGCGGTCTGGTCGTGAATATCGTCTGTTTTCTGGTGCTGACGCGCGGCGGCGAGGGCGAGAACCTGAACGTGCGCGCCGCTGCGCTGCATGTGATGGGCGATCTTCTGGGCTCGGTCGCGGCATTGGTCGCCGCGCTTGTCATCATCTGGACAGGCTGGACGCCGATCGATCCGATCCTGTCGGTGCTGGTCGCGTTCATCATCCTGCGCTCGGCCTTGGCTGTGGTGCGGCAATCGGGGCATATCCTGCTGGAAGGCGCGCCGGACGGGTTCGACAGACGCGATGTGGCCGAGGATCTGTGCTGCAATATCGAGGACCTGCGCGCTGTCAGCCATGTCCATGCATGGTCCGTCACGCAGGAGCGGCCCATGGTGACGATGACCATCGCGCTTGGCGAAGGCGCCGATTTAGCGGCAACCAAGGCCGCGATTCGCGGCCGGTTGAAAGAGCGGCATGGCATCGGCCACGTGACCATCGAGCAGGAAATCCAAGGATATCAGCCCCCGGTGTAGATTGCGGCAGCGATCAACACTCCTGCGGCCCATGCCCATGCCAGGCCGATCACGTTCAACGTAAACGCGAAGGGCTGCTTGCGCGTCTTGTGGCGCAGGCGCCGCTGCGCCAGCTTGGCGGCGGGCCAGCCGCCCACGATTGCCAGCGTCAGCAGCGTCTTTTCGGGGATGCGCCACTCATTCGCCTCGGAGCGCCGCTTGTCCCGGCGAAAAGCGAGGTAGGTGACGGCGTTCACGGCCAGAAAGTAGCCACCCAGCGCGACCGGATGGCTGAGGCTCGGCATGCCCTACAGCTTGAGGTTCGGAATGATCTGCTTCTTGCGGCTCATCACGCCGGGCAGGACCACGGTATCGCCCGTGACGGTCGCGCCGAAGGACGCCTCGGCCAGCCCCTTGACCAGATCGTTCGGGATCAGCAGCGTCGCCTCCTCGTTCAGGATGTCGACCACGAAGAGCAGCACCTGATCGACGCCGTCTTCGGTGGCGACCGCCTCCATCGACTGCATCAGGCTGTCCTTGCGGTCCAGCACCACCTTAGGCGCCGTCGTCTCAAGAACCGAGACGCGGAATTTCTTGCCCGGCAGCTCGAATTCCTTGCTGTCCATGCGCAGCAACTCGGCGTCGGAGAACTCCGAGACATCCGACTTCGCGGCAAACATCTGCGCGGCGTAATCGCCGATATCGATGCTCAGCTGCTTGGCCAGATCATGCGCGATGGCCTCGTCTTCCTGCGTCGTCGTGGGGCTGCGGAACTCCAGCGTGTCGCTGAGGATGCAAGACAGCATCGCGCCTTTGATGCTTTCGGGCATCCGGGCCATGTCCTTGCCGATCATCTTCCACATGATCGTCGCGGTGCAGGCGACCGGCTCGATCCGGATTTCCAGCGGGCCGCGCGTCTCGATGCCGCCGGTGAGGCGGTGATGGTCGATGATGCTGCGGATATCGGCATTGTTGATATTCGCGGGCAGCTCGGCCGGATTGTTGGTGTCGACGATGACGACGGGCTGGGTGTCGTCGATGTCGGCGATGATCTCGGGCGTCTCCAGCCCCCAGCGCTTGAGCATGAAGGCCGCCTCGGTGTTCGGCTTGCCCAGCAGGACGGGACGCGCGTCCTCGCCCTTGATCTCGTTCAGATACCACGACCAGATGATCGGCGATCCGGTGCTGTCGGTGTCGGGTGACGTGTGGCCGAAAACGAGCGTTGTCATGGGCGGCGATCCTTGGATTGAGCGTTGCGGTTTTCAGGTCTTATAGGGGCCGCATCCGGGCTTGTCACGGGGGCCGGGTGCGGCCAGTTTGGCGCGCATGAGCAAATTTGCCGAAACCGATCTCTATCCGCCCGTCAAGGCGTGGCTTTGCGCTCAGGGCTATGACGTCAAGGGCGAGGTCGGCGCGGCGGATGTGGTCGCGTCGAAGGCGGGCGAGATGCTGATCGTCGAGCTGAAGCTGGGATTCTCGCTGGTCCTTTTGCAGCAGGCCGTGGCGCGGCAGGCTGCGTGCGATGCGGTCTACGTCGCGGTGCCGCGCTGGCGGGGCAAGGCCGGCTGGCGGGCGTTCAAGGGCAATATCGGGCTTTGCAAGCGGCTGGGCATCGGGGTTCTGTCTGTCGGCCCCGAGGGCGCGGTGCAGGCCCACGCGGCGCCGGGGGCGTTTCAGCCGCGCAAGTCGCCCCGGACCCGCGCCCGATTGCAGCGCGAGTTCGACGCGCGCGCAGGCGATCCGACGCATGGCGGCACGAACGGGCAGGTCATGACATCCTACCGGCAGGACGCGCTGGCCTGCGCTGCGCATCTGGCGGATGCCGGGCCCAGCAAGGGCGCGGACGTGGCGCGCGCGACGGGTGTGGCGCGGGCGACCGGCATCATGGCCGCAAACCATCATGGCTGGTTCGAGCGGGTCGCGCGCGGGATCTACGCCGCGACCGATCCGGGCGTCGACGCGGCGCGGCGGGGGCAGGGCTGAGGCGTCGGCAGGATGTTGCGCACGGGTTTGTGATGGGCCGCGATATTCGTGTCATCTGCCCCGTTGACAGTTCGCTGCGGGGTGCCTAACTACCTCTCGTTAGCACTCGCCGTGTGTGAGTGCTAACGGCCCGGAACCGGGCCGTGAAAACGTAACTTTGAGCTAAGGGAGCCTCAGAGATGGCATTTAAACCGCTGCATGACCGCGTCCTCGTTCGCCGCGTTGAAGGCGAAGAGAAAACCAAGGGTGGCCTGATCATCCCCGACAGCGCCAAGGAAAAGCCCAGCGAAGGCGAAATCGTCTCGGTTGGCGATGGCGCGCGCAAGGACAATGGCGAGCTGATCGAAATGGCCGTGAAGGCCGGTGATCGCATTCTGTTCGGCAAATGGTCCGGCACAGAGATCACGATCGACGGCGAAGAGCTTCTGATCATGAAGGAGAGCGACATTCTGGGCAAGCTTGCCTGAACGTCGCGCGATGCAGCGCCGGCCCGGCGGGCCGGGCGCGCATTGACCTGAAGACCCAATCAAAAGGAAATGAAACATGTCTGCTAAAGACGTCAAATTCAGCACCGACGCCCGCAACAAGATGCTCAAGGGCGTGAACATCCTGGCCGACGCCGTCAAGGTCACGCTGGGCCCCAAGGGCCGCAACGTGGTTCTGGACAAATCGTTCGGCGCACCGCGCATCACGAAGGACGGTGTCTCTGTCGCCAAGGAAATCGAGCTGGAAGACAAGTTCGAGAACATGGGCGCGCAGATGGTCAAGGAAGTGGCCAGCCGCACCAATGACGAGGCCGGCGACGGCACGACCACAGCGACGGTTCTGGCTCAGGCCATCGTCCGCGAAGGCATGAAATCGGTTGCAGCGGGTATGAACCCGATGGACCTCAAGCGCGGTATCGACTTGGCCACTGCCAAAGTCGTCGAAGAGATCCGCAAGGCGGCACGCGATGTGTCCGACAGCGCCGAAGTCGCGCAGGTCGGCACCATTTCCGCCAACGGCGAAAAGGAAATCGGCCAGCAGATCGCGGACGCGATGCAGAAGGTCGGCAACGAGGGTGTCATCACCGTCGAAGAGAACAAGGGCCTCGAGACCGAGACCGATGTTGTCGAGGGCATGCAGTTCGACCGTGGCTACCTGAGCCCCTATTTCGTGACCAACTCCGACAAGATGATTGCCGACCTTGAGGACTGCATCATCCTGCTGCACGAGAAGAAGCTGTCGTCGCTTCAGCCGATGGTTCCGCTGCTCGAGCAGGTCATCCAGTCGCAAAAGCCGCTGCTGATCATCTCCGAGGACGTCGAAGGCGAAGCGCTGGCCACTCTGGTCGTCAACAAGCTGCGTGGCGGTCTGAAGATCGCAGCCGTCAAGGCACCCGGCTTCGGCGATCGCCGCAAGGCGATGCTGCAGGACATCGCGATCCTCACCGGCGGTCAGGTCATCTCAGAAGATCTGGGCATGAAGCTGGAATCGGTCACGATGGACATGCTGGGGTCGGCCAAGAAAGTGTCGATCACCAAAGACACGACCACCATCGTTGATGGCGCAGGCGAGAAGGCCGAGATCGAGGCACGCGTTGCCCAAATCCGCAACCAGATCGAAGAGACCACCAGCGACTACGACAAGGAAAAACTGCAAGAGCGCGTGGCCAAGCTGGCCGGCGGTGTTGCTGTGATCCGCGTAGGTGGCATGACCGAAACCGAAGTGAAAGAGCGCAAGGACCGTGTCGACGACGCGCTGAACGCGACACGTGCGGCCGTGCAGGAAGGTATCGTCGTTGGCGGCGGTGTTGCCCTGATCCAGGCTGGCAAGGTTCTCGAAGGCATGACCGGCGAGAATAACGACCAGACTGTCGGCATCTCGATCGTGCGCAAGGCACTGGAAGCGCCCCTGCGCCAGATCGCCGAGAACGCAGGCGTCGACGGCTCGGTCGTTGCCGGCAAGATCCGCGAATCGAACGATCCCAAGTTCGGCTTCAACGCGCAGACTGAAGAATATGGCGACATGTTCAAGTTCGGCGTCATCGATCCGGCCAAAGTGGTGCGTCACGCGCTGCAGGACGCAGGTTCGATCGCCGGTCTGCTGATCACGACCGAAGCGATGGTTGCTGACAAGCCGCAAAAAGACAGTGGCGGCGGCGGCGGCATGCCCGACATGGGCGGCATGGGCGGCATGATGTAAAATCAGATGAATGCGCCTGGCGCATTCGACTGATCAAGCGTTTCGCGAAAAGGCTGGGTCACAGAGGTTTGTCTTGACCTGCTGCCTCAGATCAAAGGCGGGACGATTTTGCATCGCTCAAAGTTACGGGGGTCGCCGGACAGGCGGCCCTCTTTTTTGTGTCTGCACCGTGTTGCCGTAAGCGGTGTTTGCCTCCAGCGGGGATAGTCAGAAGGACGAAAGATGTTAGCTCGTTGATTATAAGTTTTTTTCTCTTCCTCTGATGTGTCGCACAATGGTGTCACACATGGAGTCGGGAGCCTGTGACGCGTTCGCCCTAATCGAGGGCTATCACGAGTAAACACCCGCCTCGACACTGCCAGCAAAGCCTGATCGCACGTATGGCGGATCGGTGTCGCGCTGATTGCGACCAGAATAGCGTCCACGTTCCGCCAGGCGGCCTCGGCCTCCCGCAGCCAGGGATCGACAGAGGGGTCGCTGCCGTTGAGATGGTCAAGATCACGCTCCGCGTCGATTGCAGCGGCAAGCGCCATGTTGAGATTGGCAAAATGCGCTGCCATGGAAGAAAATATGGGAGAAGCTACGCCTTCCGCCGTCGGTACGCGGTGAGTGATGGGGCCGTGGACCATGTTCTCTTTGCGATCAAATATGGTTGATGTCATATGGAAATCCTTTCAAGTGGAATTCTATAACTTGAAATATATTTACCTTGTGGCATGCGTGAAGGCGATAATTAACTTACAAAAATTTGAGGCCATATGCTGATTGGCACCCAATGCGTCGCTGCACGCGCGCTCCTCCGTTGGAAACAAGTGGACCTGTCGGCAGCGATTAAGGCTGGTGGAGGCCAACTGAGCGTTACAGCTATCACTGCATTTGAGCGGGGTGGGTCTATCAGGCAAAGCAATGCTGACCTCATAGAAGCTGCATTTGTTCAAGCCGGCGTATTGCTTATTCCCGAGAACGGTGGAGGTGCCGGGGTTCGGCTACGCAAACCCGCTGTGCCTGATGATACAAAGCCAATCAGCGGTGACAGAGGGGCCACTGACGTGTTCGACTACATCGAGCGGTTCTACAATCCTGTCCGGCGGCACTCGACCATCGGATATCTCAGCCCAATAGTGTACGAGGAGAGAGCGATGAAAGCTTAAGTTGCCGTCCACGAAACCGGCAGCAGGCCAAACCGTTATCTACTGGCTATGAGATGCTGTAACGGGGCCTGCGTCGCGCGCTGCCTGTTACCGCTTGCAAAATCAGGGGCAAGGTATCGACCATCCCGTATTGGATCCATATGGAGGACGACGGGATGAGACTGTTCGTGGGGTTGGATGTGTCGCTCGCAAAGACTGCGATTTGCGTCATCAGCGAGCATGGCAAGATCGTGAAAGAGACGCAGGCCGCCAGTGAACCTGAAGCATTGCTGCGTTAGGTGCGAGAACAGGAAGGCACTCTTGCGGCCATCGGCCTAGAGGCCGGTCCTTTGTCGCAGTGGCTGCATCGTTGGCTGACAGATGCCGGGCTGGATGTCGTCTTGATGGAAACACGACAAGTGAAAGGTGCCCTGAAGGGCATGCCAATCAAGACGGATCGCAGGGATGCCGAGGGCATTGCAAGGCTTCTTCATCTCGGTTGGTTCAGGCCGGTTCATTGTAAATCCGTCTCGGCGCAGGAAGTCCGTGCCGTGCGCGGGGCCCGAAAGGCCATCCAGCAGGGCATGATCGCTTTGGAAATGTCGATGCGTGGGCTCTTGCGGAACTTCGGGCTCAAGGTTGGTGCCATCTCTCGGGGCCGCTATGAACATCGCATTCGCGAACCCGCAAACGGCAATCCAATGCTGGAGACTGCGACGGCACCGATGCTTCGAGCGCGGGCATCCTTGCGGCAGGACTTGGCAGGATTGGAGCGCCCTGTTTGCAAGATGGCTCATGATGAGCCAGTCTGCCGGCGACATATGTCTATGCCTGGGGTAGGCGCGGTCGTCGCGCTAACAGAGGTGGTCCTGTTTTTTCGACCAGTTCGCAGCCTTGTTAAGATGGATCAGGGTTTCATTTAGGCTGCTAATCTCATTGGTTCTGTTTTGCTGGCATATGCCTCATCAGGGGTCAATATGCCGTGCGTCGAATGCGGGCGCTCAAAGTTGTAGTAGGTCAGCCATTTGCTGATCCCGACCCGCATTTCTGAACCTGTTTCAAAGGCGTGCAGGTAGACGCATTCGTACTTGAGCGACCGCCAGAGGCGCTCAATCATCCGATTGTCGCGCCATGCGCCTTTGCCATCTATTACCGGCAGGTGTTTGCTAGCAAGCACCGAGAGGCATGCTGATCTTGATTCTGGCATCGCTCAGCACGTCGATCCAATCGCTGCTTGTGAACTCGCTGCCTTGGTCGGAATTGAATATCTCCGGGGTGCCGTGATTGGCCAATGCCTCTTTCAGCGCCTCAACGCAGAATGCGGCGTCCATGCTGTTTGACAGCCGCCATATCAGTACCTTGCGGCTGTATCAATCCATAATGGCCACGAGATACAGGAAGCCGCGCCGCATCGGTATGCAGGTAATATCTGCACACCAGACCTGGTTGGGTCGCGTGATTGGCAACTTCCGGAGCAAATATGGCCAAATCTAATGCTGCGGGTGTTTCTTGCTGGTATCGGGTTCCTGATAGATCGGCACCAACCGCATGAGGCGCATCAACCGGCGAACCCGGTGACGGCCGCACCGGTGATTGTTGCGCCGCATAAATCGGGCCATTTGCCGCGACCCATACCAAGGCGTCTCTAAAAACTGCTTGTCGATGATAACCATAAACCGAAGGTTCTCGGAGCTCTCGCCCTTCGGCTCATAGTACAAATTGGATCGGGACAGCGTCAGCAGATTACATTGACGGCGCACACTCAGCTTGTGGTCCTTGCTCACCTTTTTTTGCCTCGCGGCCCGAGCAAGTGGTGCGAGGCATCCACTGTCCGTCAGTGCATGCTAGCATGCACGAGAGGGGGCCAAAAAATCCCGCTCCACCACCAATTGACCAATCTTGGAATGCAGCTTGTCGACGTCGGCGGCACTCACTTGTTCGGGGACTGCACCTCTGCGCGTAAAAGCCGTCGCCATGTTCTTTATCGCCGCGCGCTTCCACGTGCCGATCCGGGTCGGATGCACACCGTACTTCTTGGACAACTCAGCTAACGTCATCTCTTCGCGGATCGCCTCAAGCGCGACCTTGGCTTTGAACTCAGGCGAATGGTTCTTTCGTTTCTTCATTCTGGATCATTTCTTTCGTCATGCGATCCATCTTAACAACCAGTCCGAAATTCCGCGACCACCTCTGTTTGATACACAAGACCGGATATTTTAAGCAAGAAGAAAGCGGGCGCGGCCTAGTGGCATTTTCCGGTGTGGATACCTGGAATCCGAGCCTAGCCGCCAAGCGCCTTCAACAGTTCCTCGGTTGCAAAACCATCGGCGCTCAGCCCGGCGGATTGCTGAAAGGCGCGGATCGCGTCGATGGTATTGGGGCCGATAATCCCGTCGATTTTCTCTACCGCAAAGCCGCGTCGCTGCAGGTGCAACTGTAGCTCTTTGCGCTCCGCTGCGTTGATCGCGCGGTGCTGTCGCGGCCATGCCGCCTGAATCTCCGGGCCGCCCTTCAGCCTGTCGGACAGGTGGCCGACGCCGATGACATAGGCATCTGCCTTGTTGTAGCGCTCGATGACGTCGAAATTATCGAAGATCATGAAGGCAGGCCCGCCGGAGCCACCCGGCAGCAGGATGGACGCGCGACCATGGTTCGGCACGGCCGCGCCGCGCGTGTCGCGGATGCCCATCGCAGCCCATTTTACCGGGCTTTGCATCAGCGAGCGCCGGGCATCGGCGGGATCGAAACTGGCGGGCAGGCGCACTTCGACACCCCATGGCTGGCCCTCTTTCCATCCGAAATGCCTCAGATACGCCGC
>Ga0115567_10006135_pt1 | contig 11536 bp, 12 predicted proteins | sample COGITO_mtgs_1204_2_FD_88679 | JGI IMG/M metagenome (GOLD analysis project Ga0115567, IMG submission 88679) | Pelagic marine microbial communities from North Sea - COGITO_mtgs_120412 | ecosystem: Environmental > Aquatic > Marine > Epipelagic | place: Germany:Helgoland, sampling site Kabeltonne...
ACTTTTTTCTCAATCCAACCGAGCGACCCCGACCCGACCGACTGACTGACGAACCGTCCATCTCCGAACCACTCCAGACCCCTCCCGACACCACCACGGTATTCTCTAAGACAATCATAGGCTCCACGGTCTGGCGTTGGTACCCCTTCAACGACATCGTCGCAACCGCCGTCTCCTTCCCCGGCACCTACATCAACTACCACCACTCCGACTTGAAAGACAAAACCGAGAACGGCACGGCCATCTTCAACCTGATGAAGGAATTGAACACCTGCCAGCAGCAAGGTGCCGAGACCGACGCTGGCTACAGCGATGCCGATGGCGGGTACATGACCAACAGCCCCTTCGACATTTACCAGACCATCACCGCCGCCCCCGCCCCCGCCCAGGCGGGCCGCAAACTGCAGAACGCCCCCGCCCCCGCGGGCCCCTCGGGCCCCTCCCTGCCGTGCGACATCTCGCATGATGAGGCTATCGCGATGTTCACCAAGTTCCACGAGGAGACCGACATCTGCTTCTTCACCAAGCTGAACTCCCCGTTCTCGTGCGTGAAGAAGGGCCCGCCCCCGCTGCTCCAGCGCTTCTCCCTGTCGTACGCAAACGCCCTTCTCTTCCAGTCCATCCTCAGCGCCGTCGTGGTGCAGGTCTTCTTCAAGATCATGGGCAAGAAGACGGAAGACGCGGAAGCCGCCGCGGAGGCTGAGATCGCCGTCGTCCGCGAGACCGAGGCCGGCACCAGGAAGTAAGTCGAGTCTCCGTCGACTCCTCCTCCTCACCCCTCAGGCTCCGCCGCGAATTTTCCCGCCCGGCGCGGATGATCGGCCTCACCGTCGAATCGACGCCCCGCGACGGTCTGTGTATATTTAATAAGGGTCGCCTCGTGTGAAATACACGACCGAGCTGTTGCTTACCAATCGTGCTATAGCGCTACCTATGATTCCACCCACTGGCAAGGAAACCGCGGCCACCGCCGCCGCGTAATCACGCGCACCCCGTGGCGTGTTCTGAACAATAAGGCGAGACTCGTGCCGAAGCAGCACTCGCAGTCCCCATCTTAACCTTGCAATATAACACGATTATTGCGTCGTCGTCGAGTCTCCTCGCACCGCGTTGGTGGCGCCCTTCCCGGCTCTCTCGCACTCTGAAACCAAAACGGCCCAATTTTTTTTTCTTTTTGCATCACCTGGACTGCTGGACACTGGACTGCTGGAGTCGAGCCCAGGCGGTCGCATAAAATCAGGCGCGAAGCACAGTCGCTCGCGATGGTTGTCCTGGACCATGAGAGCATCCGGTCTATGGTGCCCGGTCGCTTCTTCCGCGACCACAAGGGTGCCATCAACTCCCTGGACTTTCACCCCACCGACGACGTGATGGTCACCGTCGGTGCGCGCCCTTCCCCTCCCGCCCTCACTCGCCCGCCGGAAATCCCCCAATCGAAGCGAGCGAAGCGCGCGAAGATCCCACCCCTGAACCGCCGCCGTCCTCCTCCTCGACACAGGCGACGACGACACGATCCAGATGTACCGCACCAGCAGCGGCGAGTTGGTCAAGACGCTGTACTCCAAGAAGTACGGGTGCTCCTGCGTCACCTTCACGCACGCGTCGCAGGCGGTGCTCTACGCCTCGAAGGTAGGGTTGATCGATACCGAACCGAACCGCGCCCAGATCTCACCAACACCCGCACCCTTCCCGCGGTGACTGACCCGCGGTACGTACCTCCAACACCACCACGCACAGGTCAAGCAGCCGAGCAAGGACCCGAAGAAGGACCACGCGCTTCGTTACCACTCCCTGTACAACAACGAGTACATCAGGTACTTCACCGGTCACACCGCGCAGGTTGTCAACGTGAGCATGGACGCCGTCACCGACGAGTTCCTCACCGCGTCCGCCGACGGGACCGTGCGCCTCTGGGACCTGCGAACCCCCGCGTGCAACGGCGTGATCCGATGCGGCACCACGCCCTGCGTCGCGTCCGACCTGCAGGGCCTCATCTTCGCGGCGGCGACTGACGACGGCGAGCTCAAACTTTACGACGCCCGAAAGTACGGCCAAGGTCCGTTCATCGACTTCCAGGTTGGATCCGTGGACCCCGGCACGGGCAAGCGCCCGCGCGTGACGTGCGCCAAGTTCTCCCCCGACGGCGAGGGCGTGCTGTGCGTCGCGGGCGGTACCATGTACATCATCGACGCGTTCAAGGGTGACGAGCTGATGCGCATCAACGTCGGCGCGGAGACGGGTACGTTTATTTCTATTCTCGTATGGGCAATTACTTGTAGAATGACGTCGTGTTTTGTTTGTTTCACAGGGGGCATGGGCCAAGGCAAGGACGCGGCGGGCGCGACGGGGAACAACCTCGAGGCGTGCTGGACCCCGGACAACAAGTGCCTGCTGTCGGGCGGCGCGGACTCGCGGGTACACGTGTGGAGCGCGGTCAACGGGGCCAAGGTTGCGACGTGGGGCGCGAGGCACGCGGGGATCCCGTCGTCGGTGCGGTGGGCTCCGGGGATGATGCTCGCCGCGTCGGCGTGCACGGAGGGGGGATGCGCGCTGTGGATTCCCACGGCGGGCGGGGGACGCGGCGAGTGATGTTACTGATCAGGGTCGTCACTGAATAGGGTTGTTACGGTACTGATTAGGGTTGTGATTCATTCACGTGCGATGTTACAGACGGAAGGCGGGTCGCCGCCGAGTCGTCACCGACCGAAGAGACCTTTCTTCTTCGGCTTGGGCGGCGGAGCCTTCTTTTCCTCCTTCTTCTTACCCCCGAACAGACCGCCGAGGAAACCGCCGCCCTTGTCGTTCTCGTCCACCCACCCCTCGTCCGCGTACGGTGCGCGGAGGTCGAACCGTTCGCCGCCGTCGAACTCGGGCATGCCGATGGCCATCCCTGGGAGAGAGATCCACCCTTTCTGTCCTTTGAACGCCTCCTTGGCGAGGTCGTCCGCCTTGGCCTTGTTCTTCGCCTTGATGGCGTCCATCTCCTCCTTGTCGAGCGTGCCCTTCATGAACCCGCTCACCTTGGCGCGGCGCTTGTTCACCTCGCTCTCGAGGTTGCCGCCCTTGCGACGTCTCTTCAAGATCTCTTGCTGCTGCTCCCACATAGGGTCCCGTCCGTCGACGTCCTTGTTGTTGTCGAACCATCCTGCCTTGACGACGAGGTTCGCGGCGCGGGGGGCGGGGGCGACGGGACCGCGGCGGAGCGATCGGCGGTCCGCGATCGCGAGGCGGGAGGAAAGCGCGGCGTTCACGAGCGCGGCCATTCTTGCGTTGCTGCGTCGTGAGTTGTGACCGAGAGATACGCCCGTGGATTTTCTATAGTCTATTTTCTCATTGGTCGATGACGAGGACGGGCTCTCTCTTGACTGGTTTTGCATACGATTCTGTCCCAGAATTGTGCTAATTATGTTTACAATTGCTAAGAGCTCTTCCAGGTTCGGCCGTCTCCATCGCCGTCCCTCCGCCGACTGAGCCGCGGACGATCCCTCCCGCCATGGGGCCGTCATCGCGGGAGTCTAGTCCAACTCGAATTCGTCCGTCGCACCTCCGAGTCACCGCCCCGCGCCACCCGTGGACTGCCTCATGGCGGACTTGGTGCACAACGATTTCAGCACCTGCGCCGTCGCGGTGGGAACGACGTCTAACCGGGTCAGCTCGACCAAAACGTCGAAAACCTCCGGCCTGAGCTCGACGCCCGCGAGCTCCGTGAGCCTGGCGAGCTCGCGCTTGACCTCGTCGGGAGTCAGGGTCGACATCCCCGTTGCGGCGCTCGAAGTGACCGTGGTGAGATTCAGTCATTTCAAACGAGAGACGAAAAAGAAAGAACCGGAGCGAGCTGACGAGCTGACGAGCCATTCGCTGCCTCAAGCTCCCGGCGAAAGGCGGCGCTGCTTTTCGCACCCTGCTTCCACAACACTTCGCGCACGTCGCAAGTACCCACAACAGACACAAAAGTCAAAATGGCTGAGCCCACCACGGTGCGTCGACCTTCCGTGACCCTTCGCAGACCCACGGCGCGACACGCGACGTCGCCCGCGCGCCGATCTGGCCCTCGTCTGGGGGCCTCCGTCGAGATAAATCGTGCCATCGGACCGTCGCCGGCGCCCGACTCGCGCGGTTCCGGTCGCGATCGCGCGACGTGGACGCTCGAATCACCCGGTGACGCGTTGCGAACGCCGTATATCGCCTCGCTCGACGCGTCCGGGCGGCTCGCATCGCCTCCGGTCCATCTTCCACCGCCCCGACCCGCGCCCGACGCACCGCCGCGCGACGATCGGAGACCAATCCGCTGACGCTTTTCCATCCTCTTCACCCCGCCACCGACAACAGACGTTCCCCAAGAAGGAGGCCGCCATGGCTTCCGGCCTCTCCGAGAAGGTCGTCGCCAAGGCCTTCAAGGAGGGTGGCAAGAAGGGTGTCGAGATCGAGGGCGCCGCGGACACCTCCGGCCTCACCTGCTTCTGCACCCGCATGCAATCCTCCGACGGCAACATCAAGCTGCTCGAAGCCGCCATGGAGGGCATGAACGTCGTGCCCGACCCCGCGGACCCCGAGGAGCGCAAGGGCTGCTCCGGCCGCATCTCCAAGCTCATCATCTCCGAGAACGAGAAGGCGGGCGCCATCGCCATGGTCGCCTACGTCGCCGAGGACATGAAGGACAAGCTCAACGCCATCGACTGGATGAAGGCGGTTTGCGAAACCGAACTCGGCGGCGGCGTCGGCGGCGCCCCTGACGACGACTCCACCGACGTCTGGGCCACCTGCACCGCGGTCGAGGACAAGGAGAACTTCTTCTTCCTCAAGATGAAGGACAACACCCTCTCCGCCGCCATCGGCTACCTCCGCGACAAGGGCCTCTTCCAGGATGACGAGTCCGAAGACGAGGGCGACAACGCCGCCGCCGACTTCGAGTGGTGATTGGTTTGCAAGAGCAGCGCGCGTATCAGCATATTAATCCATCGAACAATCCGAAGAAACGAAACGATCGCCATCAACTCGACGGCTTAGCCAGCTTCTTGGCCATGGCCTTCCTATACGCCTCGAAGGACTCCTGCTTCGTCACCGAACCTTTCCCAACCACAAACACCTCCTTCGCCACCCTCTGCACAAAGTACTGGTCGTGGCTCACCAACACCACGCCTCCGGCGAACGCCTGCACCGCATCCGCCAGCGCCGCGACCGCCTCCAGATCGAGATTATTCGTCGGCTCGTCCAGCACCAGCAGATGGGGCTTCGCGAAGGACACCGCCGCGAGCGCGACGCGGCTGCGCTGGCCCCCCGAGAGCGCCCCCGACGGCACGTTTTGCTGCGCCGCCTGCACCCCGCACCCCGCCAAGTGCGACCGAAGCTCCTGCTCGTGGTGCAAACTCCCGTCGCCCGGGAACTTCTCCAGCATGAACGCCAGAGGAGTCTTGTCGTACGACAGCTGGTCGGCGTGGTGCTGGTTGACCAGCGCCACCCGCGCGCCGCGGTCCACCGTGACCGACCCCGCCGTCGGATCCAAGTGACCGAGCATCACCTTCACCAGCGTGGTCTTCCCGTCGCCGTTCTCCCCCAACAGGCACACGCGCGAGTCGCTGTCTAAACCCATGTCCACGTTCGCGAACAGGTCAGACGCCATGCCGGGGTACCGGAACCCGACGCCCTCGAGCCGCGCGATCGGACCGCGGAGTTTACCCCCCGCCTGGAGGTTCAGCGGGAGCTCGGCGTCCTCCGCGAGATCCGCCGTCTCCGCCGCCTCCGCCGCCGCTTCCTCGTCGAGCTTCGCAGCCTCGCCCGCCTTGCGCTGCATCATGTTGATCTGCGAGGAGCTCCCGCCGTACTTGAACCCGTGGCCGGCGTACGCCTCCAGCTTGGACTTCTTCTCGGCGCGGAGCTGCGCGCGCTTCCGGAGCGCCTTCTGCTGCTCTTCGCGTTTAGCCGCCCACGCGCTGTAGCACATGCGGTGCGGCGTGAGTCTCCTGGCGGCGCCGGAGATGTGCAGCGAGTCCGTGGTGGCGGCGTCGAGGAAGTGCCTGTCGTGGCTGACGACGACGACGACGCGGGTGTGCCACGTGGAGCTCACGCTGAGCTCCCTCGCGAGCCACAGCACCGCCGCGATGGACAGGTGGTTCGTGGGTTCGTCCAGTAGGAGCACGTCCGGCTTCGCGAAGAGCGCGGCGGCGAGCGCGGCGCGTACCCTCCACCCGCCGCTCAGCGCTTTCATCCGCCGGTCCATCAGCGCCTCGGGGAAGCCCAGGTTGTGGAGGAGCGCGTGGGCCCGCCCGGGCGCGCCCTCGGCGTCGATCTGTATCAGCGCTTCCTCCACCTCCGATCGTCGTTTTTGTTCCGCGGCGTCGGGGGCGTAGTCCTTCGCCTCGGATTTAGCCGTCAGGTCCGCGGACTCGGCGAGTAACAGGCGGCGCTCGACGTCCGCCTCGACGACTAACGACGCCGGCCGCCACTCCTCCTGCGTGGGCGTGAGGTGCAGCTCCTGGCTGACGTAGTGCACAGACGTCGACGGGTCCAAGCCGCCGACTCGCCGACTCGCGAGAAACTTTAAGAGTGTCGACTTACCCTTGCCGTTCCTGCCTATCAGCCCGTACCTGTGCCCGGGGACGAGGATGGCGGATGCGTTCTCGATGAGATCCGCGCCCCCGCCGGGGTTTGGAAGCTGGAAAGGTCCGAGTTCGATCGCCGCGAGTCTCGAGCCGGAGGCTTCGCCGGAGAGACGCATGCGAGCGGCGGTGACCCTCGCGTCCTCGAGCTCGGCGGCGAGCTCCGCGTTCTGCTTGGCGGCCTCTTCGGCGAGGTACGCCTGCTTGGCCGCGAGTCGCCCGGCGTCCTTCTTGGCGGCGGCGCTCTCGCCGTCTTCGCCGACGGATCGGTCGTACTTGACCTCCACCGCCGCGACTTTGCTTCGCAGCTCCTCCTGCTCCCGCAGCACCTTCGCCTCGAGCGCCGTCGTCGGGCCTTTCCCGAGGGATATCGGCGCCCTTTTCGCCTCCGCCGGTTTGACTTCCTTCGATACGTCCTCGGCGCCGGATGCGAGCGCGGCGTACAGCTGTTTAGCCTTGTCCCCGGCGGCGTCCTCGTCCCCGGCGCAGAGCTCGTCGAGCATCGGAACTAAAAAGTCCACCAGATCGTCGTAGGGGAGGACCGTCCCGGCGTCCTCGTCCTCGAAAACGGCGCCCGCGACGTAGTCGAGGGTGTCATCGTCGAGGCCCGCGAGTACGGTGGCGCAGTGCGCGCGGGCTTCGCCAATCGTCGGCATGACCCGCGTGTCCCGACGCTATGGAGCTATCGGTGTTCGTCAGAGGTCTTAGGTCAAGCCGATCGGCCATCATCGGGCGTTTTGTTTTCAGAGCCGCCACTCCCGTGCGCGCGGGACTCTCTCCTCATGTCCGCCGACGACGATGTCAAGGCCAAGGAGGCCGAGGCGCTGTTCAAGATCCATGGCGTGGACCAGCGAAGCGCCGAGCTCGCGTTCTCGCACCGGGCGCTGGGCGGCGACGAGGCGCCGGTGCGCATGAGGCAGGACGGCTCCACCAGCAAGGCGTTCGTGCCGGGCACCTCCACGGTGATATGGCCGTGCGCCTACAGCCTCGGCGATTACCTATGCGACGCGACGACGGCGTACAAGACGAAGCTCGACGACGGCGCCGCGGGTGACGCGACGGAGGCGGCGGCGGTGGGCGCGGTCACCGCCGACACCGTGGCGGTGGAGCTCGGCGCGGGGCTCGGGCTCGGAGGAATGGTAGCCGCGCGTTTGGGCGCCGCGCACGTCGCCATCACCGACTCGACCCCCGCGGCGGCGGCCAGGAACGTCGACGCCAACAGCCTGGGCAACGCGCACGTCTCGGAACTGTGGTGGCGACGCGCGGCGTGGAGACGCGCGCCACGAAAGGACGGCGACGAGAGCGAGTCAGACATCGACGACGAAGACACCGCGGTGCCCACCGCGGAGGACGCCGTGAAACCCTTGCTCGCGTCCTTACCGAACGGCCGGGCGCCGCACATGATCATCGGGAGCGACATATGCTACTCGCAGGGTAAGCAGGAGATGCAGATGCTCGCGGACACGGTGTCGGCGATGTGCGAACCGGGACGGACGGTGGTGTACGTGGTCTTCGAGGACCGGGGCGACTGCTGCTGGGGTACGTTGAATCACTTCTGGACCGCGGCGGAGGGCGCGGGTCTGTTCGGTGACCCGACGCCCATCGAGGACATCGAGATTGGCGGGAAGAGAAGGAGCGGGCCTGGAAGGCACAACGACAGCGAGAGGCTGCTCCTGAGGCTCACCAAGCGCGCAGCCTCGTAGCGTCACACTTTTTCATAGATTATGTTGTCTGAGCAGCTCACACGGTTCAAGCCGAATCACACTCGCGCCTCCTTCACTCTCAGCCCCGCCGCCTGGACACGCGAGGTGTAGAGACCGGCCGACATGAGCGCTCAACCCATGTTGCTGGACGGCGCGGAGCAAAAGTCTTCGCGGTGGAACAACCCGCTGATCGACGCGCTGCCCTACGCGGACGTCCTCCCCGAGGGCTGGCGCGAGACCTCGGACCAGCTGGTGCAGGAGGAGATGCGGAGGATGACCAAGCGGCCGAAGGATTACCTCGCCGAGATTGCGCCCGCGAAGGAGATCGACTGGTCCAAGTGCCCGCTGCTGGAGCAGGAGTTTCGCAGGGTCGAGAAGGGCACGGGCGAGAAGATCGCGCAGCCCGACGGCTCGCGGTACAACCTCGACCCACCGCCAAAGTCCAAGAGGGACGATCCGGCCGAGTGGGAAAAGGCGAACGACAACGCCAAGGCGCAGCTCGAGCACCAGAAGCTCCGCATCGAGAACCTGGAGCTCATGCAAAAGTTCGCGCCCCAGGCGTGGAGGGCGCACAACGCGGCGCTAGACGCGGCCATCGCGCGGTACGCCCCACGATCCGTCCCACGGCCAAATCTCCCTAACCCTAAAAACCCATACGCGCTCACCCTTCACCGCCCTTCACCATCCAAACCCACAGGACCGAGAAGGAGCTCGCGGCGAAGAAGAAGTCCATCGAGGAGCTCAACACCATGCGCAGCGTCCAGCAGAAGGAGGCTGGAAAGGAACTCGCGAGGCTGGAGAAGATTTGGTACGAGCAGTGCGCCAAGAACGTGGCAATCGACGCGGATATTCAACGGATGCAGCTCGAGATTGCGAGCCTGGAGGCGGAACAGGGCGAAAAGACGACGGACGGCGAGAAGGCGACGGACGGCGAGAAGGGTAGGAAGAGGAAGGCGGAGGCGGAGGCGCCGAAGGAGGACGAGGCGCCGGCGGAGAAGGAGCCGAAGGAGACGAAGGCGTCGCCCTCGCCCCGCGGGAAGGCTCGAAACTCGAAGGGTTCGGCGGAGAAGGCCGAGCCGCCGGAGTCGCCCGCGAAGAAGTCGCCGAGGAAGCGGACGGCCAGGGCGTCCAAGGGCAGCAAGTGATGCGTTCACATAGTCGCGATAGAACGAATGAATATCAATAGACCACACCTGAAGCGGATCGAGGAACTTCAGTTGCCGCGCCACTCTTCGAAGGTCTGGATTATTATCAGCGGTCTGGATTACATTATTAGCGACCGAGGTCATAGCTGACGACGCGGGCCGATGGCGGAAGAGCCCGCGCCCATCAGGGTGCAGGTCACCGATGACGACAGGGGCCTCGTGTGGACCGCGGACGGTGCGTCCCCGCTACCCAAACGTCGAACCCGTGCGGGCCGAACCATCTCCCGCGCCGAGTCGGCACTTTGCCCTAACGAGATTAGAATCCGCCCCGTCCCATCGCTCGTCCCCTGACATTCACCCCGTGACCCCGTCCCGAACCGCAGAGTACTACCGGCTACGCACGGTCCATCGTTTGATCGGCGCGATGGTGGGCGGCCTGCCGGGGTTCCGCCAGCAGGACCAAGTGCACGGCCTGCCACTGCAGCTCTGCCCCGAGGAGGTCACCCTCGCGGTGAGCCGGGGATGGGTCCAGCTCTACGAGGCGCCCGACCCTCTGGCCGACGTCACCGCCGACGTCACCGCCGCCGCGCCGGTCCAGAAACCTCCGCAGGCTAACCGCAAGGGCTGGGGGGTCAAACCAAAGCCCGGGCACAACGCCAAGAAGGCCGCGGACCGCGACGCCGGCGGCGACGCCGACGCGGCGGCGATGCTCGCCGACGCATCCTTCGTCACCGTGCCCCTGTGCGAGCCATTCGATGAGGGTACCAGTGAGGGCGATGGACCTGAGTGGAAGTATCCGCGGACGGAGATGGAGCGCGTACGATGCGCGGTGTTCGCGGACCTTCACGGCCGCGGTTTGACGATGACGACTGGGATCAAGTTCGGCGCCGACTTTCTCGCGTACCCCGGCGACCCGATGGCGTACCACGCGGGTTTCTGCGTGCGCGTGGTGGACGATGAGACGCCGATGCGGTGCCAGCTGCTGGCGGGGGTGGCGAGGATGAGCCACGGCGCACGGAAGAACCTGGTGTTGGCGTCGGCGACGCCGATCGACGGGTCGCCATCCGGTACGATGCGGGTCGAGTACGTAACCGTCATGCCAGACGTCGAGCAGAGCTCCAACGCGCGGTACCGAACCAAGGGTTGAATCGTCGCGTGTGTAGTAAACATTAGTGTACAACGGGTGTCATCGCTATGTGGAGTCACTCCAACGCCGCCTGTCCTTCTGGGGTCTGAACCGACATGAGCTCTATGTTGGCGATGTGCGCCTCTCCCCTCTCGATGGATCCTTTCGTCTCCTCGAACCGTGCCTTGGCTATCGTGTCCCTCTTTTGACGCTCGAGCGCCTCAGCCTTGACCGCCGCGATCTGCGCGTCGATGTCAGCGACGCTGCTCCTCCCGACGGGCGCGGGCGCGATGGGATCGGCGGCGTCCACGCCGGCCTTCTCCTCCATCCCCTCCTCGAGCTCCACTTTCTTCCGTTCCAACGCCACGACGCGCTCCAAGTCGTCCAGCCGTTGAAGGCAGTCGCGGGTCATGCCCTCCAAATCCATGATCTGCTCGACCGCCGCGAGAGCCTCGGCGGACGTTTGTCCGCCCTTGCGTTCCTCCTCTGCCACCTCCATGACCCCGCGCGCTCGGTTGTGCGGTCAACGGCTTTCATATTTGGCAAACGAGGTGCCGATTTTGCACGTCAGCGTCATTTCCGACGACGACGACGATGGGGACGCAGAGGACCATTCTCATCACCGGTTGCAGCTCCGGCATCGGCCTGGACGCCGCGCAGACCCTAAAGAAGGACGGATGGAGGGTGTTCGCGTCCTGTCGCAAGGAGGAGGACTGCCGGAGGTTGAAGTCGGAAGGGTTCGAGAGTCCCCTCATCGACTATAGCAAAGGGGAGACGATCGAGAGCGGGCTGAAGGAGGTCCTGGACGCGACCGGGGGTACCCTGGATGCGCTCTTCAACAACGGCGCGTACGGCGTGGGCGGTGCGGCCGAGGACGTCCCGACGGGGCTCCTCAGGGAGATCTTCGAGTGCAACTTCTTCGGCTGGGTCGACCTGACCAATCGCTGCATCAAGATCTTCAGAAAC
>Ga0115567_10006139_pt1 | contig 11527 bp, 10 predicted proteins | sample COGITO_mtgs_1204_2_FD_88679 | JGI IMG/M metagenome (GOLD analysis project Ga0115567, IMG submission 88679) | Pelagic marine microbial communities from North Sea - COGITO_mtgs_120412 | ecosystem: Environmental > Aquatic > Marine > Epipelagic | place: Germany:Helgoland, sampling site Kabeltonne...
ATACCGCAGCTCCGCCCTGCGCACCATTCGCATGGAGACTGACGCGGTCGCTGCATTGGCTGGGCGTATTGATGACGGCTTTGACCGGGCCTGCGAACTACTGCTGGCAACGCGCGGGCGGGTGATCGTCACCGGCATGGGTAAATCCGGCCATATCGCCCGTAAAATCGCCGCCACCTTTGCCAGCACCGGGACACCGGCACATTTTGTACATCCCGGCGAGGCCAGCCATGGCGACATGGGCATGATCACGGCGGAAGATGCCATCATCGCCCTGTCAAACAGTGGCAACGTACCCGAGCTCATCACTTTGCTGCCCCTGTTCAAGCGACTCGGGACACCCATCATCAGTATGACGGGCAATCCCGACTCCACGCTTGGCCTGGCCAGCGACGCGCACCTGAATACCGGGGTGGAGATTGAAGCCTGCCCGCTCGACCTGGCCCCGACCTCCAGCACCACCACGGCACTGGTGATGGGCGATGCCCTGGCCATCGCACTGCTTGAAGCCCGCGGCTTCACCGCAGAGGATTTCGCCTTCTCCCATCCAGGCGGCACCCTGGGCAAGAAACTGCTGCTGAAAGTTGCCGATGTGATGCACCGGGACCAACGGGTCCCGCGGGTTGCCTCCGGCACTCCCCTCGCCCAGGCTCTGCTGGAAATCAGCAACAAAGGGCTGGGAATGACCACGGTAATCGACCAACAAGGCGGCCTGGCGGGAATATTCACAGACGGTGATTTGCGACGGGCCATCGATCAGCAGGTGGACATCAACAACACGGACATCAGCACATTGATGACCCGGCACCCCAAAACCGCCAGCACCGGGATGCTGGCGGCCGAGGCCCTGCGCATCATGGAGGAAAACCAGATCACCTCGCTGGTGGTGCTCGACGACGACACCGTAGTCGGTGTGATCCATCTGATGAGCCTGCTCCATGCAGGCATTGCGTGAGCAAGGGCCGCGCCTGATGCAAAAACCTTTGCTGCCGGTGTTCGTGGCGATCATGCTGGTACTGCTGGCCAGTTACTACTGGAGGCCCGGCGGCAATCCCGATGCAGACCCGGACATGATTAAACGGCAAATGGCCCTGGCCCAGACCTACGTGGAAAATACGCGCAGCTGGGAATACAACGAACAGGGTGTTCTCTCAGAAGTACTGGAAGCCAGCCGAATGGAATACTTCAAACAAAGGGATGCATCGGAACTGGAGCAGCCGCGTTTCTATTCGCACGACGGCAATGATCGCACCTGGTCGGCCTCGGCCGACCGCGGCTTGTATCGACATTCTGCAGGGCGGCTGAGATTGAATCACAATGTGGTACTGAACAATGACCAGACCAATGGCAAACTTGAATCGGCCGCAATGACCATCAACGTCAAAAACAATACCGCCACTTCCAGGGTCCCGGTTACCATCACGCAGAACGACAGCAGCATGCGAGCAGATGGTATGGTGGCCGACCTGAACCGGGAACGAATCGTAATGACAAAGAATGTGGAGAGCACTTATGTCCCAGCGCGGCCCTGAGGCGGTCAACGTCGCCGACCGCGGTGGCTGGCGCTCACTCACAGCGACACTTGCCGGCCTGTTGCTCTGCGCCACTGGCACGCCCGGGCTGGCCTTACCCGAAGACCGCAGCCAGCCGATACACATCAGCGCCGACCAGGCGATTCGCGACGAGAAGCAGGGTTACACGGTCTACCAGGGCCACGTTCAGATGAGCCAGGGCAGTCTCAAGATCTCCGCCGGCAAGCTGACGGTGTTCCACGAGATTGAAGAAGCCGATCGCATAATGGCCGAAGGAAGTCCCGCGCATCTGCAGCAGCGCCCCGGAACAGGCAAGGGCATGATGCACGCCCGCGCCAAAGTCATTGAATATTTCAAGGCGGAAGAACGCATCCTGCTGCGACACGATGCCAGTATTGAGCAAGACGGATCGCGAGTCGCCGGTGAGTCCATTGAGTATTTTATTGACCAGCAACTGATCAAGGCTGACTCGGAGCGAACGTCCGAAACAGGCGATGGGGGCAAGGGTCGGGTGCAAGTGGTGATCCCGGCGTCGAACCTGCCACAGGCATCGGACAAGGGCACCGAGCCCGCCGCACAAACCAAGCAAGAGGACGCCAGTGGCGCAACTGATCGCCAGTAATCTGGCCAAAGCCTATCGCGGCAGACAGGTAGTACAGGATGTTTCCCTGCGCTTGAACAGCGGCCAGATTGTCGGTTTGCTGGGCCCCAACGGCGCGGGTAAAACGACCTGTTTTTACATGATTGTGGGTATCATTCGAGCCGACAACGGCAGCATCGTGCTCAACGGCGAGGATATCACACCGCTGCCCATGCACGAGCGGGCTCGACGCGGCATCGGCTACCTGCCCCAGGAAGCCTCTATTTTCCGCAAGCTGACGGTAGCCAATAACATCCTGTCGATCCTGGAAACCCGGCCCGACCTGAACCGGACTGAACGCCGCGAGCGTTGCGATGCGCTGCTGGAGGAGTTCAACGTCGAGCACCTCCGCGACAGCCTGGGCCAGTCTCTATCCGGCGGCGAGCGGCGCCGGGTGGAAATCGCCCGCGCCCTGGCCACCGAGCCGGATTTCATCCTGCTCGATGAACCCTTCGCCGGGGTCGACCCGATTTCCGTCGGTGACATCAAGCAAATCATTCGCCAGTTGCGCGACCGCGGTATCGGCGTCTTGATCACAGACCACAACGTGCGCGACACTCTGGATATCTGCGAAAACGCTTTCATTGTCGGCGAGGGCCACATCATCGCCGAGGGCGACACCGGGACCATCCTCGCAAATGACAATGTGCGCAGGGTCTATCTGGGCGACCAATTTCGCCTTTAACGCCCACCACTGCGGCACCTGCGGCGACGCCACCCGGCAGGACTCAAGCGGGACCGCTGGGCAAGATAAGCAATTTTCGCGCCACTGGTTGCTAATATTGCGTTTGCGAGGCTAAACTGAACCGCTCCGACATGGTGAAAACACACTTCAAGTGGTAGATCGCGTGCTCAGAACTTATTCATGAAACAGTCGCTCCAATTAAAACTCGGCCAGCAACTGACGATGACTCCGCAGTTGCAGCAGGCCATCAAGCTGCTGCAACTGAGCACTCTCGATCTGCAACAGGAAATCCAGCAGGCCCTGGACAGCAACCCCCTGTTGGAAGTGGCCGAAGAAGACCTCGACAACTCGCCCCCCAAGGATAACGACCAGCGCCACCAGGAGAAGGCCCGGGAAACCGGCGATGGCCCGCTGGAGAGCCTGGAGCACAACGCAGCGGACAGCGACAAGGTGGGCGACAGCGAGGATTGGCAGGCCAGCATGCCGGATGACTTGCCGGTTGACACCCAATGGGATGACTTACTGCCCTCCTCATCGGCCCCGATGGGCGCCGCCGATGACAACCTCGACGCCGATTACGACTCGCGCAATGCCCGCAGTGATTCCCTGCAGGATCAATTGCGCTGGCAGCTCAACCTCACGCGCCTGTCAGATATCGACCGGGTGATCGCCATGGCGATCATTGACGCCACCGATCACAGCGGCCGATTGACCACCAGTGTTGAAGATCTGCTGGAAGCCCTGACCCCCGAGCTGGATATTGAACTCGATGAAATTGTGGCGGTACTGCACTGCCTGCAGCAGTTTGAACCCGCCGGCGTATGCACTCGTGATTTACAGGAATGCCTTACCGTGCAACTGGCACAGCTGCCCGCGAACACTCCTCATCTGGAGCATGCCCGAACCATCATTGCCCGTCATGTGAGCCAGTTGGCTAGCGGTGACTTCCAGCAGATCATGCGCCGCGCCCGGATCAGCGAAAGTGAATTGAAATCGGCCCTGGAGCTGATTCGAACTCTCGATCCAAACCCCGGTCTCAACGTTGAGGCCGACGACACCGAGTACGTGGTACCCGATGTGTTTGTCAGCAAAAAACAGGACCGCTGGGTGGTGGAACTGAACCCGGATATCGCGCCGCGCTTGCGCATCAACAGCGACTATGCCAGCCTGATAAAACGGGCTGACAACAGCGCAGACAACACCTTCCTGAAAGACAACTTGCAGGAAGCGCGCTGGTTCCTCAAGAGTCTGCAAAGCCGCAATGAAACATTAATGAAGGTGGCCAGTAAAATCGTCGAACACCAGCGTAACTTTCTTGAATACGGCGCAGAGGCCATGAAGCCCCTGGTATTGCACGACATCGCGGAGACAGTGGAGATGCACGAATCCACGATCTCCCGCGTCACCACCCGCAAATACATGCACACGCCCCGGGGCATATTCGAGCTCAAATACTTTTTCTCCAGCCATGTAAGCACCAGCAGTGGCGGCGAGTGCTCTTCTACAGCTATCAGAGCACTGATCAAGAAACTGGTGGCGGCAGAAAACCCCCGCAAACCGCTCAGTGACAACAAAATCACCCAATTGCTGGAAGAACAGGGTATACAGGTGGCAAGGCGCACGGTTGCCAAATACCGGGACAGCCTGTTTATCTCCCCCTCTAACGAGCGGAAAAGATTGGTCTAGAATGAAAATAGGCGAGTAAGTATTAACATCTCGTCTTTGTATCGGGCACCGCCCGGTTCACTCAGCAGAAGGAGTCAGGTATGCAAATGAATGTCAGCGGTCACCATGTAGACGTCACACCCCCGATGCGGGAGTACGTGGCGAGCAAGTTTGAACGCCTGCAACGACATTTTGACCAGATCACCAACACCGAAGTGACCCTGATCGTAGAAAAACTGATACAAAAAGCGGAGGCGACAATACACATTTCCGGTGCGGATATCTTTGCTGCAGCTGAATCCGAAGACATGTACGCCGCCATTGACGCCCTGGCGGACAAGCTCGACCGCCAACTCATCAAGCATAAAGAAAAAGCGCGAGGTCACTGACTCACAAGCCCATGCAAACCCTAGCCCAGATCCTGACCCCCGGACGCACCGTTTGTCGTGCAACCGGGGGCAGTAAAAAACGATTGTTTGAAACGATCGCGAAACTCATTAGCGATGATCAGCTTTCGCTACCTTCCAGCGACGTTTTTACCCAGCTGATTGCCAGAGAAAAGCTCGGTAGCACCGGTCTGGGCAAGGGCATTGCCATTCCACACTGCCGGATCAGCAATTGCACTCACCCGCTGGGCAGTTTACTGACCCTGGAAGAACCCATTAATTTTGATGCGCCCGATGGCGAACCGGTGGATCTGCTGTTCGTCCTGCTGGTGCCCGACGAAGCGCATCAGCAACATCTGGATATTCTGGCCCAGGTGGCCGGTTTATTCAGTCAGGCAGAATTTTGTGAGCAACTGCGCCGGGCCAAAGATTCCAGCGCCCTGTTTCAGCTCGCCACGACCTGGCCGACATAGGACAGACAACCTATGGAACTGGTGATCATTAGTGGCCGCTCGGGCTCCGGCAAGAGTACCGCCCTGCACCAGCTGGAAGACGAGGGCTATTACTGTATCGACAACCTGCCAATAGCGCTTCTTCCGGCACTGGTGCAGGAGGCCAACCGCCAGGAGTTTGCGCATTTTCGCGGCGCTGCGGTATGCATCGACGCCCGCAACGCCTGGAAGGACCTGCAGAACTTTGACGCCATTCTCGACTCCCTGCCGGGTGACACCCGAAGCCAGGTTCTGTTCCTGGATGCGCAGGACGCCGCGCTGATCAAGCGCTTCAGTGAAACCCGCCGCAAACACCCCTTGAGTAGCAACACGACGCCATTGGCTGAAGCCATAGGCCGGGAGCGGGCACTGCTGGAGCCCATCGCGAGCGCCGCCTCGCTGGTGCTCGACACCACTGCACTGACCATCTACGAGCTCCGCGATGCCATTAAACAGCGCCTGCTGGGCTCCACCAGCGGCAGCATGTCGATCCTGATTCAGTCGTTCGGTTTCAAGCGTGGCGTCCCCGCTGACGCCGATCTGGTGTTTGATGCGAGATTGCTCCCCAACCCCCATTGGGTGAAGGAGTTGCGAATGCAAAGTGGCCTGGATAAACCCGTGCGCGAGTTCCTTGAGGAACAACCGATGACCGGCGAGCTGTACCTCAGTATCTGTGATTTTCTGGACCGCTGGCTACCCCAGTACGCCGACAGCAACCGCAGTTATATGACCGTTTCCGTGGGTTGTACCGGTGGCCAACATCGTTCAGTATACCTCGCGGAGCGGTTGTACCAGCATTATGAGCAGCAGTTCCCGCAGGTCCATCTCAGGCACAGGGAACTGCAATAGCAGCGCACACCGTGATTCAAACCCAGGTTATCATTATCAACAAGCTCGGCCTGCATGCGCGGGCAGCAGCCAAATTTGTCGGCTGTGCCGCCTGCTACTCCAGCAGAATACAGGCTGGCAAAGACGGCAAGCTGGTCGATGGCAAAAGTATCATGTCAGTGATGATGCTGGCCGCAGGCAAAGGCACGGTGCTGGATCTACATATCGAAGGGGACGATGAGCAGGACGCTCTGGATGCACTTTGTGCCCTGATCGCCAATCGCTTCGACGAAGCAGAATAACCCCAAGTCGGCGCTGACCCGGCTCTTTCCAAGTTGTTGTAATCCCGGCTTTACCGGATAATTGACGCGCCCGGCAATTCCGCTGGGAACCAGCAGCGGAACAAATCTATGGCCCAAGCGAAGACGCCCAAATCCCAGCAGCAGCTCGATCGTTTGTCGAACGCGCTGGAAAGTGGCACCTTCGTCGACGTAAAACGCATGCTCAACGGGCTGCCTGCGCACGATGTAGCCCACCTGCTCGAATCCTCTCCACCCAAGTTCCGCCATATTTTGTGGAAGATGGTCGACCTTGAAAGTGAAGGCGACGTCATCAACGAGCTCAATGACGAGCTCCGGGTGCACTTCCTCAGCGACATGGATGCCGCGGAAGTTGCCCAGATTACCGAACACCTCGACGACGACGATGTCGCCGACATCCTGCAGCAGCTGCCCGACGCGGTCACTCGCGAAGTGCTCGATGCCATGGATCATCAGGACCGGGCTCGCCTTGAGCAAGTGCTGCATTATCCGGACGACACCGCCGGCGGCCTGATGAATACAGACACCATCACCATTCGGGCCAGCCTGACCCTGGATGTTGTGTTGCGGTATTTGCGGCGCCACGAAGAAATACCACAGATGACAGACAGCCTTATTGTGGTCAATCGCAACGACCAGTTTATCGGGCTGTTGCCACTGCGCACGCTGCTGGTGTCGGACCCGTCCTCCACTGTGCGGGAAATGATGGATACCGGGATCGAACCAATCTCTGCCTACATGCCTGACGATCAGGTAGCGCGCCTGTTTGAGCGTAACGACTGGGTTTCTGCCCCGGTCGTGGGTGAAGACGGCCAGCTACTCGGCCGAATTACCATTGATGACGTGGTCGATGTAATCCGCGAAGATGCAGATCACTCGCTGACCTCCATGGCCGGCCTGGAAGAAGACCTGGACACCTTCGCTCCTATCATTCGCACCGCGTCCCGGCGCGCCATCTGGCTGGGTATCAATCTGATCACCGCCTTCGTCGCCGCCTCGGTGATCAACCTGTTCCAGGGCACTATCGAAAAAGTCGTGGCACTGGCTGTCTTAATGCCCATTGTGGCCTCCATGGGTGGTATTGCGGGCACCCAGACCCTGACCGTACTGGTGCGCGGCATCGCGCTGGGGCATGTCACCCAGAAAAACGGGACCTGGCTGATCCATCGGGAATTGGCAGTGGGCTTTCTCAATGGCATGCTGTGGGCCAGTGTGGTAGCAATTGCTGCCTCTTTGTGGTTTGGCGACTGGCATCTCGGAATGATCATAGCAGCGGCCATGGTGATCAACCTGGTGACCGCGGCCCTGACCGGGGCTGTACTGCCACTGTTTCTGAAGCGCATTGACATCGACCCGGCCCTCGCTGGCGGGGTGGTGCTCACCACAGTAACGGATGTAGTGGGTTTTGTTTCTTTCCTTGGCTTGGCGACCTGGTTTTATGGCTAACGACGACTCTATTTTCCACGACGGCAACGGCGAGGAGACGCTCAGCAAAAGCGAAATCAAACGGCGTATGATCGCCTTGCAGGAGCTTGGCGAGACACTCACGCGGCTCAGCGACAAGCAGCTGGCAATGATTCCCCTGGACGACCCCCGCTTGGTGGATGCCATTGTCGAAACACGTAACATCCAGTCCAACAGCGCGCGTCGCCGACACATGCAGTACATCGGAAAGTTGATGCGCGACATCGATCCCGCGCCCATCGAATCCGCCCTGGACACACTCTACAGCGAACAGCGTGCCAGCGCCGACCGTTTCCACCTGCTGGAGGAACTTCGCGACGATGTGCTGAGCCAGGGTCTCAAGGGCATTGAGCAGGTGGTCACACGCTGGCCAACGGCAGACCGACAACACCTGCGACAGCTGGTTCTGCAGCACCAGCGGGAAATGGCCAGCGACAAATCACCGGCGGCCAGTCGCAAGTTGTTCCGCTATCTGCGGGAGCTGCAGGAGAATGGCACTAATTAGTGCCTGTCCGGAAACTGCAATTGTACAATCATGCCTCCCTTGCAGGTTGGAATTTATTCCAACAAATCAGGGGTCGGTGATCGGCTGTGGTCGAATGAATTCGACCCTACAGTAAATGCAGGCGTTTCCGGATGCACACTAACTAACGCTTCGGCGTATTGGGGTCCGGCCCCTCAGTCTCGCTGTTGAGCTCTGCCGCCGCCTTGCTGTCCCTGCTGCTGGTATCAAAAATGCGGCTGAAGTTCACCTGTGGATCGTCCCAGGTACCCTCCACTTTGTACACCGCACTCGACATCCGGTTCATCTGCTGCTCAAACACCTTGCTGACCACATACACCCCCGCTGCCACAGGCAAGCCTGCAGTCAGGGCCGCCACCCAGGGAAGATTGTTGGCAACGGGCAAGGTCGCTACCAGTTCGCCGTCCAGCGTGCGTTTATCCAGCGGACTTGAGCCGCTGAAGGCAAAGCTGCTGGCGGCACCCTTGACCGCGATCGACGGCACGACAATCGTACCGTGACCAAACAGCACCGATCCATTGACGCTGTCAAAAGGGATCCCCGATTCAAACATGTGAGTCAGACTCAGGCGCCGGACCATTTCTGCAAAGTTAAGAATGCTCACCACGCGCAATGTGCCGGAAGTACTGGCCGGGGCGTCCAGAAAGCGGCCGCCATCGACATCCAGTTCCAGCTTGCCATCGGCCGTAGCCAGAGCAAAATCCTGTGGCGCGCCAGGCCATTCCAGCTGCAAGTCAAAGCGCCCTGAATCGGTATCCAGAATGCGCTCGTAATCCAGTTGTTCCAGGACAGTGCCCAGATCGTCAAATTGCAGCGGGGCGGATAAACGCGTAATGGCACCCTCCCCACGCTGCCACAACATTTCTCCCGGGGCTTCCGCCGTCAGTTGCACGCCAGCAATCACACCGGTCAGGGGCGCAGCGCGGAGAGTATCGCCAGCGGTGGTCACATTGAACTGCAGTTGCCCCAGGGGCCGACCGCCGTAAGAGAGCGAATCGATGCGAACCGCCAGATTCGGAAGATCAAATTGTTCCTCCCCCTGGGCTCCCGCCCCCCCGAGATTGCTCATGCCGTCCAGCTCGATATGACGGATGCTGAGTTGTCCGCGCTGCAGATCGGGTTCCAGATGCAGCTCACCCTGCAGCCAATCCGTCTCCGCGGCCACATCCCATGCCCCAGAGCTCCAGGAGCGGGCATTGAGCACCACATTCCCTATTTCCATCGTATTCAGAGCCAGCGTTTCCACCAGCAGGTCATCGACCTCGATAGTGGGCGCGACAGGCCGCTCCCTGTCTGCCTCACCTCCCGTCCCGCTCGCTGTTTGCAGCGACCCCACTAGTGACTGCCAGGCCTCGGGCTCGAGGAACGGAGTGTGCCCCGAAAGTTGCCATTGGCCAGCTCGCGGCGTGCCAGCCCGGTCCTGCAAGGCGATATGAGCGCCGCTCAACTGCCCTTCAGGTCCAAGTAGCAGAGCCGCGTGCAAGCGCCGCTGCAACTTGATATCCAGCCAACGCGGGTGGCCTCCCCCAAGGGCCAGATTCAGCTGCAGGGGCCAACGCTCGTGTTTCGCTTTGGCCAGCGGAGCGGGCAAATCCAGGGCCAGCCCCTGCAGCCCGGTTTCGAGGTGCAATTGCGCCGCGCTGCCCGGCGCAAACTGGATATAGGCGGTCGCCGGGGCAAGACCTGAGGCCAGTTGCCTGTCGCCCAGGCCCAGCCATTCCTGCAACGGTGCCGCCGGCAGCTTTCCGCTCAGCTCAATACGCACCGACTCGGCATCGGAATGGGCTTCGACCTCGCCCTCTGCCACCGCCCTGCCAAGCGTGGCGGTCACCGGTTGCTGCCACAACACGCCGGAGAGCTCACGGGAGCTGAAACCTTGCCGGGACTGGTAAGAGACCTCACCGCGGATATCTTCCACGGTGAGTTTCAGCGGCTGCATATCAAGCCGGGCCTGATCCAACTTAACCGACACCGCCACTTTGGGTGGTGATGCATCACTGCTCAACCACAACTCCAGTGCCAGCTCAGTTGTCAACTCCCCGGCCAACGACCAGTCGTCAAAGGTATGGTCCGTGATAGCCGACAGCGGCGATTCCTTCACCAACCTCAGCCCATCAGCGGCACCGCCGCGCATCTGGCCAGAAACCGCCAGCTGCATGTCGCCGCCGGCGTTCATCCACGCCTCCGCGGAGAGTCCGCTCAGCACGGATTGATAGAGTTTCGCCGTGTCGGCCCAGACACTCACATCGGTATCGTCGATCAGCACCAGCCCCCTGAGGTCGCTCAGGGTCGGCCACTGAGGGTGAAAGGCAAGGGTTGTCTCACTGACGTCGAAGAACAGCTGTACGGTACGCAGCGGCGCCGCGTCACCGCGCAAGCTGCCGCGCCACAGGAATGCCCCCTGCTGGACTGCGCCATTGCCCAGGCTGTCTCGCAGCCAGAGCAACAATTGCTCATCCAGTACCGCGGGCAGGTACTTGTGGCGATAACCGGCTTCAGAGTCTCGCAGGCCCACCAGTAAATCCATTTCGATACCGGCCGGGGTGGCGCTGAAAGGGACACTCAGACCAAACAATGCGTGGGCCATACCCTCCTCGCCCAGAGCGGTGATCAAACCACTGTGGAGCGTCAAACGCTCTGCTCCCCACTCGATATCGATGGTGCCATGTATATCATCGTACTCCAGCGGGTGGTCATACACGGTAGGGAAATTCATCGCAAATTGCTGGCTGTCCAGGATGACCTGGCCGGTGCCGGGGGCGAGAGAAATATACCCTTCACCTGAACGCATGCCCGGAGCGCCGCGCCAGGACGTCGCGTTAAAGTCCCTGAAATTGGCGCTCAGATGCCAATCCCGGTCCGGCGCCTGAAGATCGTCCAAACTGAATTCCAGCCGTGCCAACAGCGCACTGGCATTGAGGGTTTGCAAGGCTTCCGCGAGTGCGGGGGGGGTCTTGCCGAACTCGGCCAGCAGGGCACTGATCGGGGCCAGG
>Ga0115567_10006141_pt1 | contig 11524 bp, 7 predicted proteins | sample COGITO_mtgs_1204_2_FD_88679 | JGI IMG/M metagenome (GOLD analysis project Ga0115567, IMG submission 88679) | Pelagic marine microbial communities from North Sea - COGITO_mtgs_120412 | ecosystem: Environmental > Aquatic > Marine > Epipelagic | place: Germany:Helgoland, sampling site Kabeltonne...
GCAATCGCAATCGCAATGCCTTCCCATTCGAATTCTGGAAGATTTCGACGTGAGAGAAAAAGCAGACGAGAAGAATTTAGTCGCCTTGACTTCGGCGATGAAACCGTCGGATTTGGTGGTATTCGGGAAAGCGCGAAAAGTGGAAGGCGGCGAAAACGAGTTACCGTCGACGCTTTTGATGAAAAAGCTACAACCGCAGCTGAGGCCACCGCACCCGTTGAAATTGGTGGACGTTCTCGATTGGTGCGTATCGTACGACGAAGTGGAAGGCGGCGGGACGTATTCTATTTGGTTGGTCACGCCGAGAGCGTGGTATAAACTCGGCCAACCGGGCGCGAAGTACGCCGCGACGTTCGCACAGACGAGACGGAGGGCAATGTTTGCCAGCGTGTTTAAGAAGTGCATCGAAGAAGATTGGGAGTGTTCGTTTACGAAGGTGTTGGAGGCGATGAAGAACGCGCCGAGAGTAGATTTTGACGTGAAGGTAAAAAAGGAGACTTTGAAAGAGAAGAAAGACAACGACGGCACGGACGGAGAATCCGAGGAAGAGGAAGATGAGGACGACGAAGACGACGAAGAGGACGACGACGACGACGACGACGACGACGACGACGAGTTTTCGTACTCGGAGAAAGAAATCAAGAAGGATGGTTTCTTTGTGTGCTCGCAAGTCGAACATCTTGTCAAGTCAGGCGTTCTGCTTCCTCCTGGAACGGAAGCTTCGAGACATGGTAAGCCGTATACCGGGAAACTTCCGAGATGTTTGATTTCCTTCAGTCGATGGACGATGATTGCAAACAGGTTAGCGAGACAGAAGAAAGATCGGATGGAGATGGAAATGGAACGAAAAGAGCGAGCTATTCAACGTGCGAAGGAACGCGCAGAGAGGAAAGAGTTGAGACTGGCGCAAAAAGAAGCGGCAAAGGAAGCGAGAGCAGAAGCGAGAGCGCTCGCTTTAAAGAAAAGTAAAGAACCAGTCGTCATTCCACCTCGCATAGCTGATCCAACGAAGTGTTCGAGAGCGATCGACGAATTTCCGTGGGCCTCTCCAGCGATTGTCGGTGAAGTATTGAGTCTGTGGGACGTCGCGAGCGTGTACGAGACGATTTTCTACGTCCCGACGACAACTCTTAGAAAGTTTGCGCACGCATTCCTATCGAATACTGAGGATTGCACTCCGAGTGATGATTTGCTCGTTCAAGACGTTATCGTCGGTGCCATTCGAGCCATCGAGGCGCGCGCTGATGCGGTGGATTCTTCGGAGACGACGAGAAGAAACTCGAAGTTGGGCTTCACGGAAGCGCGATCGATTCAAGACCCGACGATTGGCCTCCAAGACCTCGCGGCTTTAAATTGGCGACAGCTGGCAATCGATATGATCACTGAGTTTCTCCCGTCGACACCGTGCAATCCTAGAGTTCGAACTGGGGCACAATTAGCGGTTCAAAAACTGCAAGAGTTGATGATGTACGATGCGGACAACGTCTATGCGTCCGATTTAGATGCCGGTTTGCGCGTTTCCTTAGCTTCAGCTTTAGTCATCATCGCCGCAGATTCCGAAGGTTTCCACGAGTACGAGATGCAAAAAATCGAAGAAGTGCGTGATAAGAAGCGATATACACTCGGTTCCAAAGCGTTCGACGTTGGGATTCCGATCGTCATTCCAGAGGCGTCCTTGAAAATCCCCATCTTTGGCGGCGCGAAACAAGAAGACGTAAAAGAGGAAGAGAAAGAAGAAGTGAAGGAAGATGAGAAGACAAAACCTGACGACGCAGCACAATTGCAAGCGGCGGCGCCCGATTCGGCCGGAAAACCAGATAAGCGACGGAGTAACAGATGTGGACACTGCCACACGTGTATGAACCGCCAGTTACGACAAGCATGTTTGACGCGTCGAAAAGAGGACGAAGCTATGGGTATTTTCCCCGCATCTTCCCGCGATCAAACGGCTGAGGTCAAGGCACCAGTTGTTTTAGAGGATCCGAACATGCGAAGACCGAAGGATGACGACGAGAAGCGCATGCTCTGGACGCGACAAGCGATGCGATGGTATCGTGATAACGACGATCGACAAATTTGGCGCCACGGAAGACCCGTTGCGGTTGATGCGCGCGGACGTCGTTACTTCCAACTCGGCGGGAGGAACGGAAGTGGTATGCTTTTTGTTGAGTCGCCGTTACCGTCGTGGCACGTTAAGACGCCGAAATCGAAGGAGGAGAAAAAATCCTCCCCGGAAAAAGTAAAGAAGGAAGAAATCGACCAAGAGGATGGCGATGGCGAAAACGACGAGGACAACGAAGACAACGATTCCGAAGGTGAGGAAGAAAAAGAAGTTGAACCTGCTGGTCCACCAGTGGACGATGGTGAATATACGGATAATTATCTCACCGATTTACCTGTCGCGAATACCGATCAAGTCACCATGGACATCCCGGGTGTTTACGAGTCCGCTTCGAATTGGGGCGTCGTTTACCCGAACGAGGAGCTTATAGAGCTCGCGAAATGGTGCGATCCGAACTATCCACACGAGAAATATATATGTCGATGGGCGAACTTGGTTTCTAGATCTGCCCTCGGTGAGACCTACGACGACGTGACGAGCGAAAAGCTCGACGAAGAGGAGACGCGAAGCAAGTTCAAAGATTTTCTCAAGTCCATCGATGGAGAATACGACGGGTATGCGAAGATTGACGAAAAATGCGGTAGTTCTAAAGAAGCCGTCTTTGGAGACGCACACGCCAAAGCTTTGAAACTCGTTTCTGTGGCGCAATATTTGTTACACTCGACGCCGTTTTGGGTGCAAGATTATCGCTGGACGGAGAAGTTTCTGGAGTGCGACCAGGAACTGACGAACATCATAGAGCACGCGCCAGAAGCCGTCGTGTTGCAACGATTGATGAAGGCTTTCTTACTTTTAGAGGCATGCTGCCGCACATCTCAAGTTATGGATCCGCAATGGCAGAACTCTCGCCAATCTTGGATTGCAAAGGTCAAAAAGTTCATCAAGAAATCACCGGAAGGCACCGGCGACGGAAGCGCCAAAGACGAAGATTTCTGTGGCGATGACGAAGCAATGATGGACGACAATGCCGTCGAAGTTCCTTTGAATGTCACTTCTGCCGCGTCTTTACTTCACAAACTTGTCGTGTTGCAATTGACCGATCCTGCGAGACTTTCTGCACACACTTTTGCGTTTTCCGATCCAGAAGGTTTGGGCAAACACGCGTCGCAAATCAAAACCGGCGACGTCGTCATGCTCTGCATGAACGGATACAGAGATACTAAGAAAGCGCATCTTTCGGACGAGCTTATCCCCCCGCATTTTGTCGATACCACGTTACTTCGCGACTATGAACGGTGTATTGTTAGAGCTACGGCATTTAGAGGCGCGGAAGAGCACGACGATGGCCATGTCGATGAACCATGGGCGTGGTTCCTCCTCGAACTCATCGATGAACCGACGAGAGCAGAGGCGAGAAAAGCTGAACAAGCGAGAAGTTCAAAAGTCGCAAAGAAAAAGAAAAAGAAACATTTGAGAGAACCCGCGAATTCAGACGAAGAGTTCGAGCGAGAGTTGCAAGAAACGTCGTCGGACGAGGAAGAGATGGTCGACGAGAAGAGACGCTTGTTGGCGTGTCCGCTCATACCGAGCGGGCAAGTAGGGGATTACATCGTCACTCTCGAGCAATACGAAAGAGGTCAAAATTTTGATTGGAAAGCTGGTGATAGAGTGATGATGCACTTTCCAGACGGCGAAGCTTTTGAAGATATTGAACGCGGCATTGTGGAGGACGAGAACGAAACCGATCCGGCGAAGAAAATCAAATACCTAGGCAAAGTCACAAAGGTGAAAAAAGGAGAGCCTTTTGACGGGGTTACGGTTGTTTGGGATTCGGAGAAAATTGATGCAGAAAGCAGCGGGGAAGCCGCTACGACGACTTCGGTATCTGCGTGGGAACTTGAACGCGCACCAAAGGAGATCTTGAAGAAGAAGCCGCAAGCTGATCGTGATTTGATAGCGCACATGCGCGAACCGATATCGGCTTACAAGCCGTCGCAAACGGGCAGTAAACAGTTTGCGCGCCGTGAGAATTCGGGAGCTAAGCAACCGGTGTACATCATGCACCGATTCGACATCTCGGAGGACGTAAGAAGAAAGAATTGTGACATTTATGGACCATCGAGTGGGAAAATCGCGAGTCCCTACTTGACGCGAGCGGGCAACTTGGCCTCTGACCCGATGCCGTATCGCGAGACGAACGAGATCATCGCCATGAAAAAGCAAGCGAAAGATCTCGCCATCGCGCTTGGATGGAACGCAAAAGGCATTCGAGAGCAGAAGTTTATCGATCAGTTCAACGAGTTGAAAATGAAAGTACCGATTCAATACGGCACCGGTACCCCTCCGACGTTCTGCCGCGAGCCGCTCGATTTGTACGCCTTGCTCGTCGAAGCTTTATATCGAGGTGGGTACAATACCATCACGCGAGAAAAGCTTTGGAAATCGGTCGCGCGAGGTTTGCGCGTCGATCTCAGCGGACAAACGTCCGCCTCCTTTGCATTGCGCGTGAAGTACGAACAGTATTTGCGCGATTTGGAGTATTTGGTCCGAGAAACGGGCGTCCCAGAGCCTCTCGCTGAAGGTGTCGAGCCGGTTGCGAGGTTCGAAGAGTACTTGGAAGCTGAAAAACGAAAGCCGGATCCAGAAGTCAAAAAGTTCACGCAGGTTGTGCGTGACAAGGAAAACCAACAGTTTCGCGAACTCGACATTCACAAGGGTATCATCACGCGTGCGCAAGCGGATAAGGAGACGGCGGCGATTCGACCGAAATACGCCAAACGGTACCCGGATTTGTTCAACGAGGCGTTGTTATTGGCAAATCGCGATCAGTGCTTGAAGGACGAACCTGAAGTTCCTGTGGAGGTGCGGATGGTTCGACTAGAGTCTATCTTAGATAAGACGTACGAGTTCATCGATGCAGCGCGGAGCGAAGATCCAGAGGACTTTAAACACCACGAGGCAACGTTGAGATCGGAGAGACCGAAACAAGGCGACGTGAAAATGAAAGACGCTCCCCTAGTAAAAAAGAGTGCCACGCCATCAAAGAAACGTAAAGCTCCCGAAAGGGACGACGACGATGACGAAGAGGAAGAAGAAGAAGAAGAAGAAGAAGAAGAAGAAGAAGAGGAAGAGGAAGAAGAAGAAGAGGAAGAAGAGGAAGAAGAGGACGATAGCGATTTTGAAGCGTAGAAATATAGCAAAGAGAATTTTTAATTTCCAACTCCCAAAAATAATAAAGTTGAAAGAAGCTACTCTCCGCGAGCGAACGCAAAGGCGAGAGCGTTGCCATTTTAATCAAACTTATTACCGTTATACCAGGAAGTATCCATCGACTGATAGTGCAAATACTGCTTCTCGCTACTCCCAAGTTTTACGTCCCCATCCATCAAAAACGCGTTATACGGTAACACGAATGTGCCCTCGTCATCTTTATAGCCGTCGATGCCTTCTCTCACGTACGCGGTTTCCGAATCGCAAAAATACTCTACTCTCGAATACATCCGTCCTTCTTCCTCGCCTAAATACTCGCTCAAAATCGCAAACCCGCCGTCTTCTTCATCGATTTCGCTGTAGTATACCCGCATAGGCTTCCTCTCTTTGCTCACGTGCGCTCTTCCAGGTCCTTCGAAACATCCTCCTCGGAGTTCGACGAAATACCTCGAACACGTGACCACTTCCTCCTCGTCTCGATCGCGTAAAAATAAGGAAACGTATTTCCTCTCCTCTTTGTCCGTGCACTCTCGAAACATGCCCGTAATTTCCGGCGTGTACTCGTACCGGAGATTCAAAAGTTGTTCCGCGGTAAAGTTGGTCACGTCGCGCGGTTTCCCGTACGCACCGTACGCGTCGACCATAAAAGTTGACGACGTAAACGACAACAACAACGCACTCGCCATCGCGACGACGACGAAAAAGAAGACATTGAAGATCATAATAACACTAGCAGTAGTAGTAGTAGGAAGCGGTCAATGAGAGAAAAAAAAAAGCGTTTTCAATTTTATTAAGAAATTCGTCATATTTTTTGACGCATGTTTCGAGACTTTTACGCGTCCAAGAGACTCACGCAAGTCTCGAACAACAACACCATCTCCGTGCCATCGCTGACGCACCGAACGCACGCGACGCGAAGAGAGAATCATCCACCGTTTGAATCTCCACGGTTTAATCAACGAGAAAAGGCGAACGAGGGGTCGCATTTGCACTCTCCGCGCGCGAATACGACGCCTCCTCTCTTTTTGCAGCAACAGCAACAGACGACGGCGACGCAAAACAACAACAACAACCAGACGTCGTCGCCGTCGAATGTACCGGTGGTTGTGCAAAACGTGGAGAAAGCGAAGAGCGCGTCGAGGTACGGGAACGAGGTTTTGTTCAGCGTGAGTCAGCCGCAGTATTACTGTCACCAATCGACGCCGAAAGAATCGCCGCCGTGTTTTCACTCGAGAGAAACCGTCGAGCTGAGACGGAAGAACGAGGAGCAACGGGAAAGAGCAGCGAATACGTTTTTGTTGCAACAACAACATCAACAACAACGAAAAAAGAACGAAGAATATCTTCAAGCGCTCGCGATGAGACCAATGTCACCTCCGGAATTTACGAATGGAACCGGGACGGTGTTGACGGCGGAGAAGAGAGTGGCGGTTGCCGGGACGCAGACCGATGAGAATAACGAGGAAAACGAAACGAACGCGAGGAAGGCGAGGCAAAGCCGAAGACTCGCTGGATTGCCTCCGCCGGTGACTTCTACGGGGAAGAGAGAGGACGAGGAGACCATCGACGAGTTGGATATTTCGAAACGAATCACGAGCGCGGTGGAGAAAACGTTGGAAAGCGTCGCTAAGGAGACGAGGAGAGGGATGGAGGAGATTGCGATGAGAACGCAGAGAGACGTGTTGAGATGCGCGGCGGATGTGGCGAGAATGCAGAGAGATCTATCGGAATTTATGGGACGGTATGGAGTGAAGCGCAAAAACAGCCATCGCAACGACGACGACGACGACGACAACGAGGACGACGTTGTGTATTTTGGGCACACGAGCGAGCGAGAAATAGACGCCACGAAGACGGCGTCGAAGAAGAAGCAAAGTACGATGATAAGCGGCGGTAAAACGCCGGCGCTCGTGTCGATGATAAGCGACGGTAAGACGCCCACAAACGTTGTCATTGCGCACATTCGAGAGAATGCTAGCATTGTGGAACTTCGCGCGGCGCATCCTCTTTTGTTTAACGGCGCGCTTTCGATTCGAAACCACACCGCGTCATTCCTTCGCAAAAAAATCTCAGAAGGGTACGTGGGATACGCCGCCGAGAGAGAAAGAGCGTTGGCGCCGACGCTGCCTGACAAGGAAAAAGAGGAATTAGAAATGGAAAACAACGACATCTTCACATCACGCTCCAAGCCAAAGAATAAAGCCGTCCCCATAGACGACGACGATTCAGACGACGAAAACGTCGAGCTCCGCGTCCGCGAAGAAATCGAAGCCTTCAAACGCAAGACGAAAGCGAGAACCGCCCGCAGGCGAGGTTTTGCCGTCTCTACGAAACTCTCGATAGAGACGTAACGTCGCGGGAAGGAAAAGACGACGAAAGATTATTACCACAAAAAATAGGAGAATGCCGTCGAGTGAGCGACTTTTACGATGCTTTCGACGCTATTCTCTCTCCGATACGATACGATACCAGTTGTGAGCTCGCACTGAGCTCGAAAGCTTTTGAGCTTGTGTAACTACTTTATATTATTTTTGAAATTCTCCACATAAACAAACGCGCTCTCGTGGAGGAATCATCCAAATGTCCTCCGGTCGAGGCGTCCTCGATATCAACCGCACTTCGAGTGGGAAAACGAACCCGTCCAAGTTCCGGTCCAAACAAACCGTTCGCATCCTTCTCGCTCTGTAAGTACTTGAGTTTCTCTTTTGCATCTTCCCCTAAAAACTCTTATTCACAGGACGGTATTAACCACCTTCTTCGTCTTCATCTGGAAAACGATTCAACGCTTAATGCACTCGAAGAGCTTACTTTTCGCCGGCTTATACCCATTCACTGGGGCGATGTACTTATTTCTCGTCATGCCACTGGCGACGTGTTTCGCGTTTCCCCAAGATTTACCTTCCAATGTGAACCCGTTGAAGCCGAAAGATTACGCGTTTTTGGTTAAGAAGACGTGGTTCGCGATGAAGCGGAATAACTTTAAAGTGGAGGGAAAAGATTTATAACGATAGGAAACGAGAGTGAGATAGGTCGATTAGAGGTTAAAAAATAGATTTTATACATTTCGTATTGTTACATTCTACGCATCGTACGCTAGTTCGGTTCTTCTATCTACGTCACGTCGCCACCGGGGGTGACGACGATGTGCCTACTATTCTTAAATTGTCATTTACTCTCGATGAATCCGTATTCGAGTAAGACTGATGTCGTGTTTGTCAGAGCGCATCCGTCGCGAACGACGTGAAATGTTCCGTCGCCTTTGCTTAAATCAACGATCGTGCTACCCGCGCGCAAGAGCGCCGAATCGGTACTCCCGTCGTCTTCGATAATCTTCCCTCCGTCGAAGACGCGTTCGCACTTCTCGTGTAACTCTCGAAACTCGTTCACGTCCACGCAACTCGGTTTCCCGGACGTATTCGCACTCGTCAGCGCTATCGCGCCATCGAACGCATCGCACACGTCCAATATAAACGCACAATCCGGCACTCTCACCCCTACGTTATCGACGTTTGGATTGAGCGACTTTGAAAGCGTCGTCCCGGTCCATTTCCTCTTAAACAGTAACGTCACCGCTCCAGGTAACAGTTTCCTCAACAAACTCTCCTCAATCTTCCCGTCTAACTCGCATATCTTTTTCACCTCTTCCGCGCGACTCACGCACACCGCCACCGGTTTCGTCTTCTCTCTGCCTTTCACCGCGTAGAGGTTTTCAATCGCTTCTGCATTGGACGCATCGCAGGCGAAACCATACAGCGTATCCGTCGGAACAGCAATAACAGATCCTCGCTTCAACGCCTGCACGGCGAACTCGATTGCACTTTTCTCGCTCGTTTTCGTCGTTTTTGTCGTTCTCGATGATGATGATGATGATGTCGCAGAGGTGGTCGTTTTGGTCGATTGGTTTTGGTGTTCTGCCGCCAAAAAGCCTCCCCTTCCCTTCGATTGATGACGATGACGATGACGATGACGATGACGCTGCTTCTCGAAGGATGAGAGTCGTCCACTGCTACCGCAGCACGACTGCGGTGTCGATGATGCGCGCATGATGATGAGTGTCCTCGGCGTAAAGAGAGAGAGAAAGCGTCCTCACACTGAAGCAAAATGTTTCCCAAAATCTTCTTCATTTCCTCTCGAAACGGCAAAAGTTTTCCCTCGCGAAAAAAAAAGAGACGACGATCAAGAAGAAGAAGAAGACAAAGAAGAAACGCCTGCTACTTTGCGCGGCGGGATCTGACGACGGCGTGCATCGTCCGGACATCGTCAACTTTTTTATCACGTCGTCGCTCAGGTCTCTCTGATTGGAAACGATATGAGCTCCTCTGCCTCGCTTTTTCGTTCGTCGTTGATATTTTTCCTTATTTTCGACCTTTTTCCCCCATTTTTCGAGGTTAAGGTTAATCCACCACTTTATTAATTCATCTCTTGCCGCGCGCGCGCTGAAAGCACACACACTTTCTCATCAGCATCATCATCGCAGTCATCTTACTCTCAACAAAATGATTAAAAACATGCTCAACAAAATGTCCAGCGGCGCTTCGTCCTCGAACAACAACACCAACAGAGAAGCTTTTTCCTCCAAGCCGCGAGACATCAATTCCAACTCCCCCAACAAGAATGCTGACGCATCATCCAAATTCTCATCGTCCCCGAAAACGTTCGCGGAAAAGTTCGCGATGTCTTTAGACGACGTCTCCTTCGTCGACGGCGAAGACGCGTACGGCGACGCACCGTTTATGCGAGACGCAATGGTCCATCGCCCATCGCCGAAGAAACGTGCGAGTTTAGACATCGATGCGGTGAAAGCGAAGAGGGACGAAGAGTTGACCATTTATGGCTTTTCCAAACCTCCTCAAGAGGGGCAGTCGAAGTCGTCTTCGGTGCGCTCGTCGTTTGACGATTTTTTCTACGGGAGCAGAGTGCCGAAAGCGGAAGAAGGTGAGCAGCGGGGACATGTTTTGAACAACAACCGAAGAGCGGCGTCGGTGGATTTACCGCACCCGCAGTGGGAACACAAGATTATAAGGGAGTTGCACAGGAAGGAACTGGCGAGGGATCACCCCGAGGCGAAGTTTCGAAGCGAAAAGTAATTTGATGAGACTTTTCGACGACGACGAGGAGGAACGCAAGAAACAAACGAACTGTACGATTACTACTACCACTAACTACTACTAATTCATGGAATAAACCTGTATTTTAATAACAATAACATAAAATAAATAAGAATACATCATCCGCGTCTCTCATCGCGTCCGAACCCAACCCAAGAGAAAGTTGTTCGCCGGCATCTCGTGAATCTCGTTCAATTTCATCCCGTGCGTTTCTCCTATGGCCTCTAACTCCGATATGTCCCTAATACCAAACCTCTCGTCCTTCTCTTTCATGCTCTTATCGAACCTCTCGTTTCCTTCGCTCGTATACTTCCCGTCCACGTTGAACGGTCCGTAAATATACAAAACGCCTCGTTTCGCCAACACCTTCTCGCTCGACGCGAATATCCCTTTGGTCGTTTCAATTGGACTTATGTGACAGATGTTCACCACTAACACTAACAAACACGCCCCGATAACCGCTTTTAAATTATCCACGATCAGCGCGTCCACGATGTCATCTCTCGCGTCAAACGTCACCGGCGGGAGCAAGACGTTGTCTATGCTTTTCACGTTCTCTTTTATGTGTTCAAAGTAATCTTCCGCCATGTCCGAGAGCACGAACTCGATGTTTGGTAACTTGGGGGCGATGATGGACGCGTGCACGCCTTGGCCGGAGCCTATTTCGAACGCGTACTTCTCCTTATCGATGTTCTCCTCTTCTTCTTCTTTGCATATCTGAAGCAGTCTCGGCACGACTTTTGCCGCGATGTGAGGCGCGTTTCGCTCGGCCGCAGAGGCGCCCATTTTGACGTTGTGCAAATCACCCGACGCCATTATCTGAGTCGCAGTAGCGGTCCGTTTTCGCCTGCGCTGCTGGTAAGAGTGGGAGATTTTCGAAGGATGCGACCGTGAAAGGCTCGAAAGCATATACGCGCGCTTCTCTGAGTGATGATTTTTCCCGAAAGTTTGCGTCACAATTTCATTTAGGGGACCCTTTAGGGAGGAGCGCGAGAGACGCTATACTCATCATCATTAGCAGTAATAGTAGTGCGATGAGTGTGCTTTGCTTTGCGCGATGTTGGACGTTGGTGTTCCTCTTTCTTTCGATGATCGAGGCGCGTTTTTCGATGTCCTCGTCGATCGAATCGTCGTTTGGAAAAAA
>Ga0115567_10006145_pt1 | contig 11521 bp, 7 predicted proteins | sample COGITO_mtgs_1204_2_FD_88679 | JGI IMG/M metagenome (GOLD analysis project Ga0115567, IMG submission 88679) | Pelagic marine microbial communities from North Sea - COGITO_mtgs_120412 | ecosystem: Environmental > Aquatic > Marine > Epipelagic | place: Germany:Helgoland, sampling site Kabeltonne...
GGACTGGCAGTTTACCCTGGCCGACAACGACTTGCGAAAGGTAAGCCACATGTGCGCGCTGGGCGGAGTAGACGTTCGCTTTCCCATGGTGGATGAACAGCTCGTTCAATTTTCCTGTGGCATCAGTGATCGCGACAAACTGAAAGGCCGTGAGCTTCGGCATTTCTATAAGAAGGCTCTTGGGGGGTGGTTGCCGGACGAGACCATCAGCAAACAGAAACAGGGCTTCGGGTTGCCGTTTGGCGTATGGTTGCGCAACCACGCACCGCTCGCCGACTTGGCAAATACGGCCTTGAGTGACCTGGGTCGACGGGGAATTTTCAATCAGGAATTCCTGGATCGCACGATGAATCTACACCGCGACGGACACGCCGCCTACTACGGCGAGCTCGTCTGGTTACTGACCATGCTGGAGCTGTGGCTGCAGCATCACGTAAAATGACGAACTCCTGCTCGGCTCTCGAATTCACTGCGCCGCTGGCAGACAGTCGGGACTATCCCCCCACAAAATTTCCCGCTACGCCACCGGCCGAAGGGACTGCAGCGAGTACGTCGATCCAGCGGGCGCTGCCGGCAGGCGCAATGGGCGCCCTCAGTTGCCCCCGGGCACGGTACGGTATCGCGCTGGTTGCACGCGCATTGCTCCCAAAATCAGCCACTGTCATGGTGCCAAGTTACCATTGTCCTGCAATGGTAGAGCCTTTTTTATGGGCCGGATGCCAGATACGTTTCTACAATGTCGGCCCACATCTCGATCCTGACCCAGACAGCTTTGAACGTCAGCTGGCGTCGGTAGACGCAGTCTTACTCACTCGCTACTTTGGCTTCGATTGCGCCGCAACGGAATATGGCACTCAGGCACGCAGGGCTGGCAAACTGGTCATTGAAGATCTCGCCCACTCGGCGTTCTCTGACCACATCACGGGTGATATCGCCATCACAAGTCTCAGCAAGTTTTTTGCCTGCGATGAAGGGGCCGAACTGTTCGTTGCAGATGATGCACACTATCGCACGCTCAACGCCAGCGCCCGAGCCTTGCGACAGACACCACTGGTCTGGCGAGCGAAAGACACTATACGACGCCTATGGCGCCGCATTCCGGGAACAGCCCAGCGAGACACCCGATACCGCTATTTTGACACCCTGCAGATGACTCGCCCGGTCGAAAGAGCCACGCCTCAGTTCACCGGTGGGCCACCCGACAATTGTATCAGCACGCTCAGACGCGCCCACTATCTCCGCCTGGAAACCGTAGTGGCAAAGACTTATCCGGCGGGAATGATTTGTGGCCTGCTGCCGACCGGTATCGTGCCTTACGTTTTCCCTCTGTTACTCAGAAGGGCATCCGATTTTCATACGCTACGACAAGCGGGCATTCCCATCCAGAGATGGGAAGAACTTGCCAGCACGGGATGTGAGGTGTCCTGTGACTACCGGCACAAACTGGTGCAGCTGCCGATACATCAGGCCATAACATCTTCTCAGATGGCCGACCTGGAAGAAGTCCTGGGGCAATATTGCAAACCGGAGAAAACCCATGGGGCTTGAACTGGTAGCCTCCGAGCATTGGCCAGCCGATTTCTGGGAGCAGTGGGACAGGCTCAACCAACAACACAGCCAGAATCACCCCATGCTGCAAAGCCGGTTTGTGGCGCCCCTGGTCCGCTATTTTTCTGAGGGATTGATGGCGGTGATCAGCCGCACTGGCCCCGAGGTAAACGGCATTCTACTGGTTTCGTCTGCAGCACGCTGGGGTGGCGTCGTGCGCTCGGCATTTCTGCCTTCACAGGCACAAATCGCGCTGCTGCAAGCAGGAAATGAACCCGAACTCTTTCTCACCGACTGTCATCGATTATTGCCAACCCTGACACTGCGCTTTGATCTGTTCGCAGTAGACAGCAAGTACCAGCGAGCGATTTGCGAGATCCCCAAAACTGATCGCGTTGTCCGCGGGACGGACATGTCCATCTCTCTGGCCGGAACCTTCGACGCCTACTGGAACGACCGCCCGCGCAATCTCAAAAAGAACATCAACCGTTACCGAAATCGGCTCCAACGGGACGTCGGGGAGGCAACACTGGTTCTGCGCCGAGGTGACGACGTGCTTTTGGCAGTGGACCGCTATGGCTTCCTTGAAAGCCGGGGCTGGAAAGGCGCGGCCGGTACGGCGCTGCACCCGGGCAATCATCAGGGCCAGTTCTATCGCGAGGTGCTCGAGCGTTTCGCTCTGAGTGACCACGCTATTGTGTTCGAGATGTGGGCTAACGATCAGTTATATGCTTCCCGTCTGTGCATTCACAATGAACAACAGCTCATTATTCTGAAAACGAGCTTCAGAGAAGAAGCGCGAGCTTTCGCTCCCGGCCGCCTGCTCCTATTCAGCATGTTGGAACATCTTTTTGAAAGCCACATGGTGCAAGAAGTTGAATTTTATACCAACGCCAGCAAGGAGCAGCTGGACTGGAGCACCGCGTCTCGACCGACATTCAATCTCTCGCTGCACCGGGCTGGAATAACTCGACAGGTGCAGAAAGCCATCCAGCAAATTGAACTGAAGTGGAGCGCCCGGCGGTGAGCTTTGAAATCAGTGTTCACCCCGATTCGGCCTCTTTACCGACACAGTTTCGCGGGCTCCTGGAAGAACAGGCATCCCCCTTTCTTGATCACAAGTGGTTCAGAATTTTTGAGGCGCAGGTCGCGCCTCACATTGGTGAACCACGATGGATGTGTCTACGTGATGGCCCCGCCAATTACGCACTTTTGCCGATGTTGGAACGGCAAACCGGGAACACGCGGCTGCTGACGTCGATGAGCAATTATTACTCGCCCTATTTCGACCTATTGACAGAGGCTCACTACAAGGAACCCTACAAGCATTTTGTAGAGGCTTTCAGCGAAGTGCTAAAAACCTATGACGTCATTGAATTGTCACCCTTGACTCCCAAGGTCAGCAATGGATTCCGGGCAGCTTTTCGACATCTGGGGTGGCACTGCCACCGCTATCCGCTCAGCGTTAATTGGCGCGAGAAAGACATTTCGAACTTTCAGAAATACTGGGCGAATCGTCCCGGGCAATTGCGACAGGCGGTCACACGCAAAACGAAAAAAGTTGATAAAGTCCCGCACCGGTGGGTAATCACCAGCGACACACCGACTGATACCCAGCTCGCGGACTACCATCGAGTGTACTACCACAGCTGGAAGCCCAGGGAACCCTATCCGTGTTTTATCGATGACCTGGTGGCGGAATTCTCCGCTACCAGCGAGCTGACCCTGGGGCTTTTATACATTGATGAGCGACCGGTGGCCGCACAGATCTGGATGATTCGCGGAGAAGTCGCTTTTATCTACAAGCTTGCTTACGACCCGGCGTATCAGGAGCTGTCGCCGGGAACTCTGTTGAGCGCCCGCTTGTTCGAATACGCCATCTCCAGCAGGGGCGTCACGACCATCGATTACCTCACGGGCAACGACGGCTACAAAAAACAATGGACTTCAGAGCGGCGCCGCTTGTTCGGGCTGCAAATCGCCAACCCCGAGACGTTTCGAGGCATCCGATCCGCGGTGAGGAACCGCCTCAGCGAACTGAGGAGTTGTCAGCACCAGAACTAGGGTCGTCCACCTGACTCAAACTCTGCCGAGCTGATTCATATGTAGCCGCGCCTGAAATCGCATCGGCGATTGATCCCACGGGGTGAACCGTCGAAGTTGCCAGGGACAGGTCTGGGCGGATGACACTCCCCAGTCCGTCGACAAAGCGGCGCAAAAACCTTCTGATTTCACGATGTCTACAGCAGTATCATCAAAGTCTGTGCCGCGCTTTCCGTTCGGGTAAGCAAATTGTGTTACCGGTGCCTGGACAATACCCTCCAAAACCTGCCGACTGCGGACAATTTCCACCCTCTGATCACTGCCGGACAGCTCTTTCAGAATCGGGTGATTAACCGTATGGGCGCCAATAGCGAGCCCCGCGGAATGCAAAGCGCGGATTTCGCTCTGATTCATCATCAACGGTTCCTGTTCTTCGACGCCGTTGGCGACATACATCGCGTCGACTGCGGCTCGGCGTTCCATGACAGGCAAGTATTTCAGCCTCTGCAGCCACTCCAATGACAGCCTGCTCCGCTGCGCCCAATCCTGCAGGGCGACAGTCTGTCCATCCAGAATAAGAGAGTTGCGCCCAGGATCGGCAAAAAGGTGAATAACGCGGTCGTTCCACATGTTCGAGCCCCCAATGAAACCGGTGGCTACAAATACGGTGGCGGGGATGGCATATCGCGCCAGGATCGGCTGCGCCAGTGTCAGGTTGTTGCGGTAACCGTCATCAAAAGTAACGCATACCGCGTTATTTGGCAGCTCGCCTTCTCGCAGCCGCACGACAGCTTCATCGAGAGGTAACGGCGTAAAGTGTCTGGCAAGTAATTGCATCTGCCAATTAAAGGTGTCCACCGTGGGCTCGCTGGGCCGCATTGGGTCCTGGACCGCGAGCACCTGGTGGTAGATCAGAATAGACAGCTTGCCGCTCCCCAGAGCAGCACCGAGCACAGACAGAGACCGCCCCAGCATCAATCGTATCTCCAGGGCAATATGCCATAGATCGCGTCGATCAGGCCCTCGGGGCTTTCGTGGATCTGTTCAACTTGCCGCTTCGCCATGTTGTATTCCACGATCAGCGAAGTGTTTCCGGTGCCATAGCGGAAGTTTCCGCGCGACAGGTATTTGAGCTTCGAGGTCAACCTGGTCTTGCGCAGGCGAGAATAACCAATGTAAAACCGGTCTCCCTCAATATGCAGACCCCGACTCCAGCCCCGCGGACGATTTCTGTCCTGGTCAAATGGATCAAGCACTTCCATCACCTTCTGCCCATCCGGGTCACACAGCACCAGCAGTCCGTCTACCCGGGTAAACACCAGAGTATTGTTCCACCATAGTCCGTCATGGACACTGATACTTCCACCCTGGGTAATATCGATTCGGCGAGTCACGTCGTCAAGACAGACGGCATCCTCCTGTGTACACCGCGTCACCCACAACTGGCCTTTCAGCTCAAACACGAAATTGGGATGGCTGTCGTGGGGCCGAGTCGAATGAACCAGGCGGTAATCTGTGTGCGAGTCAAATCGATGCCAGGGATCTTTGCCCTCGGTATTCAGGATGCGATCAATATTACCGGTAGCTTTGTCGATCAGTACCACGTTGTCGAGGCCGGTAGACGTCACGGCCAGCTGATTTCCGAAAACCTGCACCGAATGTATATTGTGGAAACAGGGGTAGGAAATTCTTTGTAGCAGGGAGAATTCAGGCAACTGGTATTTAAGGACTTCGGTATCTGTGGGTTGCCACAAAATGTTGCCGTCGAGTGCCCCCGCGGTAAACTGCAGGTTAGGGTGGACTGGGGGGTAGTGTTCGCCACCTTCTGTTTTGACAAGACGTTCGCTGAACACCCCTGTTAACAGGTCGAGCACCACGATCGTGGCGCGACCATAATACTTGCCCTCGCCGAGTTCAAAGCCATCAGGCCGAAGACAGGCCCCAGAAATCAACAGCTTATTGATCGTCACGCGACCCGCCTCATTTTATCTCGCCTTGCAGTTGGCACACATGCGCGAACCATACCGGCAGAACGCCTTCGTTGCGATACAAATCTATAACTCAGTCTCAGGACGCCATACCGAATAGCTGATGCCCATTTTATTCCACAATAGCATAAGCTCCAGCCCCGGTCATCGCTGCCGGCCAGCGATTAATTGCCCGAAAACTCATACAATTGCATTTTCGCGAACCAGTCGGTACGCGAATAGCACACGATATGCTACGTTTAGCACCTAGTAGATTGCCAGGGCACCCAAAGTCGGTATACCTCGCGCCACCAACCACTGCCCAGGAGGACCCAAGGTTTGATTTCAGAGCCACTTACTACCCCCAAGCGCTTTGTCAAAGAAGCATTTGCGTTGGTTGCTGTCTGTTTGGCGGCAGTGCATACACCCGCACAAGGGCAGGACTTTGGCTGGTCCACCATTCCCGGAACCGTGCTGACTGATGCTTGCCCTGATTCAGGCCTGTTTGACTACAACTTTTCCGCCAAATGCCAGAACGTGGTTTATGCCTGGGGTGGCGCGGCGTTTGATGATACCAGTGGCCAGATGTACATATGGGGCGGTGGTCATACGGATTATTATGGCAACGAGGTGTACGCACTGGATGTACACCGCAAATCGCTGCAGCGCCTCACGGATCCGGCGCCTCCCGCCAACCCCAGATCAAAGCCCGCGCAGAGCCAGCTGGCACCCTATAATGGCACTCAGCCCAATTCCCGCCATACTTATGATGGTCTCGCATTTATTGAATCGCATCGAGTATTGTGGGCATTTTCAGGGGGTCTTGCCGGCGAAATTGGTCCGTTTTTGGACAACAAGACCTGGCTGTTTCATCCCGATGACAAGCTCTGGCGCCTCGATAACGCCCGCGGCGATTTGCCATCAGCCAGCAACAGCGTCGTCTCAGCTTACGACCCGGTGACTGAGAAAGTCTTCCTGCACGACCGCAAGGCCCTCTACAGTTACAGCTATAGCCCCAATGGCGGCACCTACCATCGCTTGAACAGCAAGGGTGGATCAGGCCTTGGCGTAAACGCTGCCATTGACCCAAAGAACCGCCGCATGATGATTATCGGCAACGGCCAGCAAACCCTTTTTGACTTGACCGCCAACTCCGGCTATCGGCGTATCTCAGCTCCCTTGAAAGGCGATGCCGATTTTATCAAGAAGCACGATGCTCCGGGGCTCGCCTACAACAGCAATGACGGCCACCTGTACGCCTGGCCCGGCGACGGCAAGCTCTACCGTTTCCACATGGATACGCTCCGCTGGGAAGGCATCGCCATCAACGGTGACCCCGGGCCCCAGGCTCGACGCGGCACATTTGGCCGCTTTGATTTTGTGTCCTCAATCAACAGTTTTGTGTTATTGAACGACCCGCGCAAGGATGCCTTTCTGTTCCAGTTGCCCACTCACCGGGACACCCAGGCACCCACAGCTCCCAGGCAACTCGTCGCCACTCACCCCTATCCTGGCTCGCTGGCGGTCAACTGGCAGGCGAGTACTGATAATTTCGGCGTCGCGGGATATCGCGTTTTCATCAATGATGAAGAGGTCAATGTTACTGACAGTACCCGGTTCAAATCGATGGCGTACTCACAGGGCGAGTCAATTTCAATACAGGTCCAGGCTTTTGATTCGGCGGGGCAAGATAGCCCACGGTCGGCCAAACTGAAGGTTGTGATACCCAAGGCAAAACCGCAAATGCGACTTGGTGATTGCACCTCTGAGCCTCGACTGGCGGGGCGCAATGACCTGGTATTTTGCGAGCCCTGGGAAAATGAACAATGGAAAACCTCACATCACTGGTTGCGCGACCCCATCGTTGACGACCCCAGACCCATGACCAAAACAAGCGGCAAATACACCAAGGTCATTGACAAGGGGTGTGTATCGGGCAAGTGCCTGCAGGTCAACATGGAAAAAGGCAAGACCGGGGCACTGAGCGCCTACTGGCCGCTGGCCAACGCCAACCTGGCACCCGAGCGCCTGTTCATGCGTTACTACTTCAAGCTCGGTGACGACTGGGACGTAAACATGTGCAAAAACAACGGCGATGTCGCTGGTGCAGGAGGCAAATTCCCCGGCTTGGCCGACCTGCGCACCTGGGCTGACCCGGGTGGCCAGTGCGGCAATGGCGGTGCCTCCGGTGACGGCATCAACTGCTGGTCCATGCGGCTTAATTTCAGTAAATGCAAGGGCGATGTGTGCAACGAAAAGCCCGATACGGCCATGCGCCTCGGATCTTACAACTACTTTCCCCTGCAAAAGGGAAGCACTGGCACGGTTGGGTTCTGGGACGGCGGCTGGAATCAATCCCATGCCGGCGAATGCGATGCACGTCCCGGCAGCCTGTACTGCGGAAAGGGTACTGGCGGCATTTTTGAGCGCGGCCAGTGGTACCAGATTGAAATGCAGGTGGAAATGAACACGCCCGGCCGGGCAGACGGTGTCATTCGCGGCTGGATCGACGGACAGCTTAGCTACGAGAAAACCAATATGGTGTTTCGCAAGGAGGGGCATGACTTCCTGCATAACCGCCTGGCCTGGTTCAACATCTACAAGGGGGGACTAAACGGGAACTGCACAAGCTCCCAGGTTTACCTGGATCAGATGGTGATTGCGCTTGACCAGCCGGTTGGCGGCGTCGACACACCGACACCGACGCCCCCCGAGATGACCTTCACTGCGCAACCGCGTACCCCCGGGCAAGATGAGCCAGTGACACTGCAGTGGTCCAGTACGCTCACTGAGCAATGCAAAGCGGCGGGGCTGTGGTCGGGCGACAAGGCCCTTGCTGGCAGCCAGACCATAGGACCATTGACCCGCTCTGGCACCGTGCGTCTCAGTTGTTCTGGGCCAGGGGGGAAAGTCGTGCGCCAGTTAGAATTACTGGTCGACGGAGAAGCCATTGATGCGGACGCTCCGCTGGTAACCCTGACAGCCCCAACCGGGCTGCGGATTGCCGAACGGTCGGACTCCCATCTTAAACTCACGTGGAACCCCTCCCCCAAGCAGGAAAACATTGTCGCTTACCGGCTGCTGACGGAAAACGCGGTGAAAGATGAGGTAGAGGGCACTACCGCTCTGGTCAGAAACCTCCTGCCTGGAGTCACCCTGCGCTATCGCCTGCAGGCGGTGGACAAGAAGGGCAACCTGTCTGCTCCCTCCAAGTTGCTGAAGGTAAGCATACCGGAGCGTACCGGAAACAGAAATCAGGCCACATTGTACCCGGATTCCGATACCTATCTCGCCAAATCAACCTTCAAGACCCTTGGCGCGAGCCCTCGCCTCTCACTCTCGAGAGCTCGCAATGTCCTGCTCAAATTTCCCGTTGAGATGCTCGGCCAGCGACAGCGCGTCAAGTCAGCTACCTTAATCCTGCACCCGGAGGAACAATATGGCGACGCTGAAGTGGCTCTGTATCACGTGGCCAGTGACTGGCATGAACGGAGCGCCAACCGGGACTATATAGACACAGGCAGCAAGCGGCGATGGCAGGAACAACTGGGCGACTGGGTGGGTGCCACAGGAGCAGTGAATAGCGGAGCACCAAGCAAGCGCTTCCATATTTCGGACACGGGCGCCACAAAACCCATCAAGATAAACGTGACGTCATTAGTCAACGCTTGGCTCGCCGGTACGCCGAATCATGGCGTCATGCTGGTGCAACTCAACGGAGCAACGCAAAACCTCTTCAGCAAAGATGACGACAACGCCAGCCACTGGCCCCGCCTTAATCTTCGCTACTGATGAGCCTTCCCTGAAAAGGCTCTACGCGAAAGAGCTAACATTCCCTGAGACAGCGCAAGCTGTCTCCGGTGAATTCCGGCCTTAGCGAAAAAAGCCGCGTGCGAGGCGATTTATGGAGCCGCCGCCGCACCGCCCACACCAAGAGCAGACAACATTTCATCCTTCAAAGGGCGCTGGCCAGCAAATTGCAATATATCGATATCGTATCGCCAGTTGGTTTCGATGAGAACTGGGCCACGCGTAGACAACGCGATATCCCAGCCGGCTGTATAAAGACAATCGAACTTTGCAGCGGCCGTTAAGGCAATTTTCAGGATCTCATCCCAACGGGGATAACAATAGCCCTCGAACTCGAGACCTGTGAGCGGATGCCGTTCAATGCTGGTCAGGACCGCCGGGTGGACTGCTCCGGGTGCGTAGACGGTGCCCAGCGCACCCGTTGCCAGATCCAAACTGGCCACCAGATTGCCAGATTGGCCGCCGACAAAATTATCACTGACGTTATCACCCAGCGGGATTCTGGCACAAACAAAAGCCACTTTCGGCCCTTGGGCATGATTGACCGTTACAGCTCTCACCGTACCCATGCCTGCGCCCGGCATCAGGGAACGCAATTCCTCGTGAGGTTGAAGAGCCTCCTGCAGCAAGTACACCTCAGCCTCGGCAAACAATGAGTCAAGGTAGGTTTGGGGGTCTTCGACGTGTTCTACCCCGTCTTTGCTGTAGGCCACCCGGTTACCCACCCAGCGGAAGCGCCGTACCCCCTTACCGTGATAGCCCTCCTCGGGCTTGAGAACGAAACTCCGGTCGCCGCCCTGCGCAGCTACAATTTTCTGAAATTCTGCCGCATTCGATACGACTGGAACCAGACCTCCGAAGGCCCTGGCGTCGCCTTTGGTCAGTAGCGCGTAGATTTCGGGTGTGGGCAGATCGTACTCCACGCATTTACGGTAAAACGCCAGTTTGCTGTCTGCTATCGCTTTTCCATCGGCGCTATTGAGTTGCCGTTGAATGGGCTCCAGTTGCTTCTTGGTCATATAGCCACCGAAGCGTGCCACTGGCTCCTTGGCGAGACTGTACAAGCTGAAGTATTTTATCCCATGCCCAAAAAAAACATTGGCCACCACCGCTTTGGTCAAAACAACTGGAAAGCTCATTTGCATGGAGCCAGAAATGACTTTGGCTCTTTCTACATACATCGCTAGTTTGGTTAACATCACCCACTCAACACCCATTGAAAGTGTCACGATTCTAGCATAGAAGATTCCCACCATAACGACTTCAGCAAGCCCCGTACCCAGCTACCAAAAAACCAGCGCGGACCGGCATCGCTCCGTATTGACGATGGCTATCTGCGTTAGTACTCTGAAAGCCCCGTTCGCTAACCAAGGCGAATCAGCTTGATCAGGCTTTCTCCATGAATCGCTACTTCAGAGCCCTCGCGGAAGTGGCCAGTACACTGCCGTTCAGACTCCCTGAAATAGTAGCTAAGCTGCTGCTCTACCGCGTGAGACACGGTATGGGGCCGGAAGTGTTTTTTCTTTTCGATCTCCACAATCGACCCCGGACATCCTGGTCAGCCTATACAGGCCCGGACCTGGGAGTGATGAGGGAAATCAATACCAGCGGGGGAGATTTCATCCTCACTCACGACAAGCTAATTACCAGCGAAAAACTCGCCGAAGCCTCTGTATCTCACGCGCCCATTGCCGCGGTGGCAGGCAGAAACACCTCAAAACACTCCTGTAGTTCATCCTGGAATTTACTGCACAACCCCGAACAGATCGCGCTGTTCCTGGATTCGCCCGATTGTCCAAACGAGCTGTTCTGCAAGCCCGCCAGAGGGCTGCGGGGTATCGGAGCATTACTGGCGACTCGCGAAGGAGCCCAATGGTCGGTTGACAGTCAGCTGATGGATCGCGATACCTTCGCCAACCATCTGCTTGATCAGAGTAACGACTATGGTTTGTTAATGCAGCCGAAAATGGTCAATCACCCTTCTATTCGGCTTCTCACGGGCAATACGGGCCTGAGCACTTTGCGCGTGGTCACCGCCGTGATAGACGGTGAGGCAACCATTGTTACCGCCACACAAAAGCTGATGGGGGGCAATTCTCTGGGCGACGGTTTTTTGAATGGGTCTGGGGGCAATCTCATTGCGCCGATTGAGA
>Ga0115567_10006150_pt1 | contig 11514 bp, 5 predicted proteins | sample COGITO_mtgs_1204_2_FD_88679 | JGI IMG/M metagenome (GOLD analysis project Ga0115567, IMG submission 88679) | Pelagic marine microbial communities from North Sea - COGITO_mtgs_120412 | ecosystem: Environmental > Aquatic > Marine > Epipelagic | place: Germany:Helgoland, sampling site Kabeltonne...
AATGTCAGTCGCTTTTTTGCCAATTTTTGGTGCCAGTTCGGCGGCTAAAGCAATCGCGCTGGCGAGGTATTGTTCTGATGTCGAGAGCACGGCAAACAGATAACGATAGCCTTTGGTGAATAACGAACGTGATGCACCTTCGGCTTCGACCATCGGCACTTTATATTTTTCAATAATCGGCGCGGCGGCTTTTGTTGTCGCTGAGCTGTATGGCCCGAGGAAAAATTTAATGCCGTCTTGCTTGACGAGGCGCTCGAGTAATTGGGCGGTCCGTGCCGGCGTCGATTCATCGTCGTAGTACTTCACTTTAAGTTTGTACGACTTGCCAGCAACTTTAACACCGCCTGCTTCGTTAATTTTTTTAATAGCAAGGTCGTATCCGTTTTTGGCATGGATACCGTTGGTCGAATACTTTCCGGTAAAGGAAATGGCTGAGCCCAAGGTAATGGTATCGCCGTCGACTTTGGCGTGCGCCGTGTTTGCGCTCAGCAAACTGATTGCCGTCATACCGGCAATGGCAATTGTTGATTTAAAGAGTGTGTGCATGAGTCTTATCCTCCCGCAGTTTGTTTGTGATGCATTATAATTGGCATCGTTCAAAATCAATTCTGTCGATAACCGTTTTGAGAAATCGCACTTGATCAAATTTCACTTAATCTCAAACTTAACTTAATCTACGTGACAGTTAAACCACGTGAAACTTCCTGAGTGGACTGCTCGCTCGGCATCTTATGAAGTTGATCTTGCTATGCTTGGCGGCAGACTTCAACAGGTGAAATGGTGATAATCGTACACAACAATGCTCGTGGTTCTCATATGGTTCCCATAGGGTTATGGGGCCTCTGCAAACCGATCATTGCATTGGTTCGAGATGGTTCAGGGTGGTTCAAAATTGCATATTGATATGTGCAGGCCAGAATATGGGACCTGTAGTAGCAAGCCGGCCGAATTCATCCAAACCTATGATATCGCGGATTTACCAGGAGAAGATATTGGCCCAGAAGTGATGAAGCAGGTTGACGCTCTTCGTTACGTTTAAATTTCGAGAACGGATGCGAACAAGGCCAGCGCCACGAGGGCGAGGGCATAAAAGGCCACGGCAAAGCCGATCGCAAAAAAGAAATTTGCAACGGTTCGCAGGGGATAGCGAGTCCGCTCATGGCGGCGGCGATCGCCACCGCGTTTCTCGAGGCCGCTTAAGATGGTGAGGTAGAACCGGCTACGCCAAAACGGGACTGTCAGCCGAATATTAACCGGTGGCCCCGACGCGGACCCCGTGACAGCCTCGTGGAGGGCTAATTTTTGTTGTTTCGTTAGCGAATCGAAAATGGCGGGCTGGAGCCGCGCAAACATCCAATTATCGATGGTTTTCCCAGTGATTTCCCCGGTGATTTTCCCCGTATTCTCACGATCCAGCGCTTGGTTGGCTGGCGTCGCTGCGTCACCTGCTGTTGGCTTTCCGCTCATGATCCTTCCCCGCTTTTGGCTCACTTTTAAAACCTATTGTGGCCACGTACTCTTGAAACCCCTTAATGGGATTTTCTCGTTGAGATTGCCATAATAGCGGAGTTCGCGGAAATATATGAAATCTTTATCATTTTTCTGTAATAGTTTAGGATTAAATTCAATACCTGGGGATGAGGCCGCGTCTAGGCTTCTAACAATACATAGAGGGGAAAAAAATGCCTCGCAATATCGAACAAGAAAAGCTCATTGCTTTAAGTGGGCGCTTAACCCGTGAGTCAACGAAAGTACTGGGCGCAAAGAAGGCAGCGCCGTTCCTTCCATTCATTGCGTGTTATTACACGGATGTCGCCCTTCAGGATATTGAAGATGAAAAATCCACCAGCTTAATTGGTGCGGCTCACTCACATTATTCATTTGCGGCGAAACGCGAAAAAGGCAAACCCAGCGTTCGGGTTTATACCCCGACAGCGAAAGATTATTCGTGGTCGCAACCTCATACAGTGATTGAAATCATCACTGATGACATGCCCTTTTTGGTTGATTCGACCACGGCGGCGTTGAACCAACTCAAACTCATTGTTCATCTTGTTATTCACCCCATGTACACCTGTGAGCGGGATGCCCGTGGAAATTTGGTGCGTGTCCTCGAGCGTGGCGATTCAAGCGACAAAGCGATCAATGAGTCGTTCATGCGTTTTGAAATCAATGAACAGTCCAAAGAAAAGCTCGGTGAAATTCGCAAGCAGATTGAAATTGTTCTCAAAGATATCCGGTCGTCTGTTGAAGACTGGAGTCAAATGCGCACAAAAATGCGCGCTATTATTGATGAGCTTGAAGTGCACCAAGCAGATTTACCTGTTGAAGATGTCGGCGAGGTGCGCGATTTCTTACGGTGGATTTATGAAAACCATTATACATTTTTAGGTTTTCGCGAATACAGTTTTAAGGGTACTGGCAAAAATGCAAAGGTTGTTCCCGATAAGGGATCGGGTCTCGGCATCCTTTCAAGTGCGACCCGTAAAGAATTTGAGGAACTCAGTTTGCTGGCCTCATTGCCGGAACGTCCGAAGGCGAGCGCCAGTGAGCCTCATCATCTGTTGACGATTGCGAAGTCCGATGCCATTGCTACGGTGCATCGTCCCGCACACATGGATGTCATTGGTATTAAGCGACTCGATGCAAAAGGTAATATCATCGGCCAACGGATGTTCGTGGGGTTGTTTACATCCTCTGCTTACAGTTTAAACCCGCAAGATATTCCAGTGCTGCGCCGCAAATTGCAAAATGCTCTGGTGCGTGCAGCCTATCCGACGGCAAGTCATGCCGGTAAGGCGCTGCAAAATATTCTTGAAACATTTCCGCGCGATGAATTGTATCAAGTATCAGAAGATAAGCTGTTGGAAACCAGCGTCGGCATTTTACGGCTCCAAGACCGTCAACGAATTGCGTCGTTCATTCGCCGCGATGACTTTGGCAGATTTATGTCCTGCCTGATTTATATTCCGCGGGATCGTTACACGACAGCCTTGCGTATTCAAATGCAGGAAATTCTCGAACAAGAATTTAAGGGAACGGTTTCTGCGCACAATATTGAATTTGGCGATTCACCGCTGGCTCGGCTTCATGTTCAGGTTCGCACCAAGCCCGGAAAATCAATTTCGTTTAATGCACGGGACATCGAACAACAGTTGATTAATGCTGCCCGTGGCTGGGCCGATCAGCTTCACGATGCGTTGGTTTCTCGCCTCGGCGAAGAAAAAGGTGTGCGGCTGCTTAATCATTACAAAGATGCGTTTGCGGTCGGGTATCGCGATCAGTTTGATGCTGACTCGGCGGCATCTGATATTGCCATTGCCGAAGAGGCTATTGAAAATGGCAGTATCGGTATGCGTCTCTACCGGCCCGATGATATGCCGGCGCATCGCCTGCGGTTTAAAGTGTATAACTTGGGCGAGCCTATTCCGTTATCGGATGTTTTGCCGATGCTCGAAGATATGGGTCTCAAAGTTATTGATGAGCGGCCTCATCGCATCAGGCCCGATGCAAAATCACATGATCTGATCATGATCCATGATTTTGGTTTGGAAGCCCGCAGTGGTGCGGCTATTGATATTGATGCGGTCAGAGTTAACTTTAAAGATCTGTTCAGCCGCACCTGGGCCGGCATCGTCGAGAGCGATGGCTTCAGCGCATTGGTGTTGGAATCAGGGTTGAAATGGCGTGAGGTCGTCGCTTTGCGCGCGTTTTGTAAATACCTTCTGCAATCGAAAATTCCATTTTCACAACAGTACATGGAACAAACGCTGGTTAAAAATAAATCGATCACACGAATGATTGTCGATTTATTCTCGCTGAAATTTGATCCGAGCCAGCAAAAAGGCGCAAACGCTAAAATAGTCATCTTGCGCCAAAAAATTATGGAAAGTCTTGATGCTGTCGTGAGCGCCGATGAAGATCGTATCTTGCGCCGGTATATTAATCTCTTGGACTCAATCCTTCGTACAAATTTTTATCAGCCTGCCGAAGATGGCGAACCGAAGACGTATGTTTCATTTAAAATTGATTCACGCAATATCGACGATCTTCCGTTGCCGAAACCATGGCGGGAGATTTCCGTTTATAGCCCGAAGGTGGAAGGTATTCACTTACGGTTCGGCAAGGTTGCCCGTGGCGGCTTACGCTGGTCGGACCGGCGAGAAGATTTCCGTACCGAGGTTCTCGGCCTGGTCAAAGCGCAACAGGTTAAGAACGCCGTTATCGTGCCGGTTGGCTCGAAGGGTGGCTTTGTTGTTAAGCAACCGCCGGCAGGTGGTGACCGGGAAGCCTTCATCAATGAAGGCATCGCTTGTTATAAAATGTTTATCTCTGGTTTGCTGGACATCACCGATAACCTGAACGGCAATAAAGTTGTTCCGCCAAAAAGCGTCGTTCGTCATGATGAGGATGATCCGTATCTCGTGGTCGCCGCCGATAAAGGCACGGCAACATTCTCCGATATCGCCAATGGCGTTTCCATTGATTATGGATTTTGGCTTGGCGACGCGTTCGCTTCGGGCGGCAGTGTTGGTTACGACCACAAGAAAATGGGCATCACGGCCAAGGGCGCTTGGGAATGTGTGAAGCGCCATTTCCGGGAAATCGGCACCGATATCCAAAATGAAGATTTTTCCGTGGTTGGCGTCGGCGATATGTCTGGCGATGTGTTCGGTAACGGCATGTTGCTCTCCAAACACATCAAGCTGGTTGCTGCCTTTAATCACCTCCATATCTTCCTCGATCCCAACCCGGACCCTGCTAAAACGTGGGCGGAACGGAGCCGTTTGTTTAATCTGCCGCGCTCATCTTGGTCGGATTATAACAAGAAGCTGATTTCCAAGGGTGGCGGCATCTTTGACCGCAACGCTAAAACCATATCAATTTCCGCGGAAATGCGAAAAGTGCTGGGCATTTCTCAAACGTCGATGGCGCCAAACGATTTCATCAGGGTTTTACTCTCGGCGGAAGTCGATTTGCTGTGGTTTGGTGGTATTGGTTCTTACATTAAAGAAAGCGGCGAGAGTCACGCCGATGCCGGTGACCGCGCCAATGATGGCAACCGGGTGAACGGTAACGAATTGAAGGCCAAGGTTATCGGTGAGGGTGCCAATCTCGGTACAACGCAACGAGGCCGGATTGAATATGCACTGAGTGGTGGCCGTCTTAATACAGACTCGATTGATAACTCAGCGGGTGTTGATTGCTCCGATCATGAGGTCAACATCAAGATCTTGATCGACTCGGCCATTAAAAAAGGCCGCTTGAAACAATCAGGCCGCACAAAACTGTTAGAAAGCATGACCGATGAGGTCGGTGAACTTTGTTTGGAAGATAACTATCTTCAAGGCCAAGCGATGACATTATCACAAAGCCTCGGTGTGCAGGCATTGGATGATCAAATTCGCCTCATGCGCGTTTTGGAAAAAGAAGCTGATCTTGACCGGGGTGTTGAATATTTGCCTGATGATGAGACGCTGAATGAACGGAAACAATCGAAGCGAGGCCTCGTGCGGCCTGAGCTTTCGGTGCTGCTGTCATATTCTAAGAACTGGCTTTATGCAGAACTTTTAGAGTCCGATGTGCCCGATGACCCGTTCTTGCAGGGCGACTTGGAAGAGTATTTCCCGACGGCCTTGCAAAAGAAATATGCCAAAGATATTGCCGGTCACCGGTTGAGCCGTGAAATTATCGCGACGGTGTTAACCAACAGCATGGTGAACCGTGTGGGTGAAACGTTCGTGACCCGCTTTATGGAACGGACCGGCATGGCACCGGCTGATATCGTTCGAGCCTTTACCATCACGAAGCACGTCTTCATGTTGGATGAACTTTGGTACGCGATTGAAGAGCTCGACAATAAAGTGCCGGCCAGCACGCAGAACGCAATGCTTTTAGAGATTAATCATTTGGTCGATTGGTCAACGTTGTGGTTCTTGCGCAATGGCGACCGGCCACTGGATATTGGTAAGCATGTTGAGATGTATCAAGACGGCGTTTGCACGCTGCTCAACAATATGTCGAAAGCATTACCGAACCATTATATGGATGATCTTAAAACACGCAGCAAACCGAACATCAGAGACGGTGTGCCGGAGAAACTGGCGCTTCAGGTTGGTGGTCTCGTTAATTTGTTTACGGCCTGCGACATCGTGCGCCTCGCCAACCGGCGCAAGTTGCCGGTGCCGAACGTCGCCCAGCTTTACTACTACGTAAGTTCGAAGTTTATGTTAGGGCGGTTGCGCGCAGCAGCTGATAAGCTCGACGCGCAAACGCATTGGCAGAAGCTCGCCGCCGAGGCCTTGATCGAAGAAATCTATGGCCACCAATTGGCATTGAGCAATCACGTGCTTGATTTTGCCAAAAACGTTACGGCGCCTGAAAAAGCCGTCGAAGCATGGGCCAAGCAACATCATGAACCCGTCGAGCAAACACAACAATTGCTGGGCGAATTGAGATCCGCCGCCGTGACCGATTTATCAATGGTGGCTGTGGCCAGTCGCCAACTTCGTGCGCTTTCCGACACGGCTTCTAAATAAGCGAACCGCATCGTGAGCGATGATCATCAGCCCGGTGACGCAAAACAATCACCGGGCCCGATCATTGGCTGGTGTTTGTATGACTGGGCGAACTCTGCCTTTCCGACCGTCATAACAACGTTCGTCTTTGCAGCCTATTTTACCAAAGCGGTTGCCGCTGATCCCATTTCGGGAACGGAACAATGGGGCTATGCCATAAGCGCTTCGGCCCTGGCGGTCGCGCTGACCGGGCCGTTGTTGGGCGCGATTGCCGATCATGTTGGCGCCCGCAAACCGTGGATTGCTGTACTGACACTTGTGTGCGTTGTTGCAACGGCGATGTTGTGGTTCACTCGGCCTGATCCGGCCGACATCATTTGGGCCCTCTTCTTTGTTGCCCTGGCAAACTATGGGTTCGAAATGGGCATGGTTTTTTATAACGCCATGCTGGCTGATATTGCGCCCCAAACGCGCATTGGCCGCATATCAGGATGGGGCTGGGGATTGGGCTATGCCGGTGGCTTGCTGTGTCTTGCCCTCGCGTTGGTTTTATTCATCAACCCCGACCCGGCTTTATTTGGTTTGGATCAAAGCGCGTCTGAGCCGGTCCGCGCGACAGCTCTCCTGGTGGCGGTCTGGTTTGGTTTGTTTTCGATCCCGCTGTTTATGATGACCCCCGATGTGCCGTCGAGTGGCCTATCCACGTCAGCGGCTATGCGCCGGGGCCTTGCGGAGCTTGTTGCAACCATCAAACAAGCTCGCGCGCACTCAAACATCTTTAGATTTCTCATCGCCCGGATGTTTTATACCGATGGCTTAACAACCTTATTTGCGTTCGGCGGTATTTATGCCGCCAGCACATTCGGCATGGGATTCTCCGAGCTCATCCTGTTCGGCATTGCCCTTAATGCAACGGCCGGTGTCGGCGCGGCGCTCTTCGGTTGGATCGATGATGGGCTGGGATCGAAAAAGACTATTATGATCGCCGTGAGCGCCTTAATTATTTTAAGCGCGGCTGTTTTATGGGCACCGTCTAAAACATGGTTTTGGATCATGGCGATGCCGCTTGGTATTTTTGTCGGCCCGGCTCAGGCGGCCAGCCGTTCCATGATGACCCATCTGGCACCGCCGGAGATGCGGAACGAAATGTTTGGCCTTTATGCCCTTTCCGGCAAGGCAACGGCCTTTATGGGCCCCGCGTTGCTCGGCTGGGTCACCGCTGTATCAAACAGCCAGCGTGTTGGTATGGCGACTATTCTGATATTTTTGGTTATTGGGTTATTATTACTCATCCCGATTAAAGAGGCCCGGCGGTAAGCCGGTAAAATTAAAGCAGATAAATACAGGTATATATATGACGTTCCCTGATCAAAAGTTTCCCGATATGGCATCCTATGGCGATGCTTATTTTGAGCAATTGAAGATCGCCGCGGCGAGTGTCGACCGCGCCGCCTTATCGCAAGCCGCCGACCGGCTGGAAGTTGCTTATGCCAAAGGCGCAACGCTTTATGTGTGCGGCAACGGCGGGTCTGCTGCTATTTCGAATCATCTGATTTGCGATCATCTAAAACTCATCCGCACCGATACAGATCTTGTGCCGCGGGTTGTTTCCTTAAGCACCAACATTGAAACCATCACGGCAATTGCGAATGACATCTCTTACGATGACGTCTTCGTCTATCAACTCGAATCATTAGGACGAAAAGGCGATGTTTTAATGACGATCAGCTCGTCTGGGGATTCGGAAAATGTTGTGCGTGCAGCAACCTGGGCCAAAGAAAATGGCCTTGGCATGATTGCGCTGACGGGATTTACCGGTGGCCGGACCGCGACCATCGCCGATATCAATGTTCATGTGCAAAGCGATAACTACGGCGTGATCGAGGATGTCCACCAATCGGTGATGCACATGTTGGCGCAATATGTTCGGCAAAAACAAATGGATGAGCCGCTGATTCAACAGCGAAAATTCTAAACATTGTTTTGGGCACAAAAAAACCGCGATCACCGCGATCATCGACGCGGCGGTGCGGTTTTTTCTATTTGATCTCGTAATGTTTAGTGACGGAAGTGGCGCATCCCGGTGAAGACCATGGCGAGGCCTTTCTCGTCGGCCGCCGCGATCACTTCATCATCACGCATTGAGCCGCCGGGCTGGATCACGGCGGTGACGCCGGCATCGGCAGCGGCAAGCAAACCATCAGCAAACGGGAAGAAGGCATCGGACGCGACAACGGAGCCGACGGCCCGGCTTTCTGATTCGCCAGCGGCCTCGGAGGCTTCGTTGGCTTTCCAGGCGGCGATGCGAGAGGAATCGATCCGGCTCATTTGTCCGGCACCGATGCCGACAGCCGCACCGTCTTTAACGTAGATGATGGCGTTTGATTTCACATGCTTACAAACAATGAAGGCAAAGCGCAGGTCGGCCATCTCGGCATCCGTGGGCGCGCGTTTGGTCACGACCTTTAAGTCGTCCGGGGCGACGGCATTATCGCGGCCTTGTAAGAGATAGCCGCCGGCAAGGTTGCGAACGTTCATCCCGGCCTCGCTAGGATCGGGCATGGCGCCTGTGATCAACACCCGTAAGTTCTTCTTCGCGGCGAGAATCTTGCGGGCATCGCTATCGACATCGGGGGCAATGATGACTTCGGCGAATAATGTTGCAATCTCTTCGGCGGTTTCGCCGGTGAGGGTTTCATTCAGCGCGATGATGCCGCCGAAGGCGCTCACCGGATCACACGATAACGCTTTGAGATAGGCATCCTTCTGCGAGCTGCCGATGGCGACGCCGCAGGGGTTGGCGTGTTTGATGATCGCACACGCGGTGCCGGAGAATTCGCTGACCAACTCAAACGCCGCATCGGTGTCGTTTAAGTTATTAAAGCTAAGCTCTTTGCCTTGAAGTTGCTCGGCCGTCGCGATGCCCGGGCGCGGATCGCCGCTGGCGTAAAAGGCGGCTTGTTGATGCGGGTTCTCGCCATACCGTAAAACCTGGCGGCGCTCGCCGGCAAACACGGCGCGCGGCGGAAACGGCTCGCCGAGATGCTTGCTGAACCAGGTCGCGATGGCCGCATCATAGGCACCGGTTCGGCCGTAGGCTTTCGCCGCAAGTTCGGTGCGCAGTTCCGGCGATGTCGCGCCGTTGTTATCTTTCATCGCCGTCATGACTCGCTTGTAGTCTTCGGCCTCAACCACAACCGTGACAAACGCATGGTTCTTTGATGCCGCCCGAATGAGTGCCGGTCCACCGATATCGATATTCTCGATGCAGGTATCAAAGTCCGCACCCTTGGCAACAGTGGCCTCAAACGGATACAGATTTACTACCAGCAAATCGATCGGCGCAATACCATGTTTATCCATAGATTTTTCGTGCTCGGCATTGCCGCGAATCCCGAGCAGGCCGCCATGAACGACAGGGTGCAACGTTTTAACCCGACCATCGAGCATTTCTGGAAATCCGGTATGTTCGGAGACTTCTTTGACAGGGATGCCCGCATCTTGCAGAGACTTCGCCGTGCCACCGGTCGAGAGAATCTCAACACCGCTATCGTGAAGAAACTGACCAAATTCGATAAGATTGTTCTTGTCGGAGACAGAAATTAGAGCGCGGCGAATTGGAGAAGACATCGATAATTCCTCGGTGGCAAGCAGTGGTTAGACGCCTATCGGTATATCAGGGCGCTTCGCGCGGTTCCAGAGCCTTAACTTCTGATCGAAGACTCATCTGTGGGTAAATTTAAGCGGGTGAATTTGGGCCTTGATATTCGGGCACCACACGGCGAATGAGGTCCGGTACGCACTTGGCATCGTGCTGTTGATAGGCGGTGGTGATGTCCGTCAAAATCTGATCAATCTCACTCATATCGACGGTACGCGGGGCCGCTAGCAGAATTCCTTCATAGCGGGTCGGCACCAGTTTCTCTTGTTCGTGGAACATATCCTCAAATAGTTTTTCGCCGGGCCGCTGACCGATAATCTCGATCTTGATATCGACATCAGGCTTAAGGCCGGCCAGCCGAATCATTTGACGGGCTAAATCAATTATCCGTACCGGCTCGCCCATATCAAGGACAAAAATCTTTCCCTGATGCTTTGTCTCAGCACAGCCTAGTACGGTGGCCTCCAGAACAAGCTCGACGGCCTCACGAACGGTCATGAAATAACGCGTCATTTGTGGATCGGTTACGGTAAGGGGGCCACCTTCTTGAAGTTGTTTGTGGAAAAGAGGAACCACTGAGCCAGTTGAGCCCAAGACGTTACCAAAGCGAACAGTTATGAAGCGTGTTCCGGCAGACTCCTGCGCCGCGAGATCCAAAGCTTGGCAATAGGCTTCGGCAATCCGTTTTGTGGCCCCCATAACGCTGGTGGGATTAACCGCCTTATCTGTTGATATCTGTACCATGGCGGTAACACCCGCATCGCGGCATGCCCGCGCAACGTTGGCCGTGCCAATGACATTGGTCATGGCACCTTCAAGCGGGTGGGCCTCGACCAGAGGAACATGCTTTAAGGCGGCGGCATGAAAAACCAACTCGGGTTTGGCTTGTGCCAATTGCCGTTGTATATGTTCATAATCACGAACGTCAGCTAACACGGCGTCACGCGTGAGTTGCGGCCACTGTTGAGAGACTTCCATATCAATGGAGTAGAGATTGAATTCGCTGTTATCGAGCAATGTGATTTTGCTCGGTTGAAATTCGCAAATTTGGCGAACCAATTCGCTGCCAATACTGCCGCCCGCACCGGTGATCAACACGCGGCGTCCAGCGATGAGTTCTTTCATGGCATCATGATCTAAAACTTTTTGTGGCCGCCCTAGTAAATCTTCAATGGCGACAGGCCGAACATCGAGCTGATCATCAAGGCCACTTTTAAAATCTGTCAGCTTAGGAATTCGCGCCAAGGTCATGCCCAATTCGGCTGCACGATCAAGTAGGGCGCGTACGGTTGTTCCTTCAACTTCATTTTTGGTTAAAATCAAGCGTTGCGGCGC